>Ga0224501_10005371_pt1 | contig 10098 bp, 8 predicted proteins | sample SF_Oct11_sed_USG_4_FD_169105 | JGI IMG/M metagenome (GOLD analysis project Ga0224501, IMG submission 169105) | Sediment microbial communities from San Francisco Bay, California, United States - SF_Oct11_sed_USGS_8_1 | ecosystem: Environmental > Aquatic > Marine > Sediment | place: USA...
CCACCCCTGACAAAGCATGAAGAGTTTGCATTTACGGATGGTAGCACGCTTCCCATCAAGTTCAGGCTTCTGGACGCGGCTGGCAGTTTCGTATTCGATCCAACCGTAGAGGTCACAGTGACATCGATCGGCGATATTCTATTCAGTGACAATTTTGACGATGGCAACTTTGACGGATGGACTCCAGTATTAGGCGACACTTCTTGGTCAGTAACTTCAACTGGTGTGTTATATAACAATGGAACCAAATCCGTTCCCCGCATCTTGGCGGATTCCACGATGCCTTTTACGGACTATATATTCGAGGCAGATGCACGATGCTGGAGTCGTTTGGGATGCGCATTAATCTTTAGAGCTGAGGACCACAACAACTTGTACTCCTTCCAATTAGATTCGGGCATAATACCGCCTGGGGGGTGGCGTTTGCGGCTGAGTAGGTTCTACGATTTCACATGGCCGTCCGAATATTATGATGTGGCTCCCCACGTTGCGTGTCCCGTTCCTACGGGCTACGGTCAATGGCACCATTTGAAGGTTGAGGTTGTAGGAAATCACATAAAATGCTACATCGATGGGATCAAGGTCTTTGACGTAGATGATGAGGTGGCACCAATTACCACGGGCGGAATAGGTTTTAGGACATTCACTTGGTCGAAGGGGGAATTCGACAATGTCACTGTTCGGGAAATAATAGAATGGGAATCCTTCAGCTACGGTGACGGAACAATCGATGTTTCTGAGTCCCTTTACCAATGCAACTTACAAACTAGGGAACTTGGAATGCCCGCTGGCGACTACATGATAACCGTGTGGCTTGAGGGAAGATCAATTCAAGTTGAATCACATGCTTTCGAGTTAGTCGCGCCAGGAAAAGGAAAAGGAAAAGCCTAAGCCAGAAAGCAAAACACACGTTCCCCCCTTTCTCCCTATTTTTTGTTGAATCTGTAATATTGGAAACAAAATAGCACACTATCAGCATAACTTCTTTTTGGTGGTCGATCGATGAACTAATGAGACCATCGGCTTTTCTCGAGTTTGGGTTGGGTTTGGGTTTGGGTTTGGGCTTAAGTCTTTAGAATACGAAAGTGAAAGTCTCTAAAACCGCCAGATATGTCAATGCATATTCAAGTCTCCTTCGAGAATTTCTTGGCATGTGAGAACGTTTTTATTGGCTGGCTTATCCTGAAGTAGACCTGAAGGTGAAAGAATGAAGGCGAGATACCGAGTTCATAGATTCGACGCTAAAATGACAACAGACCAGAGCAAGCTAGAGCAGTTCTTAAATGGTTTAGAAGGTGAAGTCGTGGCGATTATCCCGAACGTTACTCCCAAATTTACCCCTGGGGGAATGGGTGCCAACGTGGACTTTCTTTTGATTGTGGAGAAGAAGGTGAGTTGAGTTGAAAGAATACGTATGCGTGGAAGTTGGACACCATAAAAAGATTGCCGAAACAATCGGGGAATATCAAAGAAAGGGCTGGCGACTCCATACCTATCAAGCGACTGGACAAGCAACCCTTGTCAGCCATTACTTGCTGTTTGAGCGAGGCGAGTGAGCGGGAAAAGCTGACCTTCTCAAAACCTAACCTCCCACTTCTTTTTTCTGTCTGACATACAGTGAAACATTTTAGCTAGTTGCAAAATATGAAAGTCCAAGTAAAACTACTTAGTCAAAAGCTCACAGGTGATTCCCTTGGAGGCGGACATCCTAATTGAAAACTGCACGATTCTCCCGATGGACGGCCGGGACATCATTGAAGACGGCCTCATAGCCACAAAAAAGAACCTAATCACCTACGCAGACCCAAAAAGAAAGGCACCAAAAATCGAGGCAGAGAAAACGATAGACGCCTTGGGAATGGTAGCTATCCCAGGCCTGATAAACTGCCACACCCACCTAGCCATGACGCTGTTCCGAGGCGTAGCAGAAGACCAGCCGCTAGAGACATGGCTCACTGAAGCAATCTGGCCCCTGGAGGCGAAACTCAAACCCCAAGATATCTATTACGGCAGCCTTCTTGGATGTCTAGAGATGATAAAGAGCGGAACCACATGCTTCGCAGACATGTACTTCCATGAAGAAACAGTAGCTAAAGCCGTCCAAAAAGCGGGCCTAAGAGCAGCCTTGGCTCCTGGGCTCCTAGAAACGCTGGATAAAGACTTAGCAGAAAAAACACTGAAACAAACTATCCAACTCGTTACTAAATATCACAAGCCAAGAAGCAAAATCAAAATCCAACTAGGCCCCCACACTGTCTACACGTGCAGCCTCGACTTTCTGAAAAGAATCAGAGAGACGGCCACCCGCCACAAGATAGGCATCCACATCCACCTAGCCGAATCAAAAGATATGACCGACAAGATCGAAAGAGAACACGGCCAAACCGAAGTCCAACTGCTGGAGAGCATAGGCTTTCTAGGATCAGATGTCCTCGCAGCCCACTGCATCCACCTCAACCAAGAAGACATGCAAACACTAGCCAAACACGATGTCAAAATAGTATACAACCCCGTCGCAAACATGAAACTGGCCCAAGGAACAGCGAAAATTCCCGACCTACAAAAACTGGGCATGACCGTAAGTTTAGGCACAGATGGCCCAGCAAGCAACAACACACTAGATATGCTACAGAACATGAAGATAGCCGCCCTCCTCCAGAAGGCACACTACGGAGACCCGACCGTTCTCCCAGCTAAGACCGTACTGGAAATGGCAACCAAAAATGCGGCGAAGGCTCTAGGACTGGAAAGAACAATAGGCTCGTTGGAACCTGGAAAAAGGGCGGACATCGCCCTCATAGACTTCAAGAAACCCCACCTGACACCCCAGCATAACCCGTACGCCAACATCGTCTACTCAGCCAATGGGAGCGACGTACAAACTCTAATCGTCGACGGAAGAATGCTCATGGAGAACCGATGTGTGAAGACATTAGACGAAGACGAGACCGTGGAGAAAGCCCGAGAAACCGCCCTAAATCTGCTCAAAAGATGAAAAAGCCCATTCTACAACGTTAGCCATCATGATTCCCAGAAGTCTTAGGTTGTCGCGGCCAGAATCTAGCTAGCTAGCTAATGTACATTATATTCGCTTCCGCAGACAGAGGATGGTATCTAAGCGCCTTGAAGGAAGCTTTAGAAGACACACCTAAGAGAGAAGAGGAGATGTTCAAAAAGAGGATAAGAAACCTCAAGAGGAAGATAGAGAATCTGCGAGATAGTGCAGAGACAGAATAGGCTACTTGAAATTGCCCCTCCCTTGTCGCATCTTAAACTCCTGCACCGCCGCTATGGCTTCTCTACTCTTTTCGGCTTTAGCCAATATTCGAACTTTGGTGGGATCAAGCGGGATCGGGTAGCCACACTCAAAGCACTTAGCAGTCTTGTGACCTTCCCTCGCATATCTTATCGATCCGCATCGGGGACACATGAACACTAGATACACCCGACTCGCCTCGCACATGCACAATGTATCAAAGACCGACAATAACTGCTAAACAGAGATCTCCCTTATCCCATTTACGACGGCCCACGGAGTTATGAGTCTTCGATGGGTTCCGTATCGGCGATCCATGAGGATGAAGTTGCACCAGTCATCCCGGTGCCTGATGCCCCTTCCCATGGCCTGATTCGCCGCTCTGAAGGCATCCATCACATACCACCTCTCCCCAAGATCTTTGTTTCTCCTGTTGAAGTAATCGATCTGAGCCTTGACCACTGGATCGCTGTAGTCTGCATAGGGAACACCTATCAGGAAGACTCCTCTAGCCTGTTCGTACGGGAAGTTAGAACCCTCCGCGTTTCTTCCCCTGAAAACGCCGCACAACACTGCTCCTCTCCGGGTTTCAGCCTCCCTCTTGTACTCCTCCACGATCTCTCTGTTTTCCCTTGCATGGCTCCCTTCGATGAAGACAGCTTTTCCGTCCAGAAAGAGCCTACCACGCTTTTCTGTTATGATCTCTCTTTCCCGCCATATTCTTAGGTTCTTCAGCATGAACCCTCTCTGAGGAAAGAAAATTAGAACCCCGTTGGGAATCCGTGCAGCCAGCATGAGAACGTCCTCTCCATAGCGGACCATCATGTCTTCACTTCTCTCGGTGAACCGTGTGGTCACTGATGCGTCTAGGACTGTGCGCACATTTTCTGGGTCTGCAATAGCCGTGTACGTTCTCGTTTCCGCGTCGGGCAGTCCCATGATCTCTGTGAACAGTCTTATGGGCGACAAGGTGCCCGACATGACTAAAGCTCCATAAGCTTCTTCCACAATTGGCTCTATTGCTAGGCTTGGATCAAGACACTTATACTCGATGAAATTAAAGCCGGAGAACGATCGTCGGTAGACGGCTACATAGCTATCGCTTGGACTTGAGGCAACCAAGGAGAGAAACTTGAGCACACCATTCAAGAAGCAGACGGGATAATCGCCCCGTTCAATTTTGTGTGTTCTGATCTCCTCCACCGCGTCAGAATAGAACTCAACCAGGAAAGCGATGTCCTCAACATTCAAAATGCGCTCTAGTTCTTTGCGGAACTCCACACCGGATTTCGCCTTGGCCTTCTCGGAGACTTCTCTGTCCAAGTATTCGGTAAGGTCGTCTATCATATCGGAGGGCGCCTTCACAAGTTCCATCTCCTCTTTGCTCCTAGCCAAGCCTCTTTCGGACAGCGTGTCGCTGAGGACTTCCAGGCTAATCTTGTCTGCATTGTGTGCCTCGTCGAAGATGAGGATCTTGCCTCCTAGTTCGAGGTTCACCCTCTCCCTTATGAACTCGTTGAAGACGTACTGGTATGGGCCTACGACAACCGTAGACTTCTCAGCCGTCTTTCTGGCCAGAGAGTATGGACAAATCCTATGGATTCTGCCGTATCTACGAAGCTTCTTTATTGACAGCACCGGAGGAAGCCCTGTGGGTAGAGTCTTCAATTCCCATTTGTATGGGCACTTGTGTGTGTCTCTCATCAGCCTGCATGCCTCATAGGCCTCGATAGAGGGTAGCCTTCGGCACTTCTCGTTTAGACAGAGGTGCCGTCTGCTGGCGAGGTTCACCGCTGAAAAGTTTGTATCGGCGTGGCGGTTTATTCTCTCGATCTCGAGGAGGACTTGGCGCACCTGCTCATGGGTTCTTGTGGCATATACGATCTTGCGATTCGTGGGCAGCAGTGACGCGAGGGAGCAGACGGTCTTTCCGAATCCGTTACAGGCCTCAGCCACCAGCACACCGCGGTTGCCCACAACCCTCTCTATATCCCTCATGAACTCCAGCTGCTGTGGATAAGGATCGTAGGGGAACAAACGTGGAGTTCCTGTCTTTCTCTCCTTCTGTCTGTTCCTAAGTTTGGTTCTGTGAACTTTGTTAACTAAGGTGAGGAGTTTGCCGCACTCTCGACAGAAGTGACTCTCGTTATACTCCTCCATAGTATGCGGCCTGCCACATTTGGGACAGATGAAGAGACTAAGCAACGCTTCCACTACATTTAGGTGAAATAATCTGTGTGCTGTGTGTTAAAAACTATTTGAGCCTCACTGACACTAGGCTCGAATCCAAAATCAGTATGCATCATTCATATCACTTTTCTAAAAGCCAAGAGAAACCTATACATACAGGCAAGGTGTCGCAATTGGAAGACCTACAACCAGACAACGAAGTCATAGCGAGCAAGCTAAAAGGAAACACCCTACGCGTGTACTGGCATCTCCTTCAAAACGCGCAAGACACTGTGGGACCAAGAGAAGTCCAGAGAGAATTGGGCTTCTCAAGTCCAGCCTTAGCCGACTATCATCTGAACAAACTCGTGACGCTAGGACTAGTGGAAAAGAAGATGGGCGAATACCATTTAGTCAGAGAGGTCGATGTCGGCATCCTGAAGCAGTTCATAAAACTCGGCACCTTCATCCTACCGCGGTACATCCTATACGCAACGCTATTCACAACGCTTCTAATCTTCTACGCAACCCAGCTCAGAACCATCAACTTCTACAGTCTCTACGCACTAATTTTAGGAATTCTTGCCACTGCTATCCTCTGGTATGAAACCATAAGAGCATGGCAACAAAAACCCTAGCTTACCCAAAGAAAGAATGAAAGACAAGCAGAGGAGAGTTGTTAAGACGGCACCGTAGCCTTCAGCACTAGTCTAAACCTTACACTCCTGCTGGCGGCAATCCCTTCTGCTACGAGTTGGCGCGCAACGGGGTTATTCAACAAGTTCGACTTCAGCTTTGGCTACTGGGATAAGTTTTCCAGCTTGTATGATGGGCTGCTCGTTGACGGTTATGTCTATCATAACGGTAGTGACAGGCTCTTCCTTAATTGTGAAGAAGCTCTGCTTAACCATTACCCAAGGGGCTGTAATATTCAACGGTTTATGGTCCTCTTGTGTTGTGTTTGCCCATGCATCGACTACGTGAAATCTTATTTCAGTATAGTTTCCAACTGGTAGCTCTCCAGCCGCCAATACTCGCGAGACGTTGCTCAACGATAGCAGATCAAAGGGTTCTGTTTCGATCACGGTTATGTTTGTCCACGTTTCGTTTCCATAGCCTTTCCTATGCACTTTCACTGCGTCTATCTGCAGCCACAATTCATGCAGAGCTACTGGCTCATCTTTGACTTTGATTAGGAGGAAGCCTTTTTCCTCCGTTGGCAGTGAAGGTACCACGCCTGCCCATAGAACACCGCTTATGATAAGAGCTGCTATTAATACGCCCGCTACTGCGCCTATGATTATGTTCTTCTTCTCATAAGCCATATTATTCCCCTTCTTTAGTCTAGTTTGCTTCCACACGTTGGACATTTACCCAAGTCGGTTCCGCAGGTAAGGCAATACCATTCTTCGCATTTTGCACAGTAAAAGTTCATGCCGTGTATCTTCCCCTGACACTTTTGGCATGTTCTCTCTGGAATCCTTGAACGAAGCATTTTATGGATGGACGAATTTGTGGTGAACATTTTTTCATCCAGTATATTAGTGGAATCGTGAGATATAATACAACACATTTGAACAGTCTGTTCAAAACCTTGAACAGCACATGCTTACATTGAGGGTTTCAGTACTTTCCCAAGGAACCCCTTCTTCGTATATACCTGTCTACTAAATAGAACACCAGTATGCCGAACAGTATCCACGCCGCATCCAAGGCTAGCAGGTGCAAAAATATCGTTCCTACTCCTTGAGGTGGATACCCTTCCATGAGGAAACTACGCATTCCAATCAGTGCCGCGCCGGTTGGAAACACCCCGCTGGCTTGACGAGCCACATTCGGCAGAACAGCCAACGGATAAGCCACCGGAGAGAGGATCATCAGTATGCTATAAAGTCCCTCCGCGACTATCCATCCCTCCTTCAGGAACAACGCTAAGGCAGATATTAGCACACCAAAGCCGTACAGCGCGAACATCATCAGGGCAAAAATGGTTAATGCTGGCAATATTCCTTGAACATTTAGGGCTAAGCCAAACACCGCATATATCACAAGGAACTCTATGGTCACACTTATGCTCTGGTGCATTGTGCTGTGAAGCGCCATCCCCAAGACAAGACTCAGCCGGCTTGTGGGAGTTACATAGATGGACTCTAACGTCCCGAACCACTGCTCTCTTCGAATACTGAAACCCATACCCCAAATCGCTGTTCCTATGAAACCCATAACCATGTATCCGGTGAAGATGTAGGTGACCACATCCACCGGATTCAGAGTCCCCAGCAATCCTTGCAAAGCCTCACTGTATCTTCCACCTACAAGAACCAGCCCGTAAAGGAGGAAGGGTAGCAACATGACGAGGGGCTGAACACATTGCCTTAGGAAACTTAAGGGATATGCCAACTCTATTTTCCACACTTTGACATTGCTATCCCATATTGCTCTCAGTTCCGCTTTCAAGTTGGCCCAAGAGAAACCCACCGGGCACGAAACTTTTTGAAAACCTTGCATCCTCTCGTTCTTTTTTGTCATCACTATTTCCTTCTTCTCAGTAGTGGCTTATTGTACCCGATTTCTTAGTTCTTTCCTCCATCCAATTAAACAAATAAAATCCGAGAAAGATCGCCACCACGTCGATTATGAACAAAACCAGAATTTCGTAGTATACTGCTGTGATATTGTATTTCAGAAGCATGAGGCTTCGAACAGCGATCAGTGCATAAGTCAGAGGAAGAATAGTACTCACCATCTGAGCCCAAGACGGAAGGCTTTGCACCGGATATCTCACGGGACTGAAGACGTAGAAGATGTTCTCCAATGTGTGTGCAAGGTCATGGGCCTGCTTATATCGAAGGGAGATGGCAGCCAGCATCAAAGCGATTCCGTATAGTCCAAGTATCAGGAGGATTATGATGAGCAGTATTGGCATGATCACTCCCAAGGTTATTTCGATCCCAAAGAAAAGGATACAGACGACAAGCTGGGTTATGGCATACATGGTGCTGCTGATGCTCTCGCTTAGAGCCTTTCCAATGAGTATGAAAGCCTTGTTGCATGGAGATGAAAGCAAATAATCCAACGTTCCCCTGTACGCTTCCCTCCTTATGCTCTCCCCAACGCCGTAAAGCGAAGTCAACACATAACTGTTCAATATTCCCCCTAGAATGACAAAAGGAACAAAATTGGGAGTGCCCGCCAATTTTGCAAATTCCGGACTCTGTAGCCCTCCCACAAAGGCTTGTCCCTGCAATATGAATGGGATGAACCAGAAGATTGGGAATATCGTCCAAAAAACAAAGACTGCCGGATACGCCATAAGAAACTTCATGTTCTTGACAAGTTCACTCCACATGATGTAAGAATTTGAGGTCAAGTTCTGTGAAAGATTCCAGTTCATCCTTTCTCCTCCACAAGTTTTGCCCCCGTCAGCTTTATGAAAACGTCCTCCAATGTGGGCATGCTGACATTGACACTTGTGATCTGGACATTTTTCCTTCTAAGAGCATCTATCGCCAACTCTGCGTTTTCTTCAGCGTTTCCTCCGATTATCTTTATCCTAGAGGGAACTCCCTTTGCTTCTTCTTCTTGAATAAGCGTTACAATCTCTGCATTGTGGCAGATGCTTTTAAGATGGGTCTCAATGTTTGGAGGTGGCCTGTAGCAGCCCACTTCTACCACTTCTGTTTCTCGGATTATGGCCTTCAGGCGGTTAGGAGAATCTACTGCAACGACTTTCCCATCATTTATAATGGCCACTCTGTCGCACAAGTCATCTGCCTCTTTCATATAGTGGGTGGCCAAAAGAACAGTCTTTCCCTCCTCTTGGCAGAGTTCCTTAATCTGATTACGGATTTGTCGAGAGAAGGTGGGGTCTAGGCCTAGAGTGGGCTCGTCCAAGAGTAAGATTGGGGGATTGTGAAGAAGAGCCCGGGCAATTGCAATTTTCTGTCTCATGCCGGTGCTGTAGTCTTCCAGTCTCTCGTCTGCACGATCGGACAAATCCATCAGTCTCAGCAGCTCATTCACCCGCTCTTTTGCTTCCCTTCGCCGTATCTTGTACAGGGAAGCAAAGTACATCAGGTTGTCTTTCGCCGTCAGCTTCCAGTAGAGCGTACGCTCACCACCGATCACCAAACCTAGGCTTGCCCTTACCATCTGGGTTTGCTCCAGAATGTCGAAGCCGTTTATTACCGCTGTTCCCTCGTCTGGTATCAATATGGTTGAGAGGCACTTCACGAAAGTTGTCTTTCCTGCTCCATTTGGACCTAGGAGCCCGAAAAGCTCCCCGGATCGTATTTTCACGTTGACATGATCTAAAGCAACAGTGACATCATTTTTTCCTTTGGTCTTCTCCTTTTCGGCTTTTCTTTTCAGGAAACCGAATATGCCCCTATACCTCTTCTTCTTGAATACCTTCGTAAGATCTATGGTTTGGATGCTATACACTCTATTTTCTCCATGATGGCTTAACGTATACTGCTCATTAGCCTCAGAAAAACGCATCTTTCTACTTATTAACTTTCCATTCTGATGTTATTCACTACTCACTAATTCTAGGGCATCCAGCAGAATCTTCCTATGATCGAAAGCCAGCTTGGATGGAATCTTCTTAAAGGCTCTGACCTCGCTCGCATCACTGCTGGGCTTAAGTCTTCCACCGATCTCTTTGGCTAGAT
>Ga0224501_10005372_pt1 | contig 10098 bp, 9 predicted proteins | sample SF_Oct11_sed_USG_4_FD_169105 | JGI IMG/M metagenome (GOLD analysis project Ga0224501, IMG submission 169105) | Sediment microbial communities from San Francisco Bay, California, United States - SF_Oct11_sed_USGS_8_1 | ecosystem: Environmental > Aquatic > Marine > Sediment | place: USA...
ACAATTGTTATAGTGAGCATTACCAGAATATCTCCTGTTTGATAAACAGTTGATTGCAAGATTACAAGCTATACAAACACAGTTGGTGACATGTGACTTTTATATATATATATATATATATATATATACCATGCCGCCTGTTTGCAGCAGACCTAGTTATCAGTGCATATATGTTCCTTACTACGGTTATTACGTAATAAAGTTTTCTGCCGAAAATCTTGTGGTGTCACTGAACCAGGCTATAGAGCCATAAATGTATATAATCATGTGGATAGGAGTGATTTCTAGATAAATAGACTTCTAAGACCCAAAGGCTATTCAGACTGCCACAAATGATAAATATGAGCTATGTGTGAGCTTTACCCCAAATATGTGACCTTAGAATTGATCTGATCTCTGAGTGCAGAAGCCTGGCGGGAGTAAATTAATCAGGATAAGACATAGAGTTTGGGTCTTTGATCCCCTGGCTGACCCTCAGTTGTGACTACCCACTACCAGCCACACAGGATGTGTTCCACAAAAAAGCAGACTCAGTGGTAGCGACAATAATGATTACCACTAGCCAATTGGATCAATGAATTAAAAGGCGTTACTCTGAGTATGTCGTCGACGGATGAGAAATTATACCGGGTTCAGCGTCACTACACGCACATTTTTCAAGAGGGAGCTGTGATGAAATAAACCACAAACGTTGTTGCCATGGTAATATGCTGTGTATTTCTCCACTGGGCGCCTATGACCTTCCCTGGTCTCTTCCCACAAGGGATGGATGAACAGAGGGAAATAAACGCAAACATGCCCATCAATCAGGATTATCCACTCGCGGCAATAGAAAATGCGCACACCATCTCTCACCTTAATGACCATTCATCCGTCATGCACGAGTGGTCTTCTAACCATGGATCCGACCCTTACCAGTGACTTCACTGAAGGCGTGCCTCAGCATATGGCCAGGTGACTAATGGTGCAGAGCTTACTCTTTAGTAGAGCATTCGCAAAGAGAACATGGAGTTTACAGGGCTGCTCTATGCATGCATTCTCGCTAGTACATGGCTAACTGTCACAGGACAACTGCTGCCCCCACCATGCGACAGAGCTGCTATCAATGCTGGGTTTAGCAGTGCTACAACGACTGCTGCTGGAATTGCCATCGCAATAAATCCACCATCATATAAAAGTGGAGAAGTCAGTAATGTGTCGGGTAGGTTGATAATGCACTATACCATGTCAAGTATACATTACCAATGATTTTAATTAACAAGACAAAATTACAACAGGATAGCATTAAATATAGGTATCCACTAACAATCATTTTAACTGAGCCTTTCAACTTTGAGCAAAGAATATTTCTGGCGTGTCTGTCAAATTATATGTATTGACTAAATCTACAGTAGATGCTGATAAAATTGAAACATTTCTGGTGTAAAATCGTTTTGAGAAGATCCTATGATAATTTAGCTACTTGTACATGAAGGTTACATCTTCACTTTGGTACATCAGCATTGCTAGGCACAACTCTTGCCAACCTAGTGCATAAACTCTGATGTTTTTGCCATGATTAGTAATAAAATGTCCATACAAAGAATCTCCATCTCTTTATTCAGTGGTTGTCAGCAGCACGGATGGCATTGCATTCAACTCACTGCTCGTCTGGGCAATCGATCTAGAAATTCCGGAGGTGAACTGCGCCATCAACGATGTATGGTCGGAAACCGAAAATATTCAAGCCTCCACGTGCTCTTTCGGTGACCAACTGAAACCATGTGGTTTCGCTGACAACTTGAACGTCGCCTATCGTCACTCAACACAGGCAGCTACAGAGGCTCAAATAGAGCTAGTCGTCTCCCCTTCAGTTAGAGGGGACATTGGCATTCGGTAAGGGTGTGTTCCAGTGTGTAGCGTGTTGTGTTCCAGTATGTAGCGTGTAGTGTTCCAGCATGTAGCCCACTGCGTTCTAGCATGTTGCCCGCTGTGTTGCTGTTACTGTAATTGATTCCAGTTACATATTTGGTACGCGCACTCAGTTAATGCAGTGTATCTCAGAATCCCGAATGAAAACTTTGTTCACTTTGTCACCCATAAATTTGGCTCATTCAGATGATCTTGCTCTTGTCAAAATGGAATCCCTGTGGGTACTGGTAGTGTGTTTTTCTATGCTGAACCTCTCTAATTTTACTTGCCAAAAGTATAAAAATTAGCAAGAGGGTGTCCGGAGAGGCTGGGAGCCCTTGACATGATTCCAAATGACAAAGACCTATACAATGGGGTGCTATTTTGATAAAAGCCAAATCATAACCTGATAGGATTCTAGTCTCATGCACTTGATTGAAAGTGAAGTAGGTTATCTGGACTTTGCACGCGGTATACCGGCTCTGCAATGAGGCCATCGTTAATTGCGAGGCTATCCGTCAAAATCTGGCAAGTGTTAACCGCAATGGAATATCGATACCGGTACCAAAGAATGCACGGCTAGTGGCAATACAGTCACTGTAACCCAGATAGGTCACCAGGCATGCGCCCGAATTTAAATGCGTAGCAGATGAATCAATACTCTGGATCATGTGTCACCCAACCTTACCAGATTTGATAGGCCTAGGGGAATACACATCTTTTCATTCAGTAAGATCAACTGCCTTGTAGGTCACCATCAAGTCAAGTATACTCGTTAACACTTTTAGCTACAAGAAAGTACATTGGTACGGACATTACATCATATATTCCGTAGGATATATCTGGTGAAGAATGGAAATGAGATGTGGATAAACTCTCCCATCCTCTCAGTGATGAATGATGATACTACAACAGACTCACTCAGAGAGACAACTGATATCACTGCCACGACAGAGCCAATGGCACTGAACACTGAGCAATCAGAGAATACAGATTCAGCAGTGTCCTCGACCACTGCGTCAGAGCTGAGCGTCATAACCACAGAAAAACAAGAGACAGAGAATCCTACCACAGAGAATCCTGTCCCGATCAATGTGACGGACGGCGTGGTTGCTAACGCCACTGAGGCTGCACAAACTACAATGGAGGGGATCCAAGGATCAACAACTGAAGCTGGCAACATCAATGTAACCACAGAACAACATGGTACAGATGATCAAACAACGGAGATTGGGCACACAATGAGAACCACGGATGAGGCAACTGTCTCAACAGGGCAGACAGAAGGAGCGATCGGCACCAGTATGGGTCCCACTGGTGAGACAACAGAGGTTGTGGATGTTACCACAGGAAATGAGATGTCCCCAGATGCCACAACAGAACAAAGTGTGTCTGTCACTACAGGGAGCTCAGTCACAGAGATATCCCAGAACCAGACAGAGATGCTGACCACAGAGGACAAAGCCATGACAATGGCCACAACGGAACAACCCCTGAATGACACAGTTACAGCTATGGACAAAGCCATGGACCAAGTGACTGATAGCCAGACTGGTAAACCTGATGAGGAGACAACAGGAGAGGCGGACACTCATTTCAGCACAGCTGAACCAGGAGAGACAGAACAACCAGAGGTACAGACAACCGAGTCGGATGAGGTGACAAATAGCACGCTACCTTCAAATGAAACTACGACAGGTATGCCAGAAGGTGATATGATGAATGAGGAGCTATTTGTCACTTTCAAACTCGACGGCAATTTCAAAAAGGTAGTGAAGCCCAACAAGGATCAAGCCATGACAGACGTATTGGATCAACTCATGGTTATCATGGAGATTGCTTTGGAGAGACTCAAAGACCTAAAACTGTCATCAGGTAGGCTCTAAACATGGTGATCAATCTTACCAAGTCCCTGAGATACCGGTTTATGTATAATGTGAGAATTCCCAAGTGGTCAAAAATGATATACTATGACTTGCTGTTCTATAGGAAGTGTAGTGATAGAGACCCAGGTTCAGCCCGGTACAGAAACTGAGATGACATCAGGGGAGGCAGTGAAGAAGCTAGAAGCTTATGTAGAGAAAGAGGGAGCGTTCATGGTGAATGGCCAAGAACTCAGAGCTGTTCCAGGCTCTCTGGAGACTAAAACTTATGCAGAAATGAAAAAACTCCGAACAACCAAGATTGTAGTCGGCGTTATCTTTGGGCTACTAGGACTGGCAGCATTGATAGCTATAGTTGTCTGCTGTATGAGGTAAGACCCAGACCACCTGAATAATTATTGTTGATAATTATGCGCCCAATATTAATGCATTGGGTTGCACTACATTTTTACCGAGCATCCATTATATATACAAGAGAAAAACCGAAGCAGCAGAGCGATTAATAACACGTCTGTCATATTATGTATTTCTTGCTAAAGCAACTGTCAAAAATCTACACCATCACCATGCACTATTATGTGCCAAAACTGATTCTACGCATTTGAATATTTCATAGGAAACAGAAAAACGCTGGCTTCTTACCAATGGTTAATGGCAAGCAAAAAGAAGCCGCCGCCGTACCGCTGCGAGATATGGATAGAAACGGTCACCAAGCAGGCAATGTCCATTCATATGATAACTCGGCTTACGGTACACCGGCTGTATAAAAACCATGCTCACATCGATCAGCCTACATTCCTCTGCTTTCGTTCATCTTTGGAGTTAAGCTGCTCGAGTTTGCTCTCATACATGGACTGAATCTCTTGATTCGGAGCGATGCCAACCTTCTTTAGATTATTCATAGCATTATCAAGATCTTTCATGCTATGAGCGTACTTAATATTATTCATTGCATAAAGCAGCTCCAGCTCCTTCCAGTTTTTCAGTCGGCATGACTGAGCGCTGCAGAGATTTTTTAACGTGGCCCTGTTGAGAGCGGGATAGAAGTTAAAGCCAGTCAGACCCTCCACAGTTTCCAGACTGACTAGGAACCTCTTCAGATCTTCCTCTTCCTTAGCGATATTTTCATTTGGGACCACGAACGCGGCAATCTGAGGAGCAGCGCCCGCATTGCTAACCATTATTATCTTGTATAAATGAGTCGGTACAGGTACCATATTTTTGCCAATCACCTAGGAAAGACATATAAAACATCGTCTCAGGACTGTGCTTGAGAAAATTTCCGTGCACATACATGTAGACTAGCGTCCAATCCAGTGCCATTCTGCATAGCATTGTATCATAACAAACTACATTAAGTATCAATTTTATGATAGCAATATTACTATGTATACCCACATTCTGTATTCAAATGATCATTCATTGCTTTGGAATAAACAATCTACATGAACTACCAATTAAATAAGTTCTGTTCTCTGTCTAATGGTGCATTGCAAAAACATGATAGAATGTGGCACTGTGCCTAATCGACATAACAAATATGCATCAATAATACCCGTATGTTTTGGCGCAGCTTCATGCGATAAATGATGGATGGGGTGCAATAATAATCATAATATACCTCGTACTGTACATATCGCTTTCCATTTCTCTCCTGGTTATATTTGTATAGAGGTCCTGTGATGACGTGTACTTCATCATTAGTTTTCGTTAAATCACGACAATGAGTCTCAAATCGATTCCAGAAGCCCGAGTTATTGTCAAAGTCTTGTGGTACAATATTAGTGAGAAGGAAGGTGTCATCCATAGCAGCCTGTAAGGTTACTCATGGAGAAAATGGTCGTCTGCGATACTATTCACAGTGTAAAGGGTCTCTTGCGATATATCACGCATGGAGACATGGATGCCAGGAATATAACTCATGGGGAAAAATGGCCGCCTGCAATGTTCCCCATGGGAAAGAAATACTGGTTGAATAAGGAACTAACTGTTTATGAGACAGCATGAGCAAATCCAGTTGGCAAAGCCTACTGGTCACATTACCCAGACTGGTGAATATCTGGCTTATGAGTTGCTTCTTCACCGTATTGTATACATAATACCCATATGACCGGCTGCTCATGAATTTGTATTCATAACTGTCTAGATGCAGGGGGAACCCTAGGTGTTCACTTTCTTGTTTCAATACAAGCACGCTAATTTCAAACCTGGAGACATTAAGTGTACCGGGCTCAGAGGACCCACCAGGAATACTCATCTAGACAGCAGAGCATTAGCTAAGTCTTACAGGCGTCTGTTCCACCAACACTCTCAAAAGGGATAATGAACGGTTGGAAAACGCAAGATTTCGGAGGTTATTACCCGTTATTTGGCGTTGGAGGCTCGGAATGGCATCTCCCTGATGACTGTTACCAGGCCTATACGTCTGCAAACGCATGGGCATTGACCACAATTGGGGTGATTGCAGTTTTCATGAAATTTTTCCTTCAGTAGAGGGTGAAGGCTCTAACCTCTCCCGCAGTTGGCAACTAGGGTGGTATTCAAGACGTTGCACAGGGGAGAACAACTTGGAAACGACTACGGGATTTGGTTTACCATAAAGGTCTAGTAATGGGAGCATGGAACAAGATGGAATGGCCACAACAGCTGGGGCAAATGCGCTAGTGTGATGCGGGGTGGGTGGAGCCAGCACCATCTTGAAAGGGGTGTAGAAGTGTATAGGGGCAACTGTTCCCATTACAACGTATATGAAACAGCTTCGCCTTTAAAGATCTCAAACGTTCATAATAACCCCTTTAGGCGTAAAAGTCTATATACCAAATTAAAGCTAAACAACTGGCTTCATGGCGAAACATTCAGATTTAGAAGACTCCACTGAATGGAACAGTCTGTGCATTCGTATAAGGTACCCAATGCTCATATTTCCCATAAATACTACAGGTTTTGCTGTTTTGATCGATTAAATGGGATGAATATTAAGCTTTTCCTTTGCTCAAAACCCCACTGGATGAAATAGGCTGTGTGCATTGGCAATGCTCATAGTTACCCTAAATAGTAGTGGATTTGCTCTGTTATGATCGATTGAATGGCCTTTGAGTACATCATGCTGGATATGCTGCTATGGAATCATGTTGGAAAATTACACTGTCATGCCAACAGGCTCATTTGTGGCCAAATACCTATTTCCTCAATCCTAGTTCATGACATGCACAGTCTGTCACTTGGTCACCCATGAATCTGTGGGCATTACAATTTAATCTCCCAACATGACTTTATAACGGCATATCCAGCCTGATGTACTCAAAGGTCATTCATTAGATCATAACAGAGCAAATTAACTACTATTTAGGGAAAATGAGCATTGTATGCCTTGTGCCAATGCACACAGACTATTCCATCCAGTGGGCTTTCAAGCAAAGGAAAAGCTTAATATTCAAAAACTGTCTCATCATAAAGCTGAGTTGCTTGGCTTCAATCTGGTATATTGACTTCTATGCCTGAGGGGTATTTGAGGACAATAGAGATCTTCAAAAGCGAAACCGTCCCATGTTGTAATGTGAAATTTTACCCCTGTAAGTTTCTATACCCCTATCAAGATGGAGCGGTTACTGCCCAATGAGCTTCTTCCGACTGACAAAAGCGGTCATTCCATCTTGTTCTGTGAATGGGTCAGGAGTTGTTTTACCCCGGTTGAAACATGAACAAGTCAGGATAAGTCTCATACTAAGCTTTAATTGACAGTTAATTCAGTGTTTTTGTGCAGTAAACAAGGATGATAGAGGAGATGCTACATATCATATGTGATCCACTGGAATTGTGGAAATGTGCAGCGGATGGGACTAATTAGAAGTCGCAACAGCCAATGAGAAACGAGCACCTTTCTCATAAGGTTTTGACGAATTTGAAGGGTTACTCTGCCAACTGTATACAAATTAGGGGGTTATTCTGATAGTGACACGCCAACACGAGTGTCATTCGGATGACAATAAGCTACTTAGACGGTTTGTTCTAACGCATTTTCTGCTGCCTACATGTCAAGCTCTCAGTCAGCGCCACGTTTCTATGCCGGCCGTTAATACCGTGAAGCCTTTCAGCTACCAACAGTTACCGTCACTGCTGGTGGTCTTCCGTTGGAAGTTTGGGGTTTCGTTTCATGTTCCAAGTATTCTGGCTTTCTTTCGGAAGAGGTGTTTTAATGCCTACCGCCGTATCGTACGCAACCATCATTCGTTGCGGAGGGAGTTGCTTACGATATGGCTGGTTATCATCCCTTCGAAGGAAACGTAACGTAGTTAGTTTCTGAGAAGGGGTCGAGTTCTACAGGGGTGCCAAAACCAGTCAATGCTAAGCCTTTCGCAGAACGTACCTGGCTACAGCGGTGAGTGCCCCAATGTCCGATGTACGGAATGGCTGAGAAAACGAATTAAGCTACACTAAGGGCGGCACGCTTGCGGATAGATCCAGCACATCGGGGCATTAAGTAAGTGTGCCGTTAGTACCTGCTTGCTCGAAGTAGGACCAACACCAGTGTGAGCCAGTCAGCAGTTGTTGCGAAGTTTGCGTAAACCATTCTTCGCGAGCGCTGAATTTGCAAATTCAGCCAGCGGTCTTCTCCGCTAGAGGTCGTTGAACGCAGGAACGCCGCGACGTTGCTACTGACAGCCAGTAGTAACAACAGTCTGAGTGAGAGGTCAAGGACTTGATTCAATTGGCTAAATCCCGTGGGCTCAATCTGAAGCCCGCGGGCTCAATCTAAAGCCCGTGGGCTCCAGCTAAAATCCACGGGCTCAAGCTAAGCCTCATTTCCAGCTGTTCGTTTTCAAAGCGTTTGCCTGGCACGACCTCTTGGCGTGATGAAAATGACCTCTGCTGCTGACACCGTGACCCCATGGTGTCAGCAGTGTAATCCCATCACTTGAGCGGGATGTTTCCCCCTTGCCTTTCATTCGTCTCCCAGTAGCTCTGCCTGCTAGACGTTTTTTGGCCTGCGTTTGCGCTGGCCATTTCTGAAAGCGACTTTACTTTACGTCTTTGCGCCTAGTGACCTACACAGCGCAGCCACTTGATTGTTCGTCACTGGTCCCTCTACAGGCCTCACTGTTGCGGCGGTTTCTCGGTAAGTGCTAACTGTGTGTGTACGTCAGTCTTTTCCGTTCTTAAGCTGCCTTTGTTGAGCCGTGCTTTGTGCCTGTGGGTGGCCTTTTTCGGCAATTTCAGTCATTCGTACAGCTCACAGATTCGCACAGCTCGTATTCTTGATTAGTAGGGAAACAGCGGTCACTGTTTTGTTTTAGTCGGTGCTGTTTTCCGTGTCAGCAAAACAACGCCCCAGTGCACTGTTCACGCCATTCAGCGGCCCGGTTTTTTTCCCTTATGTCGTCACCCCCTTCCTAGGGGGTCCACTGTTCCATTTACTGCTGTGCAACGGCCGTTGCCTGTGCCTGTTGATGGGCACTTTCCAGAAAATTAATTCAACCCCACATTGGCGTATCGGGTGTCTACACTAGTCCTGTTGACATTGCGTTTTTCTCCGGTGTCGAAGCCATACTGAGTGGCTGACTTGGGGTTGTGTTTGTGTTGTGTCTGATCTCTGTGTGGGCAACTTTACAACCTAGTTCACTGTTACCGTCATTCGGCGGCCTTGTTTTGTTCTTGATGCCGTCACACCCTTCCTAGGGGGTCCACTGTTCCATTTGCTGCTGCGCAACGGCCGTTGCCTGTTGATGGGCTTTTTCCAGAAAATTAATTCAACCGCACATTGACGTATCGGGTGTCTACACTAGTCCTGTTGACATTGCACTTTTCTCCGGTGTCGGAGCCATTCTGCATGGCTGACTGGGAGTTGTGTTTGTGTTGGGTCGGATCTCTGTGTGGACAACTTTACAACCTGGTGCTTTGTTACTGTCATTCGGCGGCCTTGTTTTGTTCTTGATGCTGTAACCCCCTTACTAGTGAGGCCTCTGCCCCATTTCAATGTTTCACCCTGACCACTTTGTTTACAGGTGCTTTTTGTTTTCGTTGCAGAAACTGACTTGTTCGGAACCCTTTCTCAGACGCGTCCACTGCCTGACGGAGACTTCAAGTGGCGGTAAGTGGACCAGTCACTTGCGACTCAACAGGTTTCGTTTCCAGGGGTCTCCGTTCGACTTACTGCCATCTAGTTGCTAATTCAGGGTGCATTTCACTGGAACGGGCATGCCGTCGAACGCGCACCGTTGCTGCCTCACCCGCCGCCACGCTTACAGTCAATCTCGCTATCGCGTCACGACGGCTGATGATCCTTCTGAAGACGATTTAGTTTGGTCACAGCTATCCGCTTCGGATG
>Ga0224501_10005373_pt1 | contig 10098 bp, 5 predicted proteins | sample SF_Oct11_sed_USG_4_FD_169105 | JGI IMG/M metagenome (GOLD analysis project Ga0224501, IMG submission 169105) | Sediment microbial communities from San Francisco Bay, California, United States - SF_Oct11_sed_USGS_8_1 | ecosystem: Environmental > Aquatic > Marine > Sediment | place: USA...
TTGGCAAGTTGTATCTTTCCCCCTAGTTCTGTTTTAATAAAATCTAGAGGGTATTTCTCCCCCTTAGTTGTCAATTGTCATGTCAGGGCTACTATAATGTTAAATGTATACAGAAAGTGTACATAGATTGGATTCAACAGATGGTGTTGAGTATTAAAACTATGCACTTTTCATCATCTGAAAGGCAGAAATGCTCCCAGCTTGGGGGGGGCATAAACACTATAACAACTAGTGCAGTGCTTTGGCATCGTAAAATATGAGTCTTTTTTGGCATATAGCCCAAGTATATTCTACTCTGTTAAAGCATGGATGGGTTGTCAATGGCTAGGCTCTGCTACAGTAATTTGAACGAAATGCGGGAAAATCTCAACTGAATGGAAGTTCATTTAAAAATGCCAACATTTAACAGACTTTTTACTACATCGTCTGTTCAGTATGAACTTTTTTGGACTCCGGTAGTTTTTGAGACACACTGATCTGATGAGCAAAAAATTTGCCTCGTCAACCGAAATAGGACCCCCCACCCATTTGCCGTATGTCACCATGACCATGAGACTAGGAGATCACCAAGGTAATAATTTGAATCCTTGTAGAGGGTTTAGTTATTAGAAACTCAAATGAACAACCAACATTTTCATATAAAGTGAAGCCTGTAAACAATTGCTGGGTTTATACGAGAAAGTTCGTCAACAAAACCCTTTGATGAATGTTGGCGCAGTGACAACGAGCAGGAAGCGTATGGCTCCATAAGGTGTCAAACGTAGATTAAAACAAAATATTCGTTGATGGTGGTTTGAGACTCCTTGGATATCTGAGAGATCTCAAATTGTTGAGTTATGTCAATCCCCAATCAACAATCATTTGCCGCGGCTTCATACCAACTTTTCTCATCCTTTATATCACTGCTCCAATGAATTTTGATATTACATAAAACCCACTCGACGCGATAACATTTGAGGTTTTTGGAATTTTCATATATTTCTCAAACTGTCCCTGTTAGGTGCATTCGCATGCTCGGTTTTGCTTAACTGTTCAAGAGCGCGATTGAAAAGTGCAATTTAAAAAACATCTTTCGGTCGAAAGCGTGCGGACAGAATTCCGCGACCGAATGCAGTGTTAGCATAGTAGCTTAGGCAAATGTCAAGGTTACTGCAAAGAGACTTGATTACTACATTAGATTAATGAATCGCGAGCGTTTGTTCGGTCTTGTGTGAGTATAGTTGGTAAATTGGTGATTTTGTCTTAAACACAACACTTTCGTAACATGTGCTGCTATCTCTATGCATTGTAAGACCATTTGACTAGCTTATTGTTCCACCCTATTGGCACTGTTTTTATGCAATGCTTCGCTAGTCTGAATTTTACACAACATAGGGAGTAATGGCACTGTTTAGTGGTGCAGTCATGAAATAAAATCCGATGAGTGAGGCAGTCAGCAGGTATCCGCAGGTATCAGCAGGCATCAGCAGGTATCAGCAGGTATCAGCAGGTATCAGCAGGTATCAGCAAGTATCCTAGGAGAAAGGAACTGGCCCCAGGCTTAGTTAACTTTCACTCTGCCGCCCCAGTTCAGACATTTCATGCATTCACTGCTATGGTGAAGCTGCTAGGATATATAATATTTCTCTTGTAGAATTTTGTTCACCAGTTACAACTAAGCAAGGAGCGCCACGAACTTGGTTTTTAAAAAACATTAGGATTAGCGTAAGGAGTTCATACTCACAATGGGAGCCCGCAGTGTCTGGGATTTGGGAATTTGAATCCATGCCCTAACGATTGCCCAGCACTCGACCAATGAGCTCTACCTATTGTTAATTTATCATCACTGTCATTTCCCTTTATTAAACACGATCGAACAAACTCCTACTTATATGTCAGCGTTGACGATACCCAAATTGAACCATTTTAGTGAAGCCTGATGTTTTGTTTATAGATAGATATTGTGGAAAACCTCAATGCAGTAATCATGGAACATGTCAGAAAACTCAAAAACGGATTTTCTGGATATAGTAAGTTGATAATAGCTTTCACTTCGAGGTTGAGGCATATCTATGCTGCTTGTGGATTACGTGTAGATATGCACATTTATGGAGGGTGCTATGCCTGAGTGGTTAGTGCGTTTGTCTCTGGTTTAGAAGACGGATGAAGCAAAGGGAGGGGGTGGAGGCGATGAGTCACACCGTTGTCGGTTCAATTTGGCTCTCCGACAGTCACCTCCCCAAAAGGCCATTGGCTAAGGGACAACGTACCTTTACCTTTCACACGCATGCACACACAGACACACGTCCATTTGCATTACATGCAGGGATAAGCATTATTTTGCCTACGTATATCTCAGACTGTGATGATTTTTGCAGTCAATATGAATGCAAATGCAACGAAGCGTGGAAAGGAACGCAATGCGAAACCCTCAAATGTGGAAGCTCTTATGGTGACTGTGGAAGAAATGGCCGCTATAACTACGACTACTGCAAATGTGGTATGTCAACATAGTCCATAACCTTATTTACTAGATAAGGTACAGTTGACAACACTTTTGGTGGTTGCTCTTGTCTATGGATGGCAACTGACTTGATCGGGGACAAGCGGTCGAAGCCGCATCGACCTCTTCCCCGCCGCGGTTCTCTGCCAGTCAATCCCAGCTCTCTCCGATCCATCTGCATGCTGTGATACTTTACTCTCACTCTAGTAGTCAGTTTCTCTAACCATGTGGTTTGTGGATCAATGTCCTAAGCCATAGCACATGATACCTTATCAACCAACGCATAACCAATGTGTCATATCAATTCTGATCCTGGGGGAGCGGGTGGTTCTATCGCTTCGGTTAGTTATCAATTGAACAGTGTGTGATCAGTTGGATTTCCACCACCTTCCTTAGACTGTTTTATTTAGACTTTTCTTTGTTAGATTCACATACAGTTGTACAGGGCAGTAGAATCATCCTTGAGACTGGGTGATAATGTGTCTTTCAGCCATACGAATTGACCTCCAACTGTCTTGACCCCATGCCTTACCGTAGAACCAAGGCCTTCCCTGGTGAGCCTACGTGGCCAATGCTTGTGCAACTCTCTCGCTTTAAACCAACTCACGCACAAGACAGGGTCCTGCAAGTTGTATCTTATCCTCTTTGAGCTCGTAGGACGAATATTATGCGTGTATTATTTAGCAATAATTTCCTTGACTTTCTTCATTTTTAGTGTGTAGTGATGGCTATGCCGGTAATCGTTGTGAAATAGATCTCTGCCAGAAATGCAGCCGTCCACACAACTGCATCAGAAGAGCTGGTTCTGTGGATTGCAAATGCATCTCACCGGAGTGGACAGGACCTTCCTGTGAGCAATACACGTGTCTAACTAATGATATTTGCAACAACAAAGGAAACTGTATATCAAAGGCAAAAGGGTATGAGTGCCAATGCCATAAGGGATATAACGGGGCTCACTGTGAGAAAGATTACTGCACAGAAGGTGAGTTTACTGCATCACTGTGTTTGATTATGAACACTCAGGCCAATTAGCCAAATCTTTTTTTGTATCCTGATCAGTGTCAGGGGGTTGCAAAAATTGGCCTAGTGCATCCTTGACTTGGCGTTTCCCAAGGTATACCCAACAAACTCCTTCCTTTAATGTCGGGATCCGAAACAATAAGGGTACTGTAAAAGACAAACTTTTTGCCTGAACTAAAGGTCTGACCAGGGACCCAGGGCCCAAGGCGCAGTATGCTATCCACTAGGTCATTGGCTTCACCCCATTGGACTGGTGTCCTGGGTCTTCGTCACATGGCGGATTGTGGGGCAAATGAAATATTAGAAGAGACATAATTAAGCTGACACGGCTCTCTTATGGTATGTTTAGGGCATTCTTTGACGTTTATGATAGACTCAATTTGCTGTAATTTAAGCATTTTTTCATGATTTCAAAATCTAGTCCCGGTCACTTTCATAAATCTTAAATGTCCATACATGATTGACCTATAAGTGATTGTCTGTGCAAAAGATCTAAGAATCTGCCACCAAATAACTGTGCCAGCTTGACCTAGCTCATCTACTGCTTCGCTCACCCCTTCACCCGTCACATGTCGCAGAGCCACAGTGGCACATGCCAATTCATAGTATACTAAAGTTATCCTCTCTTAGTGTAGGACGGGTGGCCATGTTATGTAGCTGTGTACCCGCATGAAGCAAAATGTTTGTTTCGGGCCAGACTTTGCTGACCAGATACACACTGAGCAATACCAATCTCTCGCAGCCATATATGGTCTGGAGTACTAGTTAGTCATGCATTTGATTCGCCAAATCTCACTTGGCGGAATTGGTACTCTGGAAATCAGTCACAAGGGGCAGTCAGTTGACCTGCTCTTTACTTAGTCATACATGCCGTGCCATATAACTAGAATTTGATTATTTTCAGGAAAATTGACTTGTCAGAATAAAGGCAGCTGCCAGATAGGTCCAGATGGTCGGGCAAGCTGCCAATGCCCGCCAGGATTCAACGGAGCCTACTGTGAGAGAACACCCTGTGACGGTTGGTTTGCATTCTGCTGTGGTGTCGACTCAGGCAGTTGGCCATCCTATTTAGTGAACCTCCTAGGTCTGTGGTTTGTTCTGCAATGGTAGAAGCTGGGAACTATGTGAGGAGCTTAAGCTCTTAGTGTTTGTCCGATATGACATGCAAGGGCTTGAACCCCCCACCCTCCCCCCTTAGTACGCCCCTTTTGCTGGAAGCTCTAAGGTAGATTACATTTTTTCACAGTTCTGTTATACTCATTGAAATTACGAGTTTCTATGCTGCAGGTTATTGTTTGTTTGATGGAACTTGTGAATTGCACACCAAGAAACGATCTGACAAACCGTTTCCTGTTTGTAAATGCCGGAGAGGCTTTGGAGGGAACCGTTGTCAAGACACTCCATGCAGAACACTGGATTGCGGCCCTCATGGAGAATGCGAAATTAATAAAAGGGATAGATCCGCTTATTGTCGGTGAGTTCCATGACATTCCTATAATCTCAATTTCAAATAACCAGGACATATATCAGAATAAATGTTTCATTTAGTACCTGTACTATGAGAAATTTAATCTGATCTTTACCAGATTCTTCAAGCTGGATGACTATCCTTGAGGCTTAAGGTGCCTTGTCAGTCCACTTTGCGTCCAATGGCGGCTCGTGAGCCAACACGGGGTTGCTAAATAGTCATGTGGCAGTAAAGTGGTTAGTGACAGAAAGCAACTTGGTGGCATCCATTGTGGAGTGATGCTGCGCTAATTAATTTGGGGAGGGGGAGCGTGTTCAAATGTGCAAAAGTGGGGCATCAAAAGCCTATTGACGAGACACTGTCCTCCTGTCCAAATGTAGTTTGAGCCTCTGTCCCCCAGTATCCCTTCAGATTTTAACCACTGCTAATGCCATGGGAGGATAATGAACCTATTGGCTGCAAGGTGATAGCAATCATAGTTATCTTCCCCTGTACCCTATGATCCGACTGCCATAACTGTTTTAAAATTCATTGACTGAATGTTACGAAAAAATTTTACTCACTGTAAGCCAAATCTAGTATTAGAAATTTACAAGGAATTCAAATATTACGCCAACCGCCAGATGAGTAAATAGTTTTGTCTCTTCAGAATGTAGCCTACTGAGTCTTTTCCTCTTTGGCCCAGCGTTTTCCAGGTCGCGTGATCCCGGGACTTTCCACTTACACCCTTGTGCCCCATAGTGAAGGTTACTCTATTGGTAATTAGAATGTGCAATATGAAAGCAAGATAGCTCAATGGCTAGAGTGCTTGACTCAAGATTGTAAGATCCTGGGTTCATGTAATAGTCATGCTGAGCACCAACTGTGGGAATGCGCGCTATATCCTACTGCTCCAATAAGCATCAGGCTTAGGAATTTTGAATAGAAAGGACAAGAGCTTGATTAGAGAGGAAAAGACAAAGGTGCCGACTGATTTACGGAAGCTGTAAGGCAATCGCCACACACAAAGCAGATGGTCTTCTTCTATTTAGCTCTATGTCAGAAGAACTGTCAGCAGTGGTGCAGAAATTAGCCTACTGAGTCTTAAACTCAGAATTTACCGGAAGACTTTTTGCTCGCACCCGAGTACCCCAGAGAGGGTAACTCCATGGGCGTCTGGATCAGAAACCGTCAAGGGTGTTGCGAAAGACAAAGTTCCTGCCCGAACTGGCCCAGTAGATTATCCACTATGCAATTGCTTCACCCTGAATGGCAAATGGTGAGATACGACTTCTGCTGTTTGTAGATGCGATGAAGGATATCAGGGTGACAAATGTGACTACCATCCGTGCCAATCGATAAAATGCGAATCACATCGCGGAAAGTGTGTTCTCAATGCAAGGGGCAAAGCAAAGTGCCAATGCCATGACCGTAAGTGTGTTAACTCACAAAATAAAAACACTTTCCAAGTGGTTTCAGTGCTATACGTAGCTGAACCTGATACAGGCCGTATTGCATACATATATCTCTATAGCGTGGTGTGAGTACCCAGGCCCGCCGCGTTCTGAATTTAAACACAGGTTCTCCTGGTTGTAAGCTCAGTGCTTTAACCACTTAGCTATCTCGCTATCCCAAGCATTAGTTACTGGTAAAAGGTCTCACTCAACACTGAGTATGGGAACTGAATGCACTTCAAGATTGAACAGGCAGTCCTGGACCAATGGTGGGCAATCAGTTAACCACCAATCAACCGAAAAACCAATATCTACTACTGCAACAGGCCTCAGGCTTAGAAGATCCATTAAAAGAAATATGGCCAAATAGCTGAGTAAAAACTTAAATACCTAAATCACATGATTACCACATTGCAGACTATTATGGCGATGATTGCGAGTTAGACGCTTGCACTATGAAAAACCCGTGTATGAATGGAAATTGCGTCCTTCAACATTTCCATGATCGCAGATGTGAATGCTGGAAAGGATTCACAGATAAGTTCTGTGATCAGTGTGAACCAGGATACTGTCAAAATGGAGGTATCTGTCAGGCTCATCTGAATGGTGTTAGAACCTGTTCATGTCAACCTGGTTACACTGGTGGTGTGTAAGTATCATTGCAGTCATGTCCTCCATCATAATGTACCCTAGTCACATGACCTGCGTTTAGCGGCATGTGACGGTTGGTTGGGCAAGCTAAGCCACCACAGCTAACCTCATCCGCCACCTGTCACATGCTGAAAATCCAGGTCACATGGGTAGCTCTACCTTCTACTTAGGCTATGGTAGCTCAGTGGGAGATTTATTATATCTCACTGTCTGTGTACCCTGTGACCCGGGTTCTATTCCTGCATGGCTATGGCCGAGTATTTCAAGGGAATTTTCCCTAGCTGCTTGGTCACATGTGCTTCTTTGTACACACTTTAGGAAGGACCAAAGAATGGAGTGGCACCCACTTAAAAAAAGACCTTTGGTCTCATGAAGATCATGAGATGCCTACGGATTAACCTGGTATATGGGAGAACAAAAGCAAAACCCCATTATAGTTTCGTAGAGTTACCATAGAAAAACTTCCCTTAGTCGAATTCATAGTTTATGACCCTTCTTGGAAAGAGAAGCCAGGTTATATGGGCGGGATGATGGGTAAACAGAATTGACTGACCTCCAACTTCTTGGGGTTATCCATTCAGTTTTAGAGCTTATGCTTCACACAGAGTCAACTGGTCTTTTGGTAGAGTGGAGTTGGCCAGGGGCACCACTTTTACTATGGGTTCGTTTTCCACGTCGCATTTAATCATATCAATTACCCCTGGAATTGATGTGATGGCTGCTCACTACCCATCACATCAATTGATTAAGTCTGATACAATAATTTGGTGCAGTGCTCTGGAGCACACTCGGTCTGAGGAATTGACGCAAACTACCGCATAGGGCTTTTGTCACCCGGCCCAGGCGCGAAACTTCACCAATTGCAGCCTTTATCGAATGATCAAAATGATTCGATTGGACCACCACTTTTGCTCACCATTTTATTTTAGAGATACTAACCACAACATTTTATTTTTTGTTTCAGTTGTGAAACCTACCTTGGTAATCCATGCGGTAGTCTCCACTGTAAGAATGGAGGACTGTGCATTGATACACCAATGGGCAAACAGTGTGGCTGTCCTCTGCAATGGACAGGGCCGGTCTGCGCAACCCCTATCTGCGATACTTCACCATGCAAAAATGGTGCGTATACTGTGATTGATATTATAAGGCATCTTCACTGATATGTTAAAGCTACCAGGGGAGATACACAAACTTGTTTTGTCCCCAGTTACGGCTTAGCATGGAGCACCATGGGTGGATCAATTTCAATGCTCCATCTTAGTGCATTAGGCTAATGCTTTTGTGACAGGGTTATCATGAGGGGCTCACACTCACAACATGAGCTCGCCATGACCGGGACTGGACATTAGGATCTCACTTGAACTTGCATGAAAAATGTGCAATTATAGTCTGAGTAATAGTTTGTAGAAGCAAAAGACGTATAATTTGTGAGATCCTTGTTTTGTAAAATAAATTTATATGGGTGTTCGTCAATGGTTGGCTACTGTGATAGGGAATAGGTATTCATGCAATTTTGTTGAGTAATGATAGAATCATGGAAAAGTTTTGTTTTTTGTAATCAACATGATAGACCACAGTATAACCCCTACCTCATAACGCGGAAGTTATAGGGAACAAAATAGAAGCTTGTGCTGATGTGTGTAGTATTGTACCTACAACCAGTTACATGGGCAGTCTGTCGCACGTGCTTTTACGTGACAAGATGGTTGCGGGAAAATGTACGTTTAGGGCTGCATGACCCGGAGACTCAGCATCCAGAGAATTAGACTCTATCACATTGATAAGAATATATGGATCAGCAATCAATCCACAATACAAGACTTAACCTGTGGACAGTCTCATTGAGCTCTGATGTCATGAAAATGCAACAGATTCATTGCACTCAGTGAAACAACTCCACAAATTGAATGCGGAGTTGTCTGCTCTTTGGCATAAAAATACTCCGACTTGTGATGTAATTGTAGCGATTCCTGTGTAATTTATGTTTGCTGTGACTATCAGAAGTGAATAAGTTTGCTTGACCTTAAGACTGGCAATTATCTATGTATATTCATATCGATGCTCTACATCCTTTGATTATTCTTCCAGAGTTTGACTATCATATCACTGAACAATAGCGTGTCACTAACTGTTGCAGTGTTTTGTTGCAGGAGGCACATGTAATCCAACTACCTCAGGAGCTGGTTTCACGTGTGCCTGTGTTAAAGGTTTCACGGGACATATTTGTGATGTCTCACCTTGTGACAGTAACCCATGTACAAACGGAGGCACCTGTCGTGAGAATGCTAAAGCGCACCAAGGCTTGCTTTGCCAATGTCCTCCTGGCTACTCCGGGGCTCGGTGTGAGATCTCAGGATGTAGCAGAACCAACTGTTTTGGAGGTGTTTGTAGGATGACCCACCAGGGAAACCCAATCTGTATCGACTGTCCATATGGAATGACTGGTAAGAACTTTAAATAATCGGTTACGCAGTGACCTGTAATCGGAAAAGTTGAAAACAGCCGTGACCTTTTTGCTGCTGGTGGTGGTCAAACCAATGGGTTTACACAATTCAGATATGATTTAATCTGTTTGCCAATGTTTCCGCATTGTGGCTCTTTTGGTATCAAGCCAAGTAGACCACTACTACATGCCAAACTCAGTGGTACTAGCCTGAAGATAAGCACTTGCCGTGTAAACCTTTCGATCTAGCAGCTGAATGGCATAGTTAGAGCCCCTCCAGGGCTTTAAGGCTATGGACAAAGAAACTCATGGCTTGTTGCATCCGTGAAAGAATTGAGTAGGCAACAGTCATTAGGCATGAATTTCCGTGACTGTCAGTTAGAGGTCTGGCTATTAGGGACTCTTTAAGTAGTCTGTTGATTGAAAAGTTTCCACAACAAGTGCCCATCTCCGAGTTAGTACCACTGAGCTTGGCATATGGTAGTGGTGTATGCTATCTCCGGGTTAGTACCACTGAGCTTGGCATATGGTAGTGGTGTATGCTATCTCCGGGTTAGTACCACTGAGCTTGGCATATGGTAGTGGTGTATGCTAT
>Ga0224501_10005374_pt1 | contig 10097 bp, 16 predicted proteins | sample SF_Oct11_sed_USG_4_FD_169105 | JGI IMG/M metagenome (GOLD analysis project Ga0224501, IMG submission 169105) | Sediment microbial communities from San Francisco Bay, California, United States - SF_Oct11_sed_USGS_8_1 | ecosystem: Environmental > Aquatic > Marine > Sediment | place: USA...
AAAGCGATTATTCCTGCTGCGGTTGGAGTGGACGTTGGATGTGGTATGGCTGCTATCAAAACCGATTTGAATCCATCTGTAGTCGAAGCCAATCTCAAATTAATCAGAAAGAAATTAGAGGGCGCGATTCCAGTAGGATTTAAGGATAATCCAAGACAGCCCAAGCGGGTAGATCAATGGAAGGGATGGGATACGGCCCCATTCGATATCAAGTCCCATAAAAACCAAGATGTAAAGCTTTTTACAAAAGCGCATAAACAACTTGGTAGTTTGGGTGGTGGTAAAGTAGATTGCCTCCAGGCCCTATAAATCTGAAATTTACTCTAATTGACTTGGAAGTCCTTTCCATGGGACGACAGGGCGGAAGAATCACCGATTCGCCGTGAGAGACTGAACGAGTAAACCTTCAATGAAATGAAGGAAGCGACAGTCCGATCTCTGGTATAATATGGAAATGCCTGCTGAAACCAGAGAGGTATGCAGAAATGACATACCCGTTTAATCGGTAAATAATGTTTCGTTGATTAGAAAAAGCCGATTAAATAGTAACAATTAGAATCATTTTATTGAGGTTTGTCTCGATACCGAACCCACTCCAAATGTCTGGCTGATGCTTCATAGTGGCTCTCGTGGAATTGGAAACGAGATCGCCAGAGAACATATTGATAGAGCAAAAGAACTCTGTAAGATGTGGCATATACAATTAAACGACCCGAACCTTTCTTATCTACCGGAAGGGACCGATGAGTTTAAAAATTATATTAATGATATAAACTGGCTTCAAGGATACGCGTATCAAAACAGAATAGAAATGATGACACGTGTTATGGAAGTGATGGCCGAAGTAGTGAACGAAGGAAAGAACTTCGGAATCTCAATGGATATTAATTGCCATCATAACTATGCTGCGCTGGAAAATCACTTCAATAGAAACGTATGGATTACTCGTAAAGGCGCTGTAAGGGCCCGCAAAGGCGATCTAGGAATCATACCCGGATCCATGGGTGCGAAATCATTTATCGTCGAAGGGCTGGGCAATGAGGATTCGTTCTGTAGTTGTTCGCACGGCGCTGGAAGAAAAATGTCTCGCACAAAAGCCAAAGAACACTTCACCGTCAAAGATCTTGAAAAGCAAACCAAGGGAGTTGAATGCAGAAAGGACGGAAACGTTCTAGATGAAATTCCCGGTGCATATAAAGACATCGATGAAGTCATGGCAAATCAAACCGATCTCGTTAAAGTAGTAGCCGAATTGAGACAGGTTGTTTGTGTGAAAGGATAAGGATGAATGGTGAAGCTGTAATTGTAATACCCATTATGGTTTATGTCGCATCACTCATGTTCAGATCTATTCAATTAACCGACGGTAGAAATCTCCCTTTTGGGGTAGTAATAGTTCAGACGATATTTTGGCCAATATTTTTACTTATATGGTTAATAAAAATAATTGTTTCTGTTCCACGGACTATAAAAATGATCATAACTGATAATATATCTTATTATAGTACAACTCAGCCAACTAATGATTACGAACTCGATAATGAAGCAGATGAATTTTTAAAGGAGGCGTTAGCTGAATTAGATGACGAATTTCCGGAGATTAAAAGATGATTAGCGAATATAATAGACAGATCATGGAACGGTATCTGGGAAAAGAATTAGTTATTAAAGATTGGAAAAAAGCAGACGAAATTCTTCCGAAGATAACCTGTAGGTATTTCGTATTGACGTCCACAGGTATCGATACAGCTGTTTATAATACACATAACAAACAATGGTATATTTCATATCCGGATATATATCACTCGGTTGAATACTGGACCGAGATACCCGGACAAGAACCATTTTCGAGTTTGTAATGGATACAGCATCTCAAGAAATATTTTATCTTCTTGAAGAACGAGTTCGTAAAATACATGTTATGGTTGCGGCAATTGATTCATTGTGTCATAATCAACCACGCCCCGCATTATATAATTATAGAATAGAACTTAAAACATGGAGTGACTTTTTTGTAGAGCGTATGGCCCAGTTAATTAAAAGTCCAACTAAGTATAAATTATACAATTTAAATTTAAACAGACGAATTGAAGAATTTGATACATTATGTAATAAACTGTCGACCTTCTGTATAGATAATAGTATTCAGTTGGTTACTTTGATATGTCATAAAGAGTTTGATAGCGAAACCTTTTCTCAATTTATTAAAAATTCGGCTATTAGTTATACCAAATCGAAATTGAATGAAGCCATAAAGGAATTAGAATAATGGATATGGTATCATGTCTAACATAAAAGCCATAATCGGTCTTTGCGAAAAATTAGAGTTCGAAGTAATTGAAACCAATAACCTTCCAGATAGGGTTAGAGGCAGAACGGTATATACACAACAAAAAATACTATTAAACAAACGAAATAAGGGCAGGATTAAAACACTTACCCTTATACACGAAGCCGGTCATGCTCTTCATTATTTAAGATCGAAAGAATTCGTTGATACGAATTACGTAGAACATTGGAAAGAGGTAAGAGCGTATTTTTATGGATGGGCGATTATAAAAAAATATAATTACAGAGTCTCAAAGAAAGCATGGGCTAAATTCAATCAGATAAGTTTCTTAGAACGATGGTATTTTACCAGACTAACAAGACCAACAAACCAAGGAAAATAACATGAAAGTGATTAATCAGAACTCCACTAGAATTAGTACCTCTCGTCTAGGTGCTGTTTTCTAAGTGGAGAGCAATTCCGCTCTCCAGTAATATAGGAGAGTTATACCATGCGTAAAGACATGAGTCGCGTCATCCTCGACACGTATAAGCGCGGTGGAAGCAGTAAGTATCCTCGCTTCAAAGCAAAAGCTGCTCGGGATTGGGATCTTCTTCCCCGTATAGAAGGAATGCGTAGTACGTATATCCAGAACTGGGGAGAGGGAAAGTCTCAAGGAGATAACACCAGCCCGCTGTTGCGTTTCCTGGAAAAGAACACAGGAAGAACGTGGGTGGATATTTGGAAAGAGGTGTGCGAGCATAACGACGCACGTAGTTACACGGATGGGGGTCATGTGCGGTTTCATATCGAACAATATGTCGAAATGTATACCGTCTATGGCAAAGATGGAGGGATTTACGAGAAGGAAGCCAGATGGGGAAGACAGAGGCGGCTAGACGCGGCTGACCGGTTCAACAGCGTTTTCCGGTTTTATGTCGACCCCAATGGAATTCTTTGCGAAACCCCCACCAAACCCAGATGGCGCTGGAAAGATTCTCCGGGTAATCCGGTCAACGATCCAGACAAAAAGTATTTGGGCGATGGAACCGAACTTCATCGCATTGATGGTTTGTGGTATCATGTTAAAACCGAAATGCGTAAGGTTTGGGATTTCTTCCGTGGATCCACCCAGCTCAAACCCGTGGTTGTTTTCAAAAAGTCTTTGAACAAACGTGAGCTCAAGAAATATAACCTTAAAAACCGCCCCACCTGATAGTTCATATTAGGGGCATGCGCCTGTAGCTCAGCTGGATAGAGCAGGGGTCTTCGAAACCCAAGGTCGTAGGTTCAAATCCTACCAGGCGTGTTTTTTCTGTTAATCTCAACATAAGGATAAACTATGCATCCTCATCATAAAAGAATAGCTAAAGAATATGATTTAGATAAATATAGAGTTAAAAAACTTGTACCTTTAACTGGTCATTATAATGTATATATGGGTAGTAAGTTGAACGATAGGTCTAAAGTTATCGATGGATATGAAAATCTCAAAAATTATATTTTAGAATCGTTCGAAGACTCTATATCTGATATGACAAAAACAGCTGATTCTTATGAACTAGAATGCGTGGACGGAGAAGATGAATACGGCGCTATGATAGAAGTTCTAAAAATAACACCCATGCAATTGAGAAATGAAACTGATATAGAAGTAATTCAAAAAATTATGAAACAAGAGCAAGATAAAGACGTAATAAAGTTTCAAATTAAAAATGAATTGTTTTCTTTGGAAAAGGAGATTGAAGAACTGGAGGACCTGGTTAAAAACAAGTCCGAACAACTTAAAAAATTAAAAGAATCAAAAGTTGACAATTTATAACATAGAAGTTATAATAGAGAAGTAATAAAACCTCAATTGTAAACCGGTCATTCAAGGAGATTAAATGACTACTAGTTCAAAATTTATTGTTAGTGGATCCACTGTTTCTATTTTTAAAATGGACGACGGAACTTCTTATGATAAACTACCGCCGAAAGTATACTCGCTGGCTTTTAATATAATGCGTGGATACTACTTGGAAATGTTTAAAGATCGACTGGACGTTCCAGAAAAAATATATGGCAATGTCATTGAAAGAGCAAATAAGTGTATAACTACGTACAAAGATAGAGATGCGTCAACTGGAATTTTAATGACTGGAGATAAAGGAACTGGTAAATCATTACTAACGGCACTATTGGCAAACGCGGTGATAGAACAACTAGGACTTCCAGTTATTCTTGTTACAAAAGCACACCAAGGAGAAGCGTTTAGTGAGTTTGTGAGGTTAATAGGAGAATGTTGTTTCGTGTTCGATGAGTTTGGAAAGATGTATTCTATTTATGACGCTACCGAAACAGATGAAGTAAATCAACGCGCCTCCCAGCAACAACTATTGTCGTTATTTGATGGTGTAGATAAAACAAAGAAAATGTTTATTCTATCAGAAAATAGCGAAACCAAAATCAGCGAATATATGCTGAATAGACCGGGCCGAATTTATTATCATTTCAAATATCGAAAATTGGATGAAAATAGTATTATCGGATATTGTAAAGATTTTAAGATCGATGATAAAATAAGTGAAGATATATTGGAAGTTTCAAGATTATCTAAAACATTCAGCTTTGATATGCTTCAAGCAATTGTGGAAGAGCATCTTAGATATAAGGAAGACATCAAAATCGTTGTGGAAGAGTTAAATATAAATATTTCTACCGATACATCCATGTTTGAAATTGTAAAAATCGTTGATTCCGCTACGAACGAGGATTTGAAGATATTAGGAAAGACCACCTGGAGAACATCCGATCTTTCTCATAATAGACACGTATGTGTAGAGTATCTCCCCCAGGGAATAACGATAAAAGAAGACGAAGACGAAACCGATTACACCAGATCAGCATATCTAACAGCGCATAATATTAAATATGAAAAGGAAGATATTGTTGTATTCGAGTGTGCGTCGGAACAAGTAAAGATTGTTACGAAGAAACTTCCCCCTTTATATCAGGATTACTCCGACTATTTGATGTCTTAGTAGTCATAGCACCGATAGCTCAGTCCGGTAGAGCATCAGGTTGAAGCCCTGGGTGTCGTAGGTTCAAATCCTACTCGGTGCATTTGTAATATTTTCTTGTGCGGTAACTCAGATGGTATAGAGTGCCTTCCTGATACGAAGGTGGTCGGGGGTTCGAGTCCCTCCCGCACAATTGTATATAGACCATGGTAGTTAATCCACTAGGAGAAAATATGTATACGTATAAAACATTCAAAGAATTATTTGAAGAGACATTGGACGAGGCGTTTCAATCAGCAGATACTATTATAGCGCAAGAAAATGAAAAAATTTCGTTGTTTCAACTGTATTGCGAAGAGTTTACACGTAAGATTTATAAATATTTAAAAAAGTATGAAGTGGAAGGAAAATTAGTTTTTATTAAAAAATTATTTGATATTAAAAACAATATAGTTACCGAGTATCAAGCGATGGGTTGTGTTATAAAGCTTCCGACTGGTGGAAGAATAGTATTCGAGCCGATTAGTCACGATCCCATAGCTGCAAGCGGCCGAATTGACGCAACTAGTAATATGGGTCATAATCGTGCTTATTTTGTATTATTACAATCCAAAACCAATCCCCAGAATTATATATGGAACACCTCTACACGCCCACCAAATATTAAATACAATGATATAGATGAGGAAATATTTTTCGAAATTTTATTTGGGTTGATTCAATAATCATGAAATTAAAAATAAAATCATGTAGACACTGCCCCGCTAGACATATAACGACAGTACAAGGCGATATGGCGGACCCCTACGAATGTTATTTTGACGAATATGATCGTGGAATAATTGATATCACAAAATATGTAGAAACCGAAACCACGCCTAATTGGTGTGTATTATTAAAAGAAACTGTAGAGATAGAACATGAAAGTAAAAGATCTAATTGAACATTATAATTCGATTTTAATAGATATTTAAATAACTTTATATCCTGCGTAGTAGCTTAACGGCAAAGCCCCATATTGTAATGGGAGATGGGAGGTTCGAGTCCCCCCGCGCAGCTTCGGCGATAGCATAGTGGTTAATGCACTGGGTTGTGGTCCCGGGGACGCGAGTTCGATTCTCGTTCGCCGATTCATTCTTTATAAAACTCTTTCGTGAAAGGTATTTTATGCTTAGTATAGATATTCGCAAGCCCAGGAGTAGCTTTCGACATAATTTCGGTATCGATCAAAAAATAGAAGCAAATATACTAATGGCGTTGAGTAATAATAGACATAGCGCCAGAATTACCTATTTAGATTATAATTATGAATTATTTGTTAGTATAAAAAATATAATGGATGTAGATAATATAATGCGCAAGAATCCAGATCTGGGTTTATTATATTTTAAAGTAATGAGCGGCTTGGAAATAGATGATTATTTAACTATATTTAAATATCTAACTCCTCATTTAAAAGAAATCGGCGCGGGTAGATCCAAATATATTATGTACAATCTCATAGAAGATTGTGGGGGGCATTCGCCAAATAAATATACAGATCTTATATCGAAAAGTTTTCCTCCGAAGCACGAGATATTATTACATAGTAACTTAATTACATATAATAAACACGGAACGAAGGTTTTGTTCCCGGACGGACAGGAGTTGGTGACGTTCCACAATTCAGTACATACATCCCGAGATTTTAATTATTATAATAGCTGGGCAAATAATAAAATAAACTCAGTTGGTGATATTCAAATATACGAAAACGACGCCGATGTGTTGCCATTGTCCTTAAAACCCGACAGCCGCTACGAATGTTTGGTAATAAAAATGCCAGATTTATGTTATGATCATATAGTGGATACTACATATACAGGTTATAAATTTTTATCAACTTATAAGATTAAAAAACCAACTAAGAGACACATTAACTTGTTTGAATCTCAGGTTTTCAGATTGTTCGATTTAGAACTTATAAAATCTTTTTATATAACGGGTAGATACCATTCTAATATTATAGGTTCCGTGATAAAAGAACGGATGGAGAGTTATCATAATAGACTAAGTGCCGTTATTAATGAATCCATAACGAACCGCCCTATACATAATTATCAAGATGATGTGATATGGTATAGAAACTATATAAACGTTGATGAGTGAATTTTAAAAGTCCGGTAATAACTCGAAATAAAATTATGTAATTAAGAAATTACGAATCATAGATTACCGAAAGAATATTTATATGCGTACGGATGATTTTTATAGATTGGGTGTTGTTACCCGAGTAGTAGACGGAGACACCTATTACATTGATGTCGATCTGGGGTTTCGAATGAAAGCCTCTATACCGGTTCGGTTACGAGGAATCGATACCCCCGAAGTTTATAGACCTTCTTGCGAAGCAGAAAAATTGCACGGGCAAGATGCCACTGAATTCGTAAGGCATCTTTTGGAAGGTAAGGAAGTCGGTATTAGAACATATAAATCCGGTATTTATTCCAGATGGGAAGCAGATATTCTTATAGATTATCAGGGGCATGAAGATATGTATGTAGCAAAAATACTTGAAATGAATGGATTTGCAAAACGCGACTCGTATGAATAAAACAAGGACAATTTAATATAATACCCATCAATTTATTTCTTATTACTAAACATGAAAACTACAATTTTAATTATTTTTACTTTTTTCATTATGGCTTGCGACGGTGCTCCCATACCAGGAGTAAACGATCAATTAACCATAGATGTATTTATGCCAGTACGTGGGTTCGATTATCATGAGTATCCTACCGCAGAATATGAAGTTAGATATGGAGATACTAAAGTCGGAGAATCATATATTTATAAATTTCTTAACGCGTCACCATTAGAAAATTTTTATAGTGGCGATACTCTGTATGGATCCATAGAAGGTGAAAATATATTAGAAATAAATATAGATAATGTCACTAGCAGAATTAGATATTATTTGGCTCCTATTAATGATACAACCGATGAAGAAATAGGATGTGATCATCCACCAATTAAAGGAGACATGAATCGGCTGGAAGAACATGTAGAATGCAGGAAAAACAGAATACCAGATTAATTATTATATATATTAAATCTAGAATATATCCAGAATATTCATATCTTTATATTTTATGAAAGGAAGTTTCTTATGAGCTTGGGTTTGTATTTCATAATAGGTATGATTGTGTTTATTATATTAGCTCTGTCTCTGAGGTCCATCTATGAAGACGATATACCCTACACGTTATTTTTCTTTGCCGGTGCTCTGTGGCCAATAACAATAATGGTAATAATGTTAATTTCGTTATTTGTTATTGGTATAAGTATCTTTGTCAAAATTAATACAAAGAAACAATAGAGTACGTAAAAACAATATATCCAAAGGAAGCTTATGAAAAAAATATATCAATATGTGTTTTTATTGAGCCTAGCTATTTCAATGCTACTTATACCAAATATGGCCATGGTATCATTGATATTACTAGCTATAGATCATGCGGCGATGTCACTTCATTTTGCTCTATTGAAAACAGAGGGCCGTGAAAAATATTCTATACTTACAAATAGTTATTTTAATAAAACCCCGGTGACAATTTATTTAATGATTGCTTTCGCCGGAGGTGGTATTTCTTTAATAGAACACGAATTCGTCGTTGCAATTTTGTTATTTGGGGGAATGGTGCAACGGTTTATCGCAAATGAAATCGTAGGAAAGGACGAAGAAATGGAGAGTGAATATACAACGGCGGATAACGAAAGTAGGTTATTTGGGGCTGATTATCTTTCTATAGATTTACACGGAGATAAAATCATGACCTGGCTTAAAGAAAATCAAGAATTTGTTTCTCCGTTGTCAACTCCCCACGAAGAATACACCCCCGGAAAATACGGAATTGTATCTATAGCTCTTATAGACAACATTAAAATCGATACCGCCGTGTTCAGAAGTGAAGAAGAAAAAACAAATTTTCTATCAACAATTATAGAAGAAATGGAGAGTGGGAAAGATATAAAATTATCATTTTTCAAAGTCGATACCGAAAAATTAATTGAGGTTTGTCCACAGTTTATTGAGTATTGCCCGACACTATTAAACTAAAGGAATAAAAATGAATATGACTTCATTTTTTAAAACCGTGTCGATGGTTTCTTTCCATCTGTATCTTTTATCTTCGATGATATATACGCCAATCGAAAAGAACGGTATGTTTATATTGGTGTATACGATTGTGTATTCAGTTCAGAATGTAATTTTTGCCGTATTATTTAGCACCGGATTCAAAGAGGGTATTATTGATCTAATAAAGGTTGCTCATTCTCATCCAAAAATTCACGTGTGGCTAGATTACACCACTTCGATTCCGATAGTTCTGGTTAGCCTAACACTAGGGTATTACTATTTAACGTTTTCATCGGCCATTGCCATTTATGTATTGTATCGATTTAGAAAAGACGCGCCGATTTTATTAGAACCCACTGAAGGATAATACAACGGGGGCGAATTAGATTCGACTCTGGAAGTTTCAACTGGATATAAGCGAGTAGTGGTTGGTCGGTTGGCCACTTAAAAAGCCGTCCAAACAGTAGCTGCCAAAGCTGCTTAATAATGGCCCCCGGAGCCATATCCCGGGTGTATATCTATTGATATCGAATATATAGAATATGCATAACCAATTCGGTCGAGTTGTCGAAGAGTTACCGTTCCGACTGCCTCACTAGACAACTTGTAGTAAAGAGTCGGTGTACTCCTGCAAAGAATAAGCTGCTTGAAATCTTTGAGGAAAAGCTTCTGGCCTAATAAGCAGATACACTCGTAGAAAGTA
>Ga0224501_10005375_pt1 | contig 10097 bp, 6 predicted proteins | sample SF_Oct11_sed_USG_4_FD_169105 | JGI IMG/M metagenome (GOLD analysis project Ga0224501, IMG submission 169105) | Sediment microbial communities from San Francisco Bay, California, United States - SF_Oct11_sed_USGS_8_1 | ecosystem: Environmental > Aquatic > Marine > Sediment | place: USA...
AACAGCCTGTCCAATAAACAATTATCGTTTTTATTAATTTTTCACAAGCGGTTTCTTGCAGCATTATTTTAATAATCACTTCCTTCTTAAATAATGAGATCTTAAAAAAATAAAAAAACTTTCACTTCAGAAAAAAAATACTAAAAATATTCACTTCCTCCGATAAACAACCTGTAGCATGTTTAAATGCTTTAACAAAATTTAACTGAGAATCACGATCACGGAGGAACGGGGATGATCATTAATCACAACATGAGTGCGATTTTCGCACATAGAGTAGAAAAATTTCACGATTGGGACCTTACAAAAGGTATCGAAAAACTCTCAAGCGGCATGCGGATCAACAGAGCCGGCGATGATGCAGCCGGACTTGCAGTATCAGAAACCATGAGAACGCAGATCCAGGGTCTCCGCAGAGCAGAACAGAATACGGAGGACGGAATTTCCTTCGCTCAAACCACGGAGGGTTATTTATCCGAACTTGCAAATATTGTACAGCGCATCAGGGTGCTTGCAATTCAATCTTCCAACGGTATCTATTCATCACTGGACAGACAGTTAATCCAGGTTGAGATTTCCGCACTCGTAGATGAAATTGACAGAATTTCTTCTCAGGCAGAATTCAACAGGATGAAGCTTTTAACGGGAGCGTTTACACGGTTCAATCCAACCGCTTCTATGTGGTTTCATATGGGACCGAATCAGCATCAGCGAGAACGAATCTATGTCAATACAATGACATCTTCTTCTCTCGGACTCAGAAATCCAATGACGCTTACATTCATTTCCATCAGTTCGCCTACAAAAGCAAACTCAACCATCGGGCTTGCGGATGAAGCTTTGAGAAGGATTACAAAGCAGAGAGCAGATCTTGGTGCATACCAGAACCGTCTTGAGTATGCTGCACGAGGGCTTTTTAACGCATATGAAAATACTCAGGCTGCTGAATCTCGTATCCGTGATACGGATATGGCGGAAGAAATGATTAAATTTACAAAATATCAGATTCTTACGCAAAGCTCCATGGCAATGCTTGCCCAGGCAAACGGAAAATCGCAGATGATTATGAGGCTTTTACAGTAAAAATCACCACTTTCCTCGGTAATGGATTGAGGAAAATGTCTCGGTTAAAGCTTCAGCTTCATTCCCGTTTAACTGGATGCTACAGGCTCTGGAATTTTCCAGAGCCTGATTCTCATTTCGGATTCCGGTAATCGCGCAGGAATTCTTTCCCGAAGCATAAAGAGCCCAGGCAGTAGCAAGATTCGCATATGTGCAGCTGTATCTCTCACAAAGATCTTTCATTTTTTCAAACGCTTCTGCAACAGACTTTCTGTAATCCACTGTATGAAGATCGCTTTTATTTCTATAGTCATTTAAAGCAAATTTTCTTTCCGGCCCCATCTTATCAGAAAGAAGTCCCTGCGCCATCGTCCCATATGCAAAAAAGGTTATTTTATTTTTTTTTACATAGGGGATATTTCCTTCCAGCGATTTTTGATGCAGCAAACTGAGCTTTTCCTGATCGAAAGCCAGAGGAACTGACAGATATTTTTCAAGCCGAATCAGTTTTTCAACAGTATGATTGCAGACTCCTGCAGAACGGATTTTACCCTCCTGGTAAAGACGGTTCAGAGCTTCTGCCGTCTCTTCCTCGTCTGCAGATCGGTCAGGCCAGTGAATCTGATAAATATCAATCCAATCTCTTTTCAGACGGCGCAGGCTCTGTTCGCATTCATAAAGAAGGGAGTCATGGTGTAAATTGCGAAACACTTGAACCGTAGGAGAATATTCATCAATATCAAAAAAATGAACTCCCTCCTCTCCTATCTGATCATAGCGAAGTCCGCACTTTGTTGCAATGACTGCATCAGATTTTCCTTTTAAAGCCTTTCCAATGATACATTCGCTGTGTCCCATTCCGTAGACTGGCGCAGTATCAAATGTCTGTATTCCTGCATCCAGAGCTGCATCGATCGATCGGACAGCCATTGGGTCATCGTAAGCTCCCCAATACCAGCCGCCGATTGCCCATCCTCCGTAAATGATCCTGCTGATTTTCAAACCTGATTTTTCTGAATTGATAAATTCCATAAAAAAGCCCCGCAAACATAATGAATGCGGGGCTTTCCATCAAGAAATTTTCTGTATGGATTCTTTTTTACACAATTCCTTTTTTGATATTCTGCTGAGCTACAGCAAGAAGAGCAATCGGAACACTGTAGGAAGAACAGGAAACATATTGCAGTCCTGCATCCATCAAGAATTCTGTATTGGTTGGGTCTGCTCCATGCTCACCACAGAGGCCGAGTTTCATATCCGGTCGGGTCAGGCGTCCGCGAGTAGCGCTGAGTCGGATCAATTCTTTAACAGGTTCTCCAAGAACCTGGAACGGATTATCTGCAAGAAGGTCAAACTCTGTATAGGCAGGAAAAAATGAATTTGCATCGTCCCGGCTAAGGCCATTTGTGGTCTGAGTCAGGTCATTGGTTCCAAAACTGAAAAATTCAGCATAACGTGCAATTTCATCAGCAAGAAGTGCTGCTGCTGGGAGTTCAATCATAGTGCCTACCTTATATTTAAGATCAACACCTGAACTCTGCATAACTTCTTTAGCAACATCGCGGATTCCCTTGATATATTTTCCTTCAATTTTCTTACCGTTACGAATGAAGCTCAATTCCATCGGTGTCATAACGATAGGAATCATAATCTCCGGAATAACCTTTACGCCCTCTTTATCCAGCTGGGCAGCAGCTTCAAAAATTGCCCTTACCTGCATTTCATAAATTTCAGGATAGGTAATGGCAACACGGCATCCACGATGCCCCAGCATGGGATTAAATTCGTGGAGACGTTCAATTTTTTCTTCAATTTCACTTTTATCCGGAGTAACTCCTTTTTCATTTAGATATTTATAGTAGGAACCCAGCACTTCGTCATTTTTCGGAAGAAATTCATGAAGAGGCGCATCCAGAAGCCGGATGGTTACAGGAAGAGGAGCCATAATTTTGAAAAGATCATAGAAATCACCTTTCTGTGTAGGACGAAGATCATCGAGTGCCTTTTGACGCTCTTCTGTATCTTTTGCAAGAATCATTTCACGGAAGCGCATAATACGGTCATCCTGAAAGAACATATGCTCGGTGCGGCAAAGACCAATTCCATACGCGCCCATGGTTCTGGCCACCTTTGCATCACGTCCTAGATCGGCATTGGCACGTACCTGAAACTCATCTTTAATAAACCGTTTTATGACCGAGATAAAATCAACCAATCCATTTGAATTGATATCGGGATTGATTAATTTTGCCTCTCCCAGTGTAATTGTGGGAGCCTTATAAACGGGAACATCAAGCGTAACATAATCGCCTTCATTAACACGAACGCCTTCCAGCTCAAAGTAATTGTCTCCCATTTTAATTCTCTGGTCAAGAACACTTACCTTACCAAGCGATCGTGCAACTACAGGAGCATGAGATGAATATCCGCCCTCAATAGAAATCACGCCCTGGCCCACTTCAATGGCCTTGACGTCTTCAGCATAGGATGAGGTTACGCATAAGATCAGCCTTGTATCTTCGCCACGAAGAAGAGCTTCACGATGAGCCTCCATCACGCGGTCTGCAGAAAAATACACGCGCCCAACCGCTGCGCCGGGAGCTCCGCCCAGGCCGGCTGTCACTGTTTTAAACCCCTGCAATGATTCGGGATCGACAATCGGATGAAGCAGAGTTGCAAGCTGTCCGGGGGGAATCTGTTCAACGACCCATTTATCCTCAACCACCCCTTCCTTCATAAGATCAAGAATGGTTCGGATATAGGCCTGTGTGGATTTATTATCCACATCGGTCTGATTGATAATCCAGAGTTTTTTCTTTTCAACAATAAATTTAATTTCACGAATATCCTTGAAATGCTTTTGAAGATTTTTACCGGCAGCCTGAAGCTGCGTCAGATAATTTGGATCCAGCTTTGAAATATCTTCGCCTTCTTTATCAAGAGTATAGCTGTTCAACAGAAAACTTCCCTGCAGTCTGTCATCGCCGGAAACGATATCTCTTGTATAATACATGCCCACACAGGAATCTTCACCGAGATTCCCAAATACCATTCCCTGAATCAGAAGAGCTATGTTATCATCTTCGTCAAGATCAGGATCAAAATATTTTTTTGCAGCCACTTTACAGATTGAAATAAGCTGTTCCATAGGATCATCAGGAAGTTTATCTTTTCCTAAAAGATCGAGCATTTCAAAAGCACATGCTTTTTTTCCTTCTGCAGTATGCGGATGTTTTTTTTCAATTTCATCAAATTTTTCCGTTTCAATGTCATAGAGTTTTGCACCGGCCGTACGGATCAGATAACAATATTCAAACCAGGCAGCCATTTCTCCAATCATCGTTGCAAAACCAGGAATTGTTACTGGAGAAAGGCCGATATTAAAAACAGTCGGATAAAAAGGAAGACTCAGGTTGGAACTGCAGACAACCTTCACAAGAAGCGGATTGGAAGGATCGCCGTACTTTCTGCCGATTTCTTCTTCCAGCTCTTTCAGACCTTTTGCAACAAGATCTTTTACATCAAGACTTTCCAGCTTTAAAGAAGCCAAAGCATCAATGATAAATCCTGGAACGACAGGCAAACCCAACTCTGCAAGTTCGTAGGCACGCTGTCCGCGTTTTCCAGATCTGTTCCATACATTTTTATCTGATGTGCAGCCTTTATGACTGAATGGATAAACTTCTGACATATGTTTCCTCTTAATTCCCTTTATTTAGTTTTTTTATGACCGGTTTAACACCGAATTTCAAGAAATAAAAATAGGAGCTGATTTAAGAATACAATCGGCACCAAAAGATCATCTTGAGAATTGTATTTTCAGGATGAATTATAACACACTAAATAGATACGCAAATTATTTCAAATCATAATTTACATACATCTGCAGTTTTTTAACAGCGTTTTTCAATTTTTGAAAACATTTAATTTTTGTGCATCAAACTATGAATTTCCAAATAAATAAAATCAATTTATTAAATCAGGAGGCCGGATGCCCTGAGGATAAGAAATAAACTGCTGAAATTTATAAGAAAACAGGTACAAACACGTACGGATTTTTGAAAAAGAAATCTCAAACCTTTTCATAAAGAGCCACACAGTTTCTGCCTCGATCTTTACATAAATAAAGCGCTTCATCTGCTAGTTTAATAAAATCTTCAACATTATTTATAAACTCATTATGGACAGGATAACTGGACACCCCGACTGAAATCGTTATCATAGCTTCTTTATCTTCTATCGGGATGGGACGCGATTCCACGTTTTTTCGTATTTTTTCTGCAAGTTCAACAGCTCTTTCTGAATTTGTTTCCGGCATGAGAACACAGAATTCCTCGCCGCCGTACCTTCCAGGGATGCACTCCTCGCCGAAATCAAGAACTGTTTCACGAATGACTTCTGCAAGAGCAACAAGCGCAGCATCTCCGCCCTGATGGCCATACTTATCGTTTACTTTTTTAAAAAAATCAATATCAGACATAATTAAGCTTACAGGAACATTTTTCATTTTTGCTCTTTTATATTCTTCGCCCAGTCTTGCCATGAAATAATGCTTGAGAAAAAGCCCTGTCATTCCGTCAATTGTAGCCATTTTGTGAAGCCTTGCATTTTCAATTGCAATCGCAGCCTGATTTGCCGTTATCTCGAAAATCTTTAAATCTTTAACATCAAAGAAGTGATTATTTTTTTTATTCAGAACCTGAACGGTTCCGAGAATTTTTTTCCCGACTTTCAGAGGAACACACATCATTGTTTTGGTGACAAAATCACTCATATCATCGGCTTTTTTATAAAACCGGGGATCCGAAGAGCAGTCTTCAATTAGAACAGCTTTCCCTTCTCTTGCAACCCATCCGGAAATCCCTTCCCCCAGCTTCAGGCGAAGAGTCTTTAAAAGATCGCTTTTTTCACCTTTGACGGTATGAAAATAAAGCTCTTCATTTTCCTCATCCAGAAGCATCAGGCTGGAGGCTTCTGCATCCATCACTTCCTTCGCTTTATCCATCAATGTATCGAGTACAAATTCAAGATTCAGGCTTCCCGTTATGATTTGATTCACACCGAGAACCTTGTAGAGACGTTCATTTTCCTGTTTTAAAAGTTCTATTTCTGAAAGACTGTTCATAAGTTACTGCCGGATAATAAAGATGGATTTAATATAAATGCAATGTCCGGTCAAGCAATTCCAACACAAAATTAAAATAAAAATAAACTTCTTTTCAAAATCCAGGCGTTCCTTACACTGGACAGGTGAGCAATTCTGAACATTATACGGCTGAATCATTGCAGAATTTTTTAAAGGCCCCGAAGCCAAACGTCGATGTTAATGCAATTCATACAGAATTGGAACGGAGAAGACATATGAAGCAGCAGGGAAGAACTCAACCGCCAATCCCTCCTCAGGAAGCAAACAGTGTTATGGCAGCGGATTCTGCCGTAAGAAATAATCTTGCAGAACTGGTAAAAGCGCTTATGAGTCAGGGAAAAATTGACCAGCTGGAAGGTCTTTTAAAAGAACACCAAACCTTTATAAATGATATTCTTACAATGATTGAACAGAGCAGAAAAGGTAAAAGTTAAGGATTAAAAATTTGTTGGGTGCGAACTGCAACAACATTCATTTTTTGAGTCACAGCCAGACCTTTCATAAAATTCAGCTGTTCACGGATTTCAGGAGATATATTTTTTTTTTTGCATCATCTGAAGAAACAATCTGTTTTTCCAGAATCAAAATTCTTGCAAAATCTTTTTTATAGTGTCTTTTTGAAACCATCCAGATTGTTTCCCCTTTAATAATCCTGAGGAGTCTTCCGTCCGGCAGTTTCAGTCTATCGCCGGGAAATACCATGTCAGGATCTCTCAGCCGGGCTTCTGGCGGATTGTGAATCGGAGTAAAACCATTTCGGATAGCAAGAGCATTTGCATACTGCATTGTTTCAACAGGATCATTTTGAATGGCATCCTCACCCGGAACATATACATCCTCCTGAATTTCTCCAGGAAGAACAGACACTGCTGCAATTTCTTCAGGTGTATCTCCGTTTGCACTCAAAATGTTACTTGTTTTATCTTCTGAAGAAAACCATGAAGCAATCGTAGAAAAGAAACCGCCCTCTTCTTCTGAAACCGCTGCATTTTCAACAGGCTGATTTTGGGCACCTTCGTCAACAGGTTGGTTCAAGGCGGTTTCCGTGTTTCCCGGCTGAGCTTCAGTAACGGCTTCGCCCTCTGGAACACGATTCGCTTCATTCTCCAGTTCTACTGCAGTATGCTCGGACGTTCCATCCATCTTAAGAAAATTCATATCTGTCTGCATGAAAAAAAATGCTCCGGCAGCAAAAATCAAAAAGAAAGGTAAGAGAAAAAATGCTGCACGAAAATTTCTAAAGTTTTCCACTACAGGCTCAATCTTCGTATAAACACGGTCTTTCAGGGCCACTGGATCCAATGATCTGAAAAACTTCTGAAGAGGATTCGGTAAATACGATAAAAAAGTTCTTTTTTCAACTTCAGGATCAAATGACATCCCGAGATGCTCGAGCAGTTCGCCAAGCCGTGCTCTTTCTTCAACCATGCCTTTACGGTCTTCAAAGATCTTTTCCATCATTTCAAGAGCAGGACGGAATCCTGGAGCTTCAATATCCATTTTATCAAGAACACGGTTCTGCTGCTTTAACAAAGATTTATATTCTCCCTGTAGCAGGTCAAATGCCTGCGAATCAGGAGGAAATTGAAATTGAAACGGATCATTTCTCTCGACTTCACGGCAGAGCACATAGGTTCCGAGTCCTCCGTCAAAAACGATATCAACTTCAGTATAAAGTCCCTCAAGCATAACAAGATCTTTAACCTTAATTTTTCGAAAACCAAAACGTGATTGAATGCGATCAATTGTTTTTTGAAAAATTGGTTTCATGGACACGCTGAAAGCTGGCTGATTCTTCAAAAATCTGAAAAATTCGTGGAGGTTGACTCGGTGATACACAGACTGAGGAACCTTTGTTTTTCTTAAAGAAATGAGAATATCACGCAGAGCTTTATCATCCTGATTTCCAGAAATCACATAACGGTAAAGAGCAGGAATATTTTCTTCAAAACCTGTTCCCTTGAAAGAACTCAAATACATTTCAGCAATTGAGTTATGATTTTCAGTATAATGCATTTTATATTCAGCGCCCTGAATTACGGGAAAACTGTTATCATCCAGCTTAAGGTTTAAATAAGACTGAGGTTTCATATTGCCCTGAAAATGAATCTGCATATGCGAAAGAGAACTTCCATTAATATCAGCGGAACTGTTTACAGACGCAAATTCAAGATCATAAGGACCTTTAGCATAATCAAAAGTCTTTGTGATTTTCCTGCCGAGGCCCAGAGGAAATAAAATCTTTACCGGCTCTTCTGCTTTTTCAGCCAGTTTAATTGAAAAAAGACCATGCGAACCGCTTTTCGAAACATAATAAGTCGTATTTTTATGACCGGGAAGAACTTTTGCATCGTCAATAAACTGAACCTGTGTATTTTTGTAGAGTTTTTTAAGAGGCAGCGCCTGGTCAGGAAATGGACAGTAGGCTGAGATCGGATCACCCGAAATATTCTTTCGTCTGATTGCTTCTATAAAACCGGAATTATAGGGATTGGAAGTTGTCGCCATGAACAAATTGTCAACATCCAGCATGTTCTCAAAAAGAGTATATGGATATTCATGAGTCGGATTTAAGAAAGCTCCATTTCCATCAAGATTCCATAACATGGAAGGTGTAAGTCCGTCTTCTGTACCGAAAAAAACAAAACCAACCCCTTCCTTTCCCCGAAGCTTCATCTTTCTCTGTGATTTGTTCATCAAATCATACTCTTTATCCAGATTAATTTTGCTTCTGATAAAGTTTTCAAAATCAACAACCTTGGAACCATGAACCTGAATATTCATATTTCCGTTTGAAAAGAAATTAATATAGGATTTTTCTTTAGTATCTGTTAATTTCGTTTTTTTATAGGGGAGAAGTTTTACTGTTTTTTTATGGTATTCATCGTCTTTTTCGGAAAATCTCGTATAAAGATAAACCTGATTGACCATATCTTTATTGCCCACATATTGAATGTGATCCACACCCTGTTTCAGACTGGCATCCTGCCATGCCATTTCCAGGCCCATATTCCAGAGATCGCTCTCTGGGATAATTACGTTTTCAATATGTTTTAAAAGGCCATGCGGAATATTATCTCCCGCTCCAACCCGTATAAACGGCTGAATGTCAGACTTATCGCGCCCTGTATAAATGATGATCGCATCCCGATCAACACGGAACACCCTGGCCTGTCCTTTCATTTCTTCAAGTATGTCAGTTTTCTTTGCCATTGTTGTACTCGAATATATAATTTCCTATTCTAAACTTATCTCCAAATGAAATTCTGCCTTTTGTTTTTTGATCCAGAAATTCAATCAAAGATGAAGATTTTCCTACAGGCCGGAGAAAATCCAGCCCGCCCTTTTTAATCGGTTTCAGCACTATTTCTTTTGGAATGCCGAGATCAGAAATCCTTAAGTTATTTCCACGCTTTGAACCGATAATCAATTTACCTGTCTCAATTTTTTTCAGGTTATAAATCGAACTGATAGCGCCAGGTCCCTGAGGCTTATAAACCAGTCTTCCTGCAAATTTTCCTTTTCTCAGTGAAATCAGCAAAAATAATATTGCAATTAACAGGAGCCCGAAAAGGGCAATCCAGAATATCATATTATCTTTTAATGAATAAATGAAATTCTGTTTCTTAATATCGGCTGCTATTTCATCAATCGGCAGTTCTCCGCCTTTTTTTTCGGATACATCTTCTGCAGTATTATTTTTTGGGTCATCAGTTGCAGCCTGATTTCCTATCCCAGCACCGTCTTTTGCTGCAGTTCCCTCTTTATGATCATCGGTTTTTGACTCTAAAGTTTTTACCCTGGGAGAGACAGTTTTTAATCCTTCTTCAAGGGCTGCACTTTTTGTTTTTCCAAGACTCAGGTAATAAATATAGTAGTCATTTACCGG
>Ga0224501_10005376_pt1 | contig 10096 bp, 5 predicted proteins | sample SF_Oct11_sed_USG_4_FD_169105 | JGI IMG/M metagenome (GOLD analysis project Ga0224501, IMG submission 169105) | Sediment microbial communities from San Francisco Bay, California, United States - SF_Oct11_sed_USGS_8_1 | ecosystem: Environmental > Aquatic > Marine > Sediment | place: USA...
TGGTAAGTGTCCTGCAGTCTGAGCACGGCTGAGACTACACCGTCCAAATCCTCATCATCGGGCAACTCAGAGCGCCGAGCTTCAAACTCTGCCAACAATGCTAGAAAAACATACAGCACCCTCAACAAAATCAGTGTACCACATGATGGACCGCCCGCAGATGAATCTGTTTTAAACATCTTACAAGTAGCAATCAGTGAACTGTTAACCCAAGGGTGCTCTATCGATAATTGATAATTTCTAAATTTCTAAGTTTCTAATCTACATAAGCTGGTGAGTGGTTTCTTTTTCCAGCTTTTGTGTGACCAAAACATAATGACATATCATGGAATGGGGAATTGTCATTGGTTAAAGGGAGTTATGACACGGTCGATGGTCGACGCAATTTCGGAGTTGTGTTCCCCATTCTTGAAGGGAGGCAACTCCGCATTCATCACAGCGATAGCGAGTGGTCTTTTTCCACAAACCGAATATCGGTCTCTCGAATAACTATGGCCCAAATGGCCCAAATAGAAATAAAATGGGATCTAATTACTAAAACTTAGTAACCTAGCGATATTCACCACCTTATAACATCGAGTAGAACTTAAATTTGAACAAAAGATTGGAGAAAACTTAAGTTATAAAAAGTACTTTGCCGGTTTTCTCTAGCCCTAAATAGAGGCCGTTGCATTCGGGCCCCTATAATTCGCAATAATGGCACTGACGCTGATGGTTTCTCTATTCAGACTTTTGTAACTACAAGTCTAGTATACACATGCAAACGCATTTGTCAAACGTTGGCACGTAAGCCAAGAAATTAACGCAAACACCAACAACTCTGTGGTAATTTCCTATCTTGAGGCCAATTCTGGTGCGTCAACGGTCTGAAAAGTATGTCATTGAGGGCTCTAACTATGCGCATTGGTTAGGGCTTCCATTTGAACTGGGTATTGGGCCCATTTGTTCATGGTAGGCTTCAGAATCTACAAACAAGTGAAGTCACTTTTGCCCATGTCATAACCCTTTAACATCATTTCTGGAAGTTCTGTGATATCACTGTTAAGAAAGGTAAACACCCAACATAGATAAAAGGTATGGCAAATTAACTGGTGACAACTGATAAAACGTCATTTTTGCATGATAAATCCATCTCCTACTGAAGAAACACCATTAGACTATGCAGGCATCATGGCTGCGAATTCATGGAGTTTTTAACATTTAGCACAAATGGCTACCAGAGCTACATTTGCGCTGACATCACTAAGTTCTCATTGATTACAGAGGCTCATGATGAAAAAGTGACTGGCGATGCTACTAGGTGTTAGTTTATGCTTGGCAGTTTGGACAGTGGGGACTCTAAAAAGCTGAGCATTTTGCGAGGAAAGCTCTCCAGACGCTTCACTCAACTTCAGATGAGAGGGAGAGAGCCACACATGTATTCATATTTTCATTTAGGCTCTGATTTAGAATGTTGTTCATACCTTGGGTATTCTGGTCAGAGTTAAAGAGCTCCCGTGTGCTTGGCATGTCTACGGTAAATCTTTTAATAAATAAATAGGCATTCACAGGATTGGCGAGATACTCCTCGGCCTCTACAAGGGCTTTATCCGCGTGAGCCTCGTACTCATCGGCGATTCTAAAAACGAGCAGAAATCAGTCGGACTGTTGCGAGGTTTATGCTAGTTCAAGTAGTCATTTATAATACATCTCCCACCCAACAAAGATGAGATGGTCTAAGCAGACCCATCATATAGTTTGTTTTTTTACTCAGGCACTAGGCATCCTATTTGACAAACCTCTTAGGCTAGCAGCTTGCTCGAGCAAGCAGTAGGAGCTAGGAATCATGCGAGGGACTCATTCTCGTGGCGCGCTCAGCATTACTAGGACTTGAACCCAGGATCTTTTGATCTTTAACCAGGCACTCAACCCACTGATGTCCCATTAACCATCTTGTCACATCTTTTTGCGTCATTAAAGGCAAATCCGTTTGCTAACCACGCTTATATCCCGTAGTTCGCGAGATGTCCTTGAATATTCGTTGGCGTAACTATCTTAATGCATCATCACTTCAAATACATGCCGATCTAAAGGGATTACCCACAATCATCGCGGAGCGCTTGGTCTACTAATAATCTTTAACAAATCGGAGTTACTTGATTCAGAGGAATAATCTACACAACGGATAAAAACTTATCTTTTCTAAACTAAGTGATTCCGTCTAAACATAAGAAATTTTCAGCAACAGTATGTCTAGGTTCCCAAGTGTACCTTTAATCCAGGGGTGATCATTGAACTTTTCAATGTACGTGCTGATAAACAGCATCACTAAAAGTCTTGCGTGTCCAATTACTCTATGGCAGTGCAATGAAACACTCATTCAGTTTGGTTCACAGCAGCAGATTCGGACATGACTGCGGTAAATGTTTACCACAAACACATAATTAGTTATAATTTCTCCTATCGGGTAACAGAGTAGAGTTATCCTCTATGGGTAACAGATTCACTGGTTAGCCTGACTGTATGACTGTTAGTCCAGAGCTATATTAATCAGAAATGTAATTTAATTTTAGCATCGGTGCTGGATGAACCATAAATAGCAGTGAATGAGTCTAGGTATTAGGGCTGTTTGGGCCATTGGAGTTGGACACATCAGCTGAGACTACCAACTTGCCTTGCCCTTGGTAACCCTAATGGGCCTTCCGCATGATGGTGAATTTGCGATTCAAATTTGGCCAATCGGAACAAATTTGACATTCGTGGCGACTGTTGCACGGATTCAAGGAAGCTTTGCAAACTATCAAGGCGTCACAAACCACATAGCCTTGACCGTGTACTTGGTACCACATTGCGGCCCAATTTCCGGATGAGCCACCAGAAATCTCGCATGAGGACTTTGCTCGGACTCAATTACATTATTGGTCTGAAAGGTTGTGATATGGCTTATACCTGCGAACTTGAGCGAGTCTTTCTGTTTCGATGTCCACATATTTTCTCATTTCATGTGCAAGCTCTTTTTCGTTGTACAACGCTTTAGTCATTGTTGCGAGGGCGGTGAAACCCTCTGCCGCAACACAACTAAGCAGACAGCTCAGCAGCAATACACTCATCCACACTTTCATAATTTAAACCTGAAAGAAAAATGAGCTGATTGTAAAACATGGGGAGAACAGCCCGAGTTGGTGTTTCGTCATGCATATCCAGCTTCAGTTTTGAGACGGAGTTTCTCACTGGCTCAGTCATTCAAGGTATGAGAGAAGAAACCGACTGTATTACTAATCAGAAAAGTCTCTATGCGACTGCTTTTCTACAACTCCAGGTTGACCGAACCAGTCAGAAAGCACCTTTTACAATTCAATTGCAATGAGAAGACTGATTGAGTGTGACTTGGACTGTAAAGTTATTTCTTCAGCTTTCCTAATCACCTTAACTTTGGGTTCCAGGCAGTAGCTGGATAGAGGATGAGACTATCAATATTAATGATACACCACACCAGAACTCCTGAATATCACTAAGCTCAGCATTAGGGGTTTTCAACTAACCTTTGTAAACAACGCTAGGGAGTATCATGGAGATAATAACTGTGTTACTAACTAAATTAATAAAACACTGGCGTCAGGGAATTATCACCTAGGGAAGGTCTTCCTTGTGAATGTTACTTACTTAGATACTAATTTAGTGCCGCCGCACTGTTCTGCAAACACTTCAGACTTAGTCAGAGACGCTTCTAGTCACTCGATCAACCAACTCACAGCATCAATCATTTGCCATGGAATGTAAGTATGTCTCTTACTCTTAGTGATAGTCTTACTGAGTGAATTCAGTTTTCACTCAGTGAGTAGTCAGTTTACTCACTTTACTGACACGACTTCAATTCTATGCGAGTCAGTGGAATGTCAGTGAGCGATGAGTGAATGAGTGAGGCACTGAATGAATGATAAAAGAATCTTGAAACTGAACCTTGGTTTGGAGAAGTTGAAACGAAAGTCGAAATGTCACTGTCAGTGACTCAGTCATTCAGTGACGTGAGTCACTGTCACTCACCCACGTCACTGACTAGTGACTGTCAGGCGTGTCAGTCACTCACTCTCAGTCACTGTCAGTCACCAGTCCAGTGGCAGTCACACTCACACTCATAGTCAGTCACTGAGTCAGGCCCACTCATAGTCATAGTAGGGTTCCAAATGCATCTGTTAACTGCTTTGCTTAGCAAACGGCTCTCATACTTACCACTGCGCCAGTGTTATATAGAAAAAACCAGGGCGATCCTCACACTCTCCCAAGCTCTCTCTCCCCACGAATCAGGAAAACTGGACCTACGCGGCACAAAAAAGAAAGTGTCTGAATCTAATCGACTACACCTGTTATCTCGTAGAAGATACACACTTTATGTCTTGACGTTGCTGAAGTGTTACTATTCCGATGTGTTCGTAACCTACATAACTGCGTGCAAGCGCAACTCCAGGCGATCATCGATTGGGTAATTTAGTTTTCGTCAGGGCGAGCCCACTGAGAGCTATCGAATGAAAAGCGTGTACTCAGTGAATATGTCTGAAATGTCAGTTGTCACTGTTCACTCCAAAAGGAGGCACATTCGACGGCGGCCTCTGTTGGAACAGCCAGGTCTTCACAGCTCCAGTGTGGGGCGTTGCGGCATGAGAGCTGATGCTCCATAGTTAATAATATATAATAATTATGATACATGCTTACTCTACATGTGTGTGGACCCATACGCAGTCACAACCCATGTGAATGGTGAATCTCTCACTGATCCAGAATTAAGATATATTTTTTCAAGTCTGAATATTAATATTTTCATTAAAAAAAACCATTCATGATAAATAAATGCAAATGGGGAATAATCCAACAGGCTGAAACGAGCAGCTTTAGACTATTTGCACCATTTCTAACACTATGAGCATGCCCGAAGTGTTTCTAAAGTTGGCGTAGCACCAACGAGTTTGTTTTCCCATGGTTGCCGGGTACATTTTGTTTTGACCATGTCTGAAGTATGCATTACCTTATAACAAAATGTCTCTAGAAGAATAAAGATGCCAAATTCCTCCTAAGAATTATTGACTTATCCTGTGAGTGGCAGGGAGCAGCAGTCGGTGTCAGCTAGTTCTCTACTTTCTAGGGGTCACTGATATACACTCTCCACATTCGATGTGGGGAGTTTGACTATGACTAAATCTCTAAGTTTGTGCATCTGTTTCTGCTGAGGCCAGCAACATTTAACCTACAAGCTGTGAAACTTTATAAAAACCAAACGTCCAAGAAACCTCTTATATCCACTCCTGGCAACAATCAATGGTGCTGTTTTGCCTTCATTACTAATGTCTCAATCGAGCTGTTGAGTCAATATAAAAAGGCTTCAAAATGTTTTCTGTCAAAATTTCCAATACAAAAGGTTATGATTATTAAGGGTCACAGCTAAACTACAGCCTATTAGCTTACATAACTGAACAGCAATAGAGTAATGAATGAATTAGGAAGAGAAAAATTAAGCCCATAGACTCTGTTCATAAACACGGAGTAGATCAGCAAGAATAGTAGTCTATGGTATAGAACTTATAGATCTAATGATCTATACGATTTGTTTCATCTCTTTGAAGGTAAGCAGTTTGTTACAGTTGGGACATTGAAATTAAATGATTTCTTGTACCTACGTCTGCTGTGCTGAAAGTTATATCTGCGGCTGAGAACAAGCGCTGCCTCATTTAGAACTTTTCTAAGAAATATTGTTTCTGGACCATGGGCATTGCTACCCTAAACAATTTACTAAGCTTTTTTAAGGCCATGTGATCGCATAAATGTCTATCCTCTTTTTTTCCTCCCGATACTGTATTTATTTGTATATTTTATGTCGTGCCGGTAGAAAGCATTTTTTATTTGTCCGGTAAATGTACATTCGTACATTTAGACAAGTTATCTGCGTTATCAAGTTAGGGGGGATAACTGTATGGGGAGAAGCGGTGGATTGGTGGATGGCCATTCAACTTTAGACCAGCTGGCCCGCGTTTGATTCCAAGTTTATGTATCATTCTTTTCACCCTCATTGGATTCTGATAGCGTCGTGAAATAAAAAACCCTACCATAGAGTACCAATTTAATTTGGAAAATCATACATTGAACCATCCTGGAAACAAGCGATTGGGTTCGTGATGCTGTCCATATAAAACAATTAAGCTGATCTAATTTTTACCTTGTTTCAGACATAAAACTGAAGCATGTCTGATGATGTGGTACCAGAGGTGGAGGCTGATGCGAGTGTCTGCTTTCCTGTTCAAGATGCCGGTTTTTCCTACCGAAAAAGTTATAAGCGAATTAACAAGAAACTGACGGGAGCCATCGCGAGTCGTCTCAAAACAAATTTCACCAGGGCTTTATTGAAAGAGAACGCTTGTGGTAAGATTGTCATCTTCACCCATGATAGAGTTACTATAAGCATACAGTTTACACGGTAACCTTTATGTCACTGGTCTTCATGTAATCTGAGATTCTCATCTTATTGAGAAAACTCTAATATTGTGTAAGTTCGCTCAGCGTCACTGGCTCGCTTTTCACTCACAATCACTGCACTAGTAGCATTCCGTATAGGCAGCGTTAAATTGTGGCTGATTATCATTCCATAGCAACAATTACAATATGTTGTTTTGCTTTTATTGTTTATTCAGCGACAAACGAAATTGAAATTAAATATAATCAGGACAAGTGAAAAATAAGGGTCAACTATAGAATGTGGAACTTATTTTTTTTCTATAACATTTATTTTCATAATGGAAGGGTTGCTAGTTCATTTCGTCAGTTCGCCGATTGTTCTACTCCATGAATTGGTTGATGAGCAGGTATGTACCCGTCATTGTTAAGGACTTCTATGGAAGATCGAGTTATCTTATAATCGAATGGAATTCATTTGAATGGATGCTGTGGCCAACTTGAAGGCTTCAGTTAACCTCTTTTACTTAGCTACACTGGTCCTTACAGATATTAAAATCATACATGTAACTTCTTCCAAATTTGAAACGTTCTTTACACCTGCTTTGTAGAGCTAGACATTGATAGCTCACTTTCCTTGTTAGGGCACCCATTACCACTATTATCTACTATACGCTAACGTAGACACATGTTCGTCTAGGATCGTGGAGCCATAGAATTGAAATACTGGTATTTACAGAGATGGATTATCTAGCAAGTTCCATGCATTGGTTGGGTTTATAAGATTCTGCACTTATGACTTATGCACATTATCTACAGATGACAGAAAACTAGATTGCGAGATACAGCGACTTTCACATCATCAGGCCAAAATTGAAACAGAAAGAAAAAAACGAAAGGCTAGTTTTGAGATTCAACAAGAACGGAGAAGACAATCATGGCATAAAGATGACTGCTTCAGTGTAGAGAGGCTCAACCTTCCCTATCTCCCTTCTGCCAATAGGAAACTCATCTCACCCTCAACTCAATCCGTAAGCAACTCTTATAGCGACGATTGCTAAATGTAAATTTATCGGGAAAGTTCAATGGAGAGCACAGGCCAGCACAAATCAGTGCCAGTCCCATGCAAGACATGAAATTCCCTATCTCCCTTCTACTAATATAAGAAACCCACCTCACCATGGAGTAACCCTACGCAGATGGGAATTTAGTGGAATAGTTAAATTGACTTAAAAGTTATGTAACTCAATGGGTTTTGTCTTATAGCAGCTATTAAATTCATGGAACTTTCAATCTCAAAGACTACTGGTTCTGGTGTGTCCTATAACTTGGTGGTTATAGTATTGCGGTCGATAGTTTAAAGCGCTACAAACTCAATAAAGATGGAATTGGTCACATCCTTAAATTTCACTCTTCTTTGAAATGAGATGTGTGCTGTATATTAATAATTTTCACACCAAGTTTTTATCGCAATGCCTCCAGCACATGTCTTTAAATCCTAAGGCTATTATTTTTGCTTTACATGGTTGTTAACATGGTCAGACTGAATGCGCAACATTTACCCGGCTGTGATGAAACCGTACTAATGCTAAGTGTGAGTTGTTTGACTGTAAAGTTAATGAATCTATTGACGAGAATCATTCGCTGTATATAACATTATTATAAGAAAACTTTGTGAGTATATGCATGTTACTGTTTGTATTGTTTTAAAACATGTTATTTTATGATTACCTGAAATTCCTGCTTATTATTGCTGAAGGTGTACAGACCGGCCGAGAGGAATCGTCCGATCATGACAGTACCACTCTGCCCGGTTAAAGAGGGTAGCCCGGAGCAGAAGATTGTAGCATACGAAAATCAAACGTACTTAACGAAGGAGCCGGCTCGCCAGGCTCTACCGTCTCGTCAGTGGAATTGGTATAACAAATACAGGTGTGCATGGTGCATAGTGTGCAGCTGACCGGCTTTGGGTTCAATTCCAAGTTCAAGTCACTTTGCACTTTATTCCTCATCGGAATCGATTTGTGACGTTAAATCAAATAGAGTACCACCTGACCTGAAAACAAGACATTAGCTACATAGCATGCCATCTTTATCCTACTTTAGTAGCTGATGAATGGACTAGCTGGTCTGTTTATAGTGGTTGTTCCAAAGTATTATTTGGGCAGGAGGATGCTGGGTGATCATGCAGAGATCCCCACACTAAAACAGCATCCCTCAGTGAGATTCTAATGACCCATTTCAACAGTTTAGAACAGTTTTCTGTGGCAAAGCCTAGACCACAGCAGGCTTTTGGTGGATATCATTTGTTTTGTCAGTTTGACATCTGAGCATCAATCACAGGTGATGGAATTTTCATTGGTCTTAAGCTGGGGAGGCTGGCAAAATATTGCCCAGGCACTGTCTAATGTGCATCAATGGATACCGTGTTTTTGACGATGCACATGTGCTGATTAAAAGTAAAACACGTGGGTTTTTGTAGGGGTGTCCAGCTGCTGCACAGTCGTTCAGTCATGGATTGCCGATTTCAACTGCTGTCTGAGAGTCTTAGCACTGTTAAAAAGAGTGTAAACCTGCGTGGCAAAACTCATGAAGAAATAATTACCCCAATCAAGCAATCCTATACACCGACTGATATGAAAACAGTTCGTGAGCTACCACATAAAACTCTGATACGAGCAAGCACTACCTATATGTAAAACAATATCAGGTATATATCATTACTTCTTTATTTACCTATTGATTAGTTAAATAAATGTATAGAGATGTGTATAGTGGGCTACTATACTATGAACTTTTAGCGTCCAATCTGTATCCTGCAGAATATTGTTGAGTATGTGAACATTATTACAATTAAAAGTTGTATATAACTCATAAATCGTAGATTTTACTTTGCAAATTTTTCTACAAGTCTACAATTTTTTGTAGATTGTAGACTTGATCTTGCAAATTTTTCTACAAATATCTACAATTTTTTGTATTTATATGCGAACCAGCCAGGGCGTAGATCTTGGTAGCAATACTCACACTAAGACTCGAAAGCCCCACACCCAGATAGAGCATCACTAACTGTATCACTTTCTATAAAAACCTACGTTCCGATTAGTTAGTAGATATAAGTAATCATTGAAAATCTGCAATCCTACAAAATACTCAGACTAAGATTCGAGAGCCTCGCCAAAAAAGGCATTACTCCCTGTCTTTCTACAAAGATCTACGTTCTGATTAGTTTGTAGATATGTCATCATTGAAAATCCACAAATCTACAAACTATTCAGACCAAGACCTACAGCCCCACCCCTAACAAAGACATAAATTCCTGTCTTCTTTACAAAAATCTATATAAATTATCATTTAAAATCTACAAAAAAACTCAGACCAAGACCTGAGAGCCCCGCCCACCCCCTGATAAGGCATCATTTCCTGTCATTCTGCAAGAGTGCACGCCCTGACGGGTTTGTATATATAATTTATCATCTAACTTGGCAGTTTTCGAATGTTGGTGTGTTAATTTTCCTGAAAATAGGGAAAGCTGCACTGGCCTCGATAATTAGCTAAGCAAATAGGCGTACTTGACAATATGATTTGTGGATAAGCGGGATGTAAAAATGATCGTCCCTGGGAGGATTCGAACCTCCAACCTTTCGGTTAACAGCCGAACGCGCTAACCGATTGGGTT
>Ga0224501_10005377_pt1 | contig 10095 bp, 6 predicted proteins | sample SF_Oct11_sed_USG_4_FD_169105 | JGI IMG/M metagenome (GOLD analysis project Ga0224501, IMG submission 169105) | Sediment microbial communities from San Francisco Bay, California, United States - SF_Oct11_sed_USGS_8_1 | ecosystem: Environmental > Aquatic > Marine > Sediment | place: USA...
ACTGCATCCAACCGTCTGGATGGGTAAGTTAATAAAAACACTGGAGCCTCATTTCAAGAACACTGTTCCGAAAAGGGAAAAGTTGAATGGTGTTCTCTTAGCTCTGATAGTCATCTTTACTTTTGCGTTACCTGTCTACTTTGGGTTGAGATTCATCTTCACCTCACTTGGATTTCTCGTTTATATTCTCGTCGCTGCTGTAATCTTAAAACTAACTGTCTGCATAAAACTTGAAACAGATTGGGGCATAGCCGCAGCAAAGGCAATCGAATCCGGAGACCTAACAGAAGCTAGAAAATACGCTCATTTCTCGCGAAGAGACTCAAAAGATTTAACTGGCCAACAAATAGCCTCGTCTGTAATCGAATCAATAGCCGAGAACCTAACGGATTTCAAGCTGTCCCCCATCTTCTACTACGCTTTTTTTGGCGTTCCAGGCGCCGTCGCGTTTAGAGCCGTCAACACACTTGACGGGATGGTGGGATTCAAAGACCCTAAACACATCCATATAGGGTGGTTTTCAGCAACCGTCGACACCATAACCAACTACATTCCAGCTCGATTGACAACAATTCTAATAGTCTTCGCGTCAGCTATCCTAGGGGAAGACTACAAGAACGCCTGGGCAATTGCCCATCGAGACCAAGCTAAGGTTCCAAGCTTAAACCATGGATGGCCCATGGCAGCCATGGCCGGAGCCCTTCGCATACAATTAGAAAAACCTGGACACTACGTCATTGGCGACCAAATCGAAGGGTTCAGTTCAAGCCAAATAATACGTGCATTAAAAATCCGAAACGTAGCCATAACCCTATGCATACTTCTTATGCTACCAATACTCTTACTAACTAGACTCTACCTATTCCCCTACTAGGCAATTCCAAAAATCGCTTAGATGCCTTTGAATCGTTTGACCTTTATTTTCACATGGTAGAACACTCAGTTATGCAAAAAATATTAAGCATACGGTTCACGTATTTGTGGAAGGATAAACGTTCAGGGAAGAAACATGAGCATCCATACGACTCTTGTGAACCCACCTTACCCGAGCGGGGCCCACAGGCATCAGCCCTTTATCCCATTAGGTATTGGATATTTGGCTGCTGTTCTGGAGAAGAATCAATATGAAGTTGATGTAATCGATTGCCAAGCACTGAAACTCACACACGAAAGATTTGAAAGCGAAATCAGCAAGCGCCAACCTGACATAGTCGGAATAACATCGACCACCCTCTCCTACAAATCTGCACTGCACATAGCAAAAATAGCTAAAGAAGCCTATCCAAACTGCTTAACCGTTCTTGGGGGCTGCCACGCTACGTTTTGGGATGATAAAGCATTGCAAGAATGGCCATACCTAGATATTGTGGTAAGGAAGGAAGGTGAAAACACGTTGCTAGAACTCGTAAAAAATTTGGAGGCAGGCAAGGTTTCCCACAATGTTTTAGGCACAACTTGCAGAAAGGGTGAGGAAATCATAAGGAACCCAGACAGACCTTACATTGAAAACCTCGACAGCCTACCCTTCCCAGCCCATCATCTTTTTCCCATCAAACATTTTCGAAAGTACGGTAAAGTGGTCTTTCCATTATCCACAAGCCGGGGCTGCACATTTTGGTGCAATTTTTGCTCAGCGGTTAGAATGTTTGGCCGAAGATACCGAATGAGAAGCCCAAAAAGCGTCGCAGACGAACTGGACTTCCTCCATCAAAAGTATGGAGCAGACCAGTTTACGTTTTACGACGACGCCTTCACCGTTGATAAAGCTAGAGTTGAGAAAATATGCAAAGAAATTCACGATCGAAAGCTGAAGATAAAATGGGACTGCGAAACCCGCGTAGACATGGTCACAAGAGATCTACTCTCGAAGATGAGAAGAGCCGGATGCATTGCAGTATGGTTTGGGGTGGAGTCAGGCTCTCAACAAGTTCTAGAAGCAATGAAGAAGAAACTCAGTCTCAACCAAACAAGAAAAGCCTTCAAATGGGCATCCGAGGCCGGAATGATGACTATCGCAAGCGTCATCCTCGGCTTTCCGGGTGAAACCAGCGAAACCGCATGGGAAACCGTGAAATTTGTGGAAGAATTAAATCCGAGTGATGTGGGTTTCTACATAGCTACACCCTATCCAGGAACCCCCATGTACGACTACGTGAGGCAAATGGGTTGGCTAAAAACCGACGACTTCAACAAATACGACACGGCGACACCTATCTTTGAAACTCCAACAATGGGAATTAGAGAACTGAGAGAAATCCGTGAGCAGGCGCTCCGGAGATTCTATCTCCGTCCCCCCTACGTTCTCCGAATGTTCACAAAAGGAGGTATGTACGGTTTTTCAGCATCAAAAACAGCTTTCGCGCATCTTCTTAGAGCCGTTAAATCCAAACTCTAGCCGCAATAATCTGCAGAAAGGTTTCTCAGGCCTGGATGCGCACAATTCCTATGCGGGGACGTCCAATTTGGTTGTGGGCTTGTCTGCTGGGCTAATTCTATTTAGTTGAATATGTTATAGGTTAGAGTGTTGCCAAAGATCGCTTGGGGGAACCGTCCCCTCAAAACTAGAAGGTATACACCATGAAGAAGATTGGCGTAGCAGTCCTTAACACCCAACCACCACATCTATACTTCGGAGGAGTGGAACGCCGGATAGTTGAAACGGCTAAAAGATTGCTGAATAAAGTTAACACGAGAGTTTATTCTGGCACGAAAATGGGATTCAGGAAGACTTCTCTTATCAACGGAACAATTTTCATTCCATGCTTTTCCACAGACGTACTTTTTCCTCTGGATAACTGGTTCTTTAACAAGACAATTTCCAGAATGGCTGATGCAATCAAAGCGGATGTTTATGAAGCTCATACTGTTAGCGGCTACGGATTTTTGAAGGCCATTAAGAAGCGGAGAACTGTCAAACCTTTTATACAAACGATTCACGGCGTTCTTGCAGACGAATACATACAATCATCTAAAAGCGCATTTCTAACACCTCGAACAAAGCTTTCTCACTTTTTCATGCGGTACCTGTCAAAGATTGAAAACGAGTCAGCCAAGGACGCAACCTTGATAGTCACAGTTAGCAAATACTCATCCAAAAAAATAGCTCAATTATACAACGTAGACGAGACAAAAATAAGAATAGTGCCCAACGGCGTTGATCTCCAAAACTTCAAGCCCGTTGAGGACTACGAGAAAGTCAAGCACAAAATTGAAGCAAACAACAAACAACGCGTACTTTTCGTTGGCAGACTAGTTCCCAGAAAAGGTTTGCACTTCCTAATCGAAGCTGCCAAACATGTTATCAAAGAAAGAAAAGAAACAAAGTTTGTAGTAGCTGGAGACGGCCCTCTCAAGAAACCTCTAATTTCCTATTCAAAAAAGCAAGGTGTCTTAGACAATTTTGTTTTTTTGGGCGATGTTCATGAGGTTTTGCTTCCCACGTTATACAAATGCGCTGATGTATTTGCCTTGCCATCAATCCAGGAAGGGCAAGGTATAGCGTTATTGGAGGCTCAAGCCACGGCCAAGCCAGTGGTTGCCTTCAACGTGAGCGGAATCAACGAAATCGTATTAGATAAAGAAACCGGACTACTGGTTGAACCTGATAGCTACGAACTAGCCAATTCCATTTTGAATCTTCTCTCGAGTAGGTCTTTGAGAGAGAAAATGGGACGTTGCGGTCGAAAGTTCGTTTCTGAGAATTTCACTTGGGATATTTGTGCTCAAAGGATGCTTCAAGTGTATTGCGAAGCATCACAACACGCTAGGTCCACATGACCTATCCAAATGATTGTTCAGGCAGTTGTTCCATATACATCAATTTGCACACTCGTGTTTGTCGACATAGAACTTGTTTTGGCGTCCACCACGATTGCGCAAATTATGTTGTGTGCTGGGGGCAATTCAAAGTAGTCGTCGTCATCAAGCCAGAGTGTAGCTGTTTGATTGAAGGATTTTTCAACACTTTTCGAAATTACGTTCTCCATGGATTCCAACCTAAACCTAACTGTGAGAGCTTCGCCGTCACCAAATGCGCGCGCACATGGAGCTACAAATATTTGGATTTTATAGTAGATATACGAGAAAAACCTCGAATAACAACTTTCCCAAGCAACTTCAACACAACTGTTCGAAGACGTTGGACAAACTTTTGGGCATAGATCACAACTATGCAAGGTCTTCTACACACATGAAATTCCGTCCATGCTGGTTATATTTCACAAACCTTAAGTCAGAGCATACAACAAAGTCGAGTGTAGAGTAAAACCGCCTCAAGTGGAGTTGAGCTGCCTACGACTTCCACAAGAAATCGCGGTTTTGCCCCACCACAAACAAACCCTTGGAAGTGGGAAAATGGGAATTCCAAAGCGTGCTTATCAAATGGCTGCAATCGTCTTGGTTTTGCTGTTAACCTCATCCGCTTTCATGGTTTTTTCAAATTCTGCAAGCGGCACAGCTGATGCCTCAAGTGCGCCCACATACGCGGGCGTAGCAAGCGATTACGGCGATTTACTCCAGTACGAGTGGCCACAGATTCATGGCGACCCAGCTTTTACGCGTTTCTCTGCTGGACCAGCTCCAGAAGCACCAGACATCCTGTGGAAAACAACCATAAAGGGCATACAAAGTTTTGTCGCAGCCTTCAACGGCAAGGTCTTCGTCACAACAACGACGAATGTTATCGCCCTCAACAAAGACACGGGAAGCACCGTTTGGAATAGCACCTTGCCTGCCCCTCAACGATGGGCAGCAGTATATAAGATAGATGAAACCCACCTTGTTGTGGGGAAATACTGTCTTGACACAGAAACTGGAGAAGTTTTATGGGTCAGCGACAAATTCTCTTCCACAACCTATTTTGCTCCTGGAGTCTATAGTCCAGAGGAAAAACTTTTTTACAGTAAAGGCAAATCGCTGATTAACGCTTGGAACTTCTCTGATCCAACGAAACCACCCACACTGGAATGGGAGGCCTATGTGCCTGGCGGCGGATCAGCAGGATCGGGTGTGCACTATGGCGATGGAAAAGTGTTCCCTGGGTCATACGATCCTCACCAAATGGCCCTAGACGCCAAAACAGGAAAGGTCATCTGGGACACGCTAACAACAGGAGCGATGATGTTTTCTGGTTCCTATTACCAGGGTAAGTTCTTTAGGGGCGGAATTGACAACCAATTTTACTGCTTCAACGCCACCACGGGCAAGGTTCTCTGGGTGTTCAACCCAAGAACCGAGTTTGGACATTGGTGCAGCGGGTGCGCCGCCGCCTACGGCAAAGTCTATCAGGTCAACAAGGACGGGCACCTCTACGCCATAGATGTGGACACGGGGCAACTCGTGTGGAAGTACAAAGGCCCAAGCTTTCTCTTCTTTCCAGGATGGCCCGTGGTTGCCGACGGCAAGGTCTACGCCACAACAGGCCAAGCAGCATCGAGTGACCCCTACACTGGTGAATATAGTAAATCTGAGTTTGTGTGCCTCGACGCTTATTCAGGGAGGCTCCTGTGGAAACTGCCTATAGAAGCTCATGCTCCAAGAGAGTCTGTAGCCATCGCCTACGGCAATATGTACCTTATCCCGGGATCCATTAAAGAAGACGAAATGGACATCTACGAAACTCTCGACGAGGTATGGGCTATTGGTACCAAGTCATGGCCTATGTGGCGTCACGATCCAGAGCACAGCGGAACTGGTCAGTCAGGTCCCATGAATATAACTCTCAGGTGGAATTTCACTACAGGAGGTGCGGTTATCTCCTCACCAAGCGTCGTGGATGACAAGGTCTACGTGGGTTCAAACGACAAAAACATTTACTGTCTCGATGCTCTAAGCGGCAGCCTCGTATGGAATTATACGACTGGCTTCGGAATCAAATCGTCACCAGCTGTAGTTGACGGGAAGGTCTACATAGGACCCGACGACGGGTACGTCTACTGTCTCGATGCTGAAAACGGCAGCCTCATCTGGGAGAGAGACGCTGGTGGTTACATCCCAGCCCACTTTGATTCTGTTGTGAGACTACGCTCCTCCCCTACCGTGGTTGGGGGCAGAGTCTACGTTGGGTCATTGGACACCAATCTATACTGCCTCGACGCCAAAAACGGGTCTGTCATTTGGACCTATAAAACCGAGGGGTATATCACTTCCTCTCCAGCAGTCATCGACGGTGCAGTCTACTTCACTTCGCAGGAACCCACCTCAGGCACCCTCTACAAGTTGAACGCCACCACGTCAACCCTCATTTGGAAGCTGAAGATCCCATATCAGTTGACAGCTGAGAGAGGCACCGACATGCACGCATCCCCAGCAGTCGCAGAAGGCATGATTTTCGCATCATCCAATAAATTAGAGCGTTATGGGATAAACGCGACGACTGGTAACATCGAATGGACATACAGAAACATTGCAGACGAGTTTATAGTTGACTCTATGTCAATTCACGAAGGCAAGCTCTTCTTCGTCGACCTTTTCTTCGCAGTCTGCATCGATGCTAAGAGCATCAATCCGATCTGGAAGACCTACCTAGGAGAAGTGTTGGAATCCTCACCGACCTACGCCGACGGCAAGGTCTACGTCGCCGGCTCCGACAGACGTGCAATCTATGTCCTTGACGCCACAAACGGAGACAGGCTCTCGTGGTTCAGGACCGGATCCAAATGCTGGTCATGCCCAACCCTCTACGAGGGCAGGATGTACGTGGGAAACCATGACTGGAACGTCTACTGCCTCGCGGACGCCAGGTTCCCAATCATAACTACATCCATTGTTGCCAACCTGAGCGAGGATACGATTGACCTAGCCAAAGCTGAATCTGTCACAGTCAGTGGCCAAATTAAGCCCGGAATCGCCAACGCCCCCATAACTGTAACCTTTGTCAAACCCGACCGCACCACAATAGACAGAGCCGTCACAGCCAACGAAAAAGGCGTCTTCACTGTATTCTACATGCCCGACACAGTTGGCAACTGGGTCGTCACCGCTCGGTACAACGGCGCGGAATATCCAAGCCGCGCCTATACCCACGCCTACAGCGCGGACCTACCCCTAGAAGTAGTTGAGACACAACAACCACCACCAGAAAAAGGCATACCCAGAGAATACCTCTACGCAGGCGCTGCAATAGTAGCCATAGTGATAATTGCCATCGCCGGATACGCCCACATGAAAAGCCGCAAAAAATAGTCACCTCTCCCTTTTATACTTCAAAAAACGAGTGCAGGACGCAAATGATGATAAGCAATGTTTTTAGAAGCATCACTACTGATTCTCGTTTGTTGTCACCGTTCCATTCCAAAACACGAGTTTGCTGTATCTCGATGTACTATTATGTTCCACGCCGTCTTCGTAGATTATGTCCAGTTGAAGTCCACAATCCTCCGACAAAGTGCTAGCATCCTTCCATATTTGATCCGAAAGTGGATCATCTTCCCGTAATCCCCAAGTTTTGTCGTCTGGTCCACGAAAACCATAGCCATAATCCTCTGGAAGAACGTAAGCCACTCTAGAATCCATCGCGTCAACAATTCGTGGATTGCGGTTTACGTATTGCCAAAAACTCTTCAAAGCTTCTAGATGCTCCTCCTCCAAAATCCCAAACGTCAAACCTTTGGATAACTGAAGACAACAACATACTTTGCTCCGCTTTGATACGCCAAAACCAAGTCACCATAGAGTTCCTGTCCCGACTCCATAAATGGGTGATCATTGTATTTCCACGTAACAATAACCCCCCAGTCTTTTTTCTGGACTTCTGCTGCTCCTCTGCAAAGAGCCACGTTCAAAAGCCTGCTGTGATTCCATCCAAACTCAGTTAAAACCACATCGTATCCGGCTTCGTAGTCAAACCAGTATAGCGCATAATCAGAGGTAAACAGGGGGAAATCGCCAGCAGAAATATAAACATCTGTATAATGCTCCAAATACATACTTATCTCTCCAACAAACTTGTTGGCTGCATCTGTGTAATTGTCTGCTTCTTTCACCGGCATATAGGGACTACAATCTATTTGGTTTCCGCCAGCCTCGTCATAAGCGTATATTCCCAAAAACCTGTCACCCCACCTCTGCCTAGCATCTTCAATCCATTGAGGATGCTGAGGTACATCCTCTGTTATATGAATATAAATCACAAAGTAAAGCCCTTTTTCGTAGACGTACTGGCAGACCTCGTCGAGCTTCGTAATATTTTCAGTTATCCCTGTGCTGCCTATCACAAAACGATTCGTGTAAGACCTAACCTCGTCAACAAGCCTTTTAATGTCCTCCACATCGTCATAAGCAGCGTCAACACCAACAAAAAAGTCGGGCCTCGAGGGATCTTTCACAAGATTAGTCCGCAAAAAAGAAGAAAGAAGATCATAGAAACCAGAAAAACAGCAAAAATCGTTCTATACTTCATCTACCTCACTATTCAACTGATATTCAGATTAAACTCATTTAAATAGTCCGCACCCAAAAGCCTAATATCTCTCAACTTTCCAAAAGTTACCTCCAACCTAAAGAAGGCTGCAGAAATGAGGGCTCAAAACAAGAAAACTTACGTTACCCGCCCAAGCATGACAAACCGTGAGTTGGTTGTTGAACCATCGCCTCATGTGACGGGTCCCATGACAAAGGATCTCCTAATGAAATACACGTTTGTTGCACTCTGCATCATAGCAGCTGTATCTTACCTTTCATATGGTTTCGATTCAATTATAATATCTGCAATTTCGGTTTTAGTCGCTGTAACTTGCGATTATCTGCTCTCACTGATAATGGGGGAAAAGGGACCCTTGAACACTATGTCTGCAGCTGTCTTCGGCTTAATCGTTGCCATGTCATACTCATTAGGTATGCCTACAGCGATGGCCACTGAAACAATCCCAACGATAGCTGGTGGCTATGAACAATACATGTATCCTGCTCTAATTTCGGCAGTCGGATTAATTGTTTTCAAGAAACTTCAAGGACTGGCCGGACGAAAATACGTGAATCCCGCTGCTATCACGAAACTTCTGATTCTTGGGTTACTATTTATGCCCGCTATTTCATCCTTAATGCCTGGAGATCATGGCCTATCTATAGACTTGCAAAATCGTTTCACCGAAGGTCCGTTTGGTCCCTACTATCCAATGGAAACTACAGTTTTTGGGACAACTCTAATCACATGCTATGGAGGTCCTTCATTGGACCCTGCGAATCCCTATACTTTTGGCACAGCCGAGAATCCCCTCCTCGATGTTCTCTACACTCTGATAGTGCAGAAGTATCACGGTTGGATAGGCGGCTTTTCAAGCATCGTTGTGATCGCAGTGGGAATAGGTCTATTTGCACTTTGCCGCGGATATATTAAATGGAGAATAACTCTGGCTTACCTAGTAACCACCGTGTTGTTTTCTATCGGTATGGGCTACGTTTACGGTGGAGACATCATTTTTAGAGTAGCTTTCCATCTATTTATGGGCAGTTCGATTTTCATGGCATTCTTCATGGCAACGGACCCTGCAACTACCCCCCTCACTGATTTAGGCCAAATCATATTCGGTTCAGGCTTAGCCATATTGACAATACTTATTCAGGTATACATGGGGTTCTTGGGAGGATCTATTCTTGCGTTGGTCATAATGAATTTAACTGTTCCATTTCTAAATCGAGTGGGAATCCGTAAGTCATTCGGACGGAGATGAATCTCAAGTTGACTGTCAAGATAGAGGAGAGAAAAGAAAAAGCAAGAAAAGTTCCTATCGAGGTTTTTCCTGATCCAAAAACTGCGGTGGTTTTGATTCTTCAACACGTAGGAGCTTCGAATGTGCCCTTAGTTTCTGAGGGCGACAAAGTTTCAATTGGACAAAAAATCGCTGACTCCGAGGAAAGAATAAGCGCCCCGGTTCACAGCCCCATCTCTGGCAAAGTGGAAAAAATAGGCGATGCGTATAATATTCATCAAGAGGAATTTTCTGAAGCAATTTTCATAGAAAACGATGGAAAAAAACGAAAGGACAAAACTCTGCAGCCCATCTCAGAATCAGAATTGAAAGATGTTACTACCGATTTCCTTATTGAGAGAATTAGAGAGGCAGGAATAATCGGTTTGGGAGGAGCAGGTTTTCCAAC
>Ga0224501_10005378_pt1 | contig 10095 bp, 6 predicted proteins | sample SF_Oct11_sed_USG_4_FD_169105 | JGI IMG/M metagenome (GOLD analysis project Ga0224501, IMG submission 169105) | Sediment microbial communities from San Francisco Bay, California, United States - SF_Oct11_sed_USGS_8_1 | ecosystem: Environmental > Aquatic > Marine > Sediment | place: USA...
AGAGTTGAACATTAAAAAAAAAGTTTCTGATATACCTGGGCATGATTGTTGGTTGCAGGTTTGACTAACGAAGTTGTCACCAGCGCAGTTTAATCCTCCGTAAGCCGGAGCTGGATTATTACATTCTTTATACCTGATTTGAGTACCTCCTGGAGCGCAGGTAGCAGTACATTCGGACCAGGTGCCCCATGCCGACCATGACCCATCCACTATCAAATAAAATATGCGGTGAAGCAAAGGCTTTGTGAATAGTATATTGGGTGCCGATTGTTGAATTAGTTGTCCCAGGTTCGATCGATTCTCCTCTTTTGAGTGTGCAATTAAAGGGACCGCGGAGATAGATACTATAGGGCACAGGACCCGCAATGCTTGAATCCAGGTTCAAACCCCAGTAGTGATGGCTGGTTCCTATTGTGAGTGTGAGCTCTTGGCATATATCTTGCAACAAATATGGACATCACCAAACTGTCCTAGGTCCACTGGATGAACATAATACAACTTCTTCTGGACTCAAGTCACCCAATGATCACCAAGATCATGGTCTGAAAAAATAAAGTGGCAGTTTACCTGGACATTGGACAATGATGCAGTCTTGACTCTCTGAAGTGGCTCCAACACAGTCAGCACCCCCGTATAGCGGGGTTGGGGAATCACATGTTCGGGATCTCGTCTGGGTGCCGGGGTCACATGACTGAGAGCAGGTGCTCCAGTCGGTCCAGTCAGACCATGCACCATTCACTGTAATGAATCTGAGAGTGTATAGTTTAAAAAGGCCCATATCCCGATATGTGTACGCATGCCCATATTTCTATGTGTTTGCATTATGTTTACAGTTATATCTGAAACTTTGAAGCTTGTCCAGTATCTTGAGAGTTTCCTATGCATAAATCTTATATAATCAAAGTTAGGTTCTTTGATTATTGCTTCTCATTGGTTATTTTATTGATGTCTTCCATAATCTGATCTATAGGTAAACCTTTGTAGAAAAAATCTCATGATAGAGGCTAGCTTGTCAACTTCAGACACAAACAGCTAAATGCCAAACTGCAGGATTTACATCCGCGCTGACATTAATCTACCTCTGGCTTCACAGACATGCACATAAAATGAGCTATATCTGGAGAAACTTTGATACCTGGACAGTTAGTGATAGTACATGCTTGAGATTCTGTATCCAAGCCAAGACACGTAGCTCCTCCATTACTCGGCGCTGGGCTGTCACAGGCTCTATACCTCACCTGGGAACCCTCATCACAACTAGCCGTACAGGTAGACCAGGGTCCCCAATCAGACCACTGACCATCCACTAAAATATATCAAGACTCCAAGTTATGGACGGATGATCAATCAGACGATTGGTCGGATGATCAGTCGGACGATCGAACGGATGGACGATGCCAATGAAAACAACTTCATACACAATGACTACAAATAGACCTCAATGTAAGAAGCGCTAGGGTTTGTTTGCTGCTTTATTGTTCTGTGCAGGCTATCCTATTCAACGACCTCTTATAAGCCTGGATGGTTTCTTCTGGAGCTGTAGGAGTTAGGAGGAAGAATTACAGCTCGAGCATAGCATACAAAATTGTTCTACATTGGAAATTGGCTAGTCTACTCCACGGACTCATCAGGCTATGGCTTTTTCTGTAAAATTAGGAGTTAAGAATGATATGAGGAGCTCACACTCACCGTGGGAGTTTGGCATAATCAGTGCTTGAACCTATCCCATTATCCCGGTCTGAAACTTAGGGGTATAGAGCTGTTCGATAATCTCTTTGTCCTACATTTAACACTGAGAAACATACAGGATCATCCTGGTATACCTATATAAAATGTGATTCCTCTCGTCTTAAATGCTCATTGTAATTTTAAAGATGTTTGACTTAAATATCTGTAAGCATAAGATGTCTTATAAAAATCCATTTGATTTCAATGTTCCATTTGGAAGTCATCAATTGCACTTATAGTGTCACTATTTACATGGACAAGCTCTGGCCACAGCAGGACTTTATATACAGTTAGATACAGTATTCTATCAAACTGATCAGGGTACCAATTTAATCAAATAGCATCATTGGAAATACCAATTATCCAGGAACGCAATTAGCTATTATCATTAATGGCAGAGCTATCATGCAGATTTCCGTCGCGATAAACTTATTTCAGTCTACATGTAATAACACGCATACAAGAAGTTCAATTTCACTAAAAATTCCTACATCCTTTTCCGAGACAAAAAAACAGCTTCACGGGTTTTACTATCAGTGGTTCTATCTAGACATTTGACTATCCTATATATCATGAATCTCCTACCCTGAGGCTTGAACTATTGTTCTGGAATGAGTCTCAGCTATGAATAAGTACTGGTACTCAATCAGACTGGGAGCCGTCAAGCCATACACCCAAGATTTGGCGATCTCGAGTGCTTTAACCACTGAGCAATCTCACTATCCCAGTGGTTATAATCTACCATCAAGACCTCTAACAAAGACACAGCATGAAGAGAGCTGAAGCTTGGCTGAGGTGAGGCCAATTTAGGGGTCATACTTACTGGTCATACTTGCTTGCTCGAATATGATATGGTCCCATACGCCGATCAGTTTTATAGCATGATCATTATATATCTCTCATTTTACGATCCTAGATCGGGAAATCTACCCAGCCTACCAGTGGCTTCATACCTGGGCAGAACTCTGTATTACAGGTGCGAGTCTCGTGTCCACTACCAGCGCACACCTCTCCACCAAATGCCGGAGTGGGATTGGTGCAGGATCTAGACCGAGATTGAGAACCTGAACCACAGGTCTGTGTGCAAGATGACCAGGCAGTCCAAGAAGTCCAGCCTCCATCAACTACAAAATGGTCGAGTCATTATGAAGTGAAAGTCATCTGGATGACAGACCCAGATGCATTTAGGCGCTTATGTGGTCAGATGTGGGATCTGAGTTTGAGGCAAACAAAGGCCTAAATGCCAGTATAGCCACCTAGCGCAGGCGTGTCCAACCTTTTTTCAAAACTGAGCCGCAACACCGAATGGGAGCCAAAAAATCATTTTCTCACACTCTGGATAACTATGAGAGGTAGTAGAGTCAGTCGGCCAGGAAAGTATAAGCAGATATACATATCCAGAAAACAGAGAACTCGATCCTTCGTTACCAGCAGAGAAAGTAACAATAACGTGGATTTATCCACTATCTATGTCTGGAGGTAGCGAGAAAGTATAGGCTGTTGAGCACACTGAGCAAACTGGGAAACATCAATTTGATCCATGCAGCATCATGCGAGCCACAGGTTAAGTACACCAGTGCTAAGCTTTGATAATGGTTATTATATTTATACTCACTCGGGCAGTCCTGGGTGTTGCAGGTGACAGTAGAGGTACTATCGCCAACACACGGCTCGCCACCATTAGTCGGAGGTGGATCAGTGCAGCTACGAGATTTAGTTTTAGTACCTCCAGCACAGGAGGCAGTGCAGGTTGTCCATTCAGACCAAGCAGCCCAATTACCATCCAATACACACTCCTACAATGCAAATGTTTGGTATGGCCATACGCGATTGGGGCATTTGGCAGTCCGTGGACTGGAGCGCTGATGTGTAGGTTATCAGATTAGTAGATGGCTATGGTAGTGAGATAATATGCATGTATTTTAGTTTTTGAGTGAACGGTTAGGCTTTTTGGTAATAGGAAAACAGATGAGAGGGTAGGTGAGTAGGTAGGTGGGTGTGAATAGCTGATAGCTAAGGGAACGAATATAGTTGAGCGACACATACTGAACATACTGAAGGGAATTTTATGATGTCCTGTAGCTCTCAGCTTGTGCATGAATGAAATGCTATAGAATGGCCTCAGCTCATTAAGAAGACTACAAAGATTTAACCTATTTTCTGCCGTGGCATGAACTATTTTAGAGTATAATATCATATGAGGACGGCATGTGACTGGCAGTCTCTTTATGCCAAATGACGATACGACATTACGATAACTTAGTCACCTCGATGTTACATGCTTGTGTTTCAACATCGAGTCCTGGGCAGTCTATACCACCAAATACTGGTTTGGGGTTCGTGCAGGATCGTGTCCGTGTCAACTCTCCACCTCCACATGTCTTTGAGCAGGTGCTCCAAGATGTCCACTCCGTCCATAGGCCATCAACTAAATCAAATGGTTTTAAAATTAACTTCCATATCTTTGCATTCGAAGATATTCTTTGAGTTCGAAGATACAATGTGCTTTCGAGTATATATGTGAGGGCTCACGAGATCGTTACCATTTATTACAAGCAAAGTTGTTAAATCAAATCAGTTTTTGATTGACTGTTGGGATTCTTAAAGTTCAATCTGTTTGATAGGCCTGAAGTCAAGCCTTAATTGACTATAGATTATAAATTATAAATTATCTATTATTGGTTACCGATTATTGAATATTGATCATTGCAATGGTAAAGTGATTGATCAGGCCTGAGATTGCCTTTCTTGACCACAGGATAAAGAATTCATTGGGATACTCGTTAATTCTCATTTAACTTGTTGCCTATTTAGGCCAGTACATTATAAAACAACAATAAAACATAAGCAACCTGGTCTGCATGAGACTATTTTCAATGACTGGTGCTAAAACAGAGACCTGTCTTAACAAAGAATATTGGGAAACCATTGAATGACGACTTCTATTTAATACAGATAACCCATATAGAATTTGGGAAAGTGTTACCGTAGCGACGGCTTACATTACCCACTAAACTCCCTATAACTCAGTGATGTACCTGTACGTTTTGGAGCGGAGCACATGATAGACTGCCAGACACCACAGGCTATTGCATCCCATCCTTCTTCAGTGACCAAATAAGATATACACCCACTGCGAGACGGTTCGCGAGGCAACCAAGGTATGCTGGTCAGATCAAGGAAGACTTCATTGCCGGTGTTGTAGTCAACGAGAGATTCCGGAGTGACAGTGTAATACCAGCCAAGGTAGGTTTTGGGGATACCTTAAATAGGTGTGAAACTCTTATACAAGATGTATGTGTACAAACTACAAAACTATTGCACAATTGAAAACCGGAGACTATCACGTCTCATAGGTGGTCAGTTGATGAGACCTGCTGACGGCCGTCTGATATAAATAAGATATACATGTACAATAATTTCAGCATTTGACTATAGCGTAAAAACTCTCAAGTGAATCCTGACTATGGTACAACATAAACACAATTAATCTGTTGCAAGTAGCTCCCAAGAAATTACTCGAGTCTTACCTTGCTGGTCGAGCATAGCTGCCACGGCCGTGTCTTCAACCATTCCAAATGGTGTAAAGACTTTCATATCATAATTTGCTGTACACCAATTCTGGCCAGTGGTAAATGTGAAAGTACCATGATTCAGTACTACACAGTACTCATCATTTACTAAAATCTCTCCTATTCTGCACGCAGGCTCTGAAACACAGATGATTTACACAGATGATCCGAAACAATTTCAGCTATTTAGATTTTAGCTTGTAAAACCAAACTGAATGCGTCTAGATACAAGCAACCTTAATCTGCCCCACTCCAAAACTATAACTAGAGTGTTTATGCTTAGCATTCTCCTAGTGAAAATTTTTAACTTTGATGATGGAAATGAAGTGAAAACCTTAAAAACTCTCCACACTAGAATGATTCCTAGTCTCCAAGATAGGATGCAGCTATGGAGTGGTGCAGAACTTGGTTTACTTGGTGTTTCCCAGGGTGATCGAGTCATAAGGAGACTTTCTGTTTACGCTCGTGTGCCCCGTAGAGAAGATAACTCTCCGCACTGTTCTATTATCATTCTTTTACCTGGATCACCTCCCTGGCCTTCGGATTCAGGGTCTTCATTACAGTCCGGTGTATTGCAGCAGTAATAGCATTTAGAATAGGTCTCTCCGGGTGTTGGATTACTACAGCTGTTGGCTCCAAGCTGCTTATTGAGATCACATGCACCGATAGCAGTCTGGCATATCTTTTCAACATTGAGGTCATTCCACCTCCATTCGTACTTAGTTTGGCAAACCTGACAAAGAGCAAACTTACAATTAGAAGATGGTGCGGTCAAGTGAAAGACTTGAGTTCGAAAGAGGCTTTACTTTTATCTCAATGTTCCATTCTCACTCCTGGTCAACTCATTTTGTGAACCACCTAAACCTGACCCTTGGTCTGGAGTGGTAGGAACTAGGCATTATGTGAGATGTTACCCACAGTGGGAGCTCGGTAAGCCGTGAGCACAGAATCTATTAATCTTGAGTCAAGTGCTCTACCCACTCAGATATTCCGCTATCTCATTCCATTTGGCTGTTTGTTTTCATGCAGCTGAATTCAAAGGAAAGATTGATTCACTCTTGTATTCTGCTGATTTTACTATATTGTGTGCGGGTACTGCCGTGCTATTATTACTCTGAGGGAATATTGAGATATTGTGTGCGGGTACTGCCGTGCTATTATTACTCTGAGGGAATATTGAGATATCTCAGTGGTAGATCGCTGCATGAACTATGAGAGCTGGGATTCGAATCCTGTTCAAGGTGAGCTCCCATTGTGAGTATGAGCCCCGCGTACTAATCTAAGCTCCAAACAAAATAAATCTCCCTACGAGATGAAGCACTGATACAGACCTGCTCATGGTGCTTCGAGCTAGACTGTAACCGGCAGAAAAACAAGTACCCGACAACATCACCATAAGAGTGGGGTTATTAAATAAGTGAAAAAAACTCTCAGTGATATACTCACATGGCCAGCGTCAAAATCACAAAAACCAGTACCCTGCTGGTTGCACAAGTCATTACTGTCTGAACTTGAACAGGTGTAGCATGAATTCGCCAAACATGCTAAAACAGTAATAACGTTTGGTAGATAGTTTTTATCATGGGTTGGCTACGCACTAGACACAGAACCTTGGCATACTCCAGGCCAAAGCAGCGATAATAATGGTTGTCCCTGAGCCAATGGTCATGTGGGGGGACTGGCTGTTAGAGAGTCTACTTATACCACCAACTGCACAACTGAGACGGGATGCCACTCTTTTTTCTCACCGCCCTCACCTTTCCCCCCTCTGAAGAGAGCCCAGTACTCATTCTTTGTTGTTGAGCAAAGAGAGTTTTTGAAAAGTTCCATGCACATCTTGTCTTAAAATCCGTACAATCAGCGCCAGTGGCAAGCAGTCTCACCACTCATGCAGCCACACTGCCTCTCATTTACACACAATAAAATGTTACTGTTAAAGTGTACATTACCTATCAACAGAGAGAACTGATAGAGATACCTGGCAGGCTCATTATGGTAAACAATAAATAGTAGCTCCGAAACATCGCGAATGTCAATAAATATTATCCAAATAGCACAGCCAGAGCAGCAGGAGATATTCACAAACGACCATGCGTAGCGAGTCACACAGTGGTGAGCTCTGTAGTATCCATAAGAAGAGAGAAGGGAGAGATGAGTGGTTATATGACCAGTGTAATGACTGACTTCTTGCCACAGCGGAGAGGTTGGAGCGTTGGGTGGTAATTATTTTGTATTCACTGCAGGGGACATAATTAGGGGCCTTGAGCATGAGATAGCAACCATCCTAGGAACCATCAAACAATTGTTCAAGTGCTGATGTCATTGATCAAAACTATAATTATATAAAGCCATTCTACTCATTTACTTTCCGGAAGAACACTCTAACTCGGTTTATGTGCACTCAGTTAGGTCATCCATGGATGAAAGCTATAAAATTCTTCTGATTCCATACAGCGCCATCTCGTTAAGTGTCTTCCATCACATATTCAAGGGGGCAATTCAAACATGAAAATAAAATCTTGATTTTTTCTTTAGAGGATACAAGCAGTGGATAAAAATCAAAACCATTCCGTTACTGTAAAAGTGAGAGGGTTGGTAAGCTCCCTGTCTAAAAAAGAATGAGGTTGACTGACCCTCAACCTCCCATGACTACACATCAGTTTTGTAGCAAATTTTTCTCACCGATACCCTAATCGAGTGAAGTTGGCCTTGAGTATAGTCTACTTCCATTATGTCAACCCCTGCTCAGATCTTGCAGCTTCACTAGAAGTTATATACGGAGGATAACTTAAAGCTATGCTGTCACTTATGTCCGCTTGCTATAAATTTCACGGTTGGATTTGTAGTTTGTGATCGCAAGAGCTGTATGCCGATGCTTTGACAAGTTATCTTATTCAAAACCAACTTAGTGTGTTCCTATAATCCAACCGGTACTTTCTGGACTATAAGATGGAAAAAGGAGGACAACTCCACAGTGACCTTACATATGACAAATAACTGATCTTAAACGGTCGAGCCAAGACATGCTGTCATGCATACCACATATGATTCACATGCATACTGGTGGTACTGATGATATTTGTGTTGGATGATACAGACAAAACATATAGTTACAACGGCTCACGGTCCTACTATGTGGAAACCACCCGCAAGGACCCTTCAAAAGAGAACCCTACCCCCTGAAAGGGAAATCCCAAAAATCAAATTACCCAAAAGGGAAACGGAAGAAGACCAAAAGAAGACATTCGCTGGCAAACAAAGACAAACACGTGAATCTGTGATTATCCTGTCCCATCTCAGCCATAAAGATCAGAAAATATGGGCCTTGAAAAGAATATATGAAACCACATACATACATCAAGATGCTGCTGAGTTTTCTGCTCAGCCGGAGAGGTTAAAAAAACTAATCAAACTGCCTATGGTGCTGATGAGACGGTAAACAAAAGGTGCACTTGATGACACTGCATGAAACACCGAATTTCAACCTGGTCTGGTCAGGTTATCTTAGCTGCATGACAGGTCAATCGTCTTTGGAGAGAATCACTGGTCAACATCGAAAGTAATCACTATACGACTAGCAGCGTATAAATGGACAGTAGTTTAACTAAACACGAGGAATTCTTTATAAGACTGACATTTCTGCTTCCATGGATTTCTGTACTATAACTGTATGGGTTTAATAAATGGTAGGCAATATAACACAGTTCGGCTATACGTTATCATCACATGAAGCTATGGTTTCTGCAAAAAGCCTCAGACACTCCATCTGAATTTAGTGATAATAAAGTTGTTTTAAATTATTTTCTATCATTTTGGAGCACTGGGAGATAGTGTGCCAAGAGAGAAGAGTCCTATACATGGCATAAATAAGAGAGGAATAGTTTGGAAACCCAGTTGCATTTCAATTTTGTGGAAGCCACTATGTCAGCCGTTGTATGGACCCTATAGAGCCATGCACCATCAAAAATGGTAATTAGTTATCCATTAGTGAGGCGGCTTCGATCTGAGGTGATCCCAGCTGGCAGCAAGATCGGCAATGCAACCAGTGTTACTGAAATTTCAATGCGCAATTCGCAAGCAGAAGTGATTGCACAATCTCTTTCTAATTTACATAAGAGCTTTGAACACTGAACCACTAGGTGATACATTTATGTGCCGTATGGTAAATATGCTGTTGATATCTGCATTCCGTTATGGCACCTCTATAGTCCCAGCAGCATTGGCAATTACCCAAATACAAGATGATTTGAAACACTCAATCTCTTGGTCTTCGGTTTCTGCACTCGAGGTAAAACAGCTCCATATCTGGAATCTGGGTATACTAGAACTGCACCTCCAATAGTTTGCTTAAGGTGGTTAAATGACTACACCATCTGTTACATTGCGCTGGTAGAGTGAATCTTGCCTCGGGCATAGCAGCTTCCACTACGCAAAACCCTTCCTAAGCGGTAACTTCATTAGTTGCAGTCTTTGGCGGTCTGTGACCGACAGCGAAAAGTAAGTAAGTGTATTGGTGCATCAGACAAATGGAATTTCGGAGCTCAGCATTCGGTAAGACACGCATATACGTACCGACTAACATATTTTAGTTTTTATGTTATCTGGATTTGAACCCAGATTCTCATAGTTGCGAGCCCAGTGCTTTTATCGTTGAGCTATCCTGCTATATCCTGCTATATCCTGCTATATCCTGCTTTATCCTGCTATATCCTGCTATATCCTGCTATATCCTGCTATATCCTGCTATATCCTGCTATATCCTGCTATATCCTGCTATATCCTGCTATATCCTGCT
>Ga0224501_10005381_pt1 | contig 10092 bp, 15 predicted proteins | sample SF_Oct11_sed_USG_4_FD_169105 | JGI IMG/M metagenome (GOLD analysis project Ga0224501, IMG submission 169105) | Sediment microbial communities from San Francisco Bay, California, United States - SF_Oct11_sed_USGS_8_1 | ecosystem: Environmental > Aquatic > Marine > Sediment | place: USA...
TGATTGTCAGTGCCAGGGGCTCACGCGGACCCTGGCGCGGACAATCCGGTCCGACAATGGAGTACACGACATGCACATTCGAGAATCCGCATCTGCCCTTATCGTCGCGGCCATTCTGGCCGTCCCTTTTGTGATCTACTTTTGGAGTATGACCCCATGAAAAACGTATCAATTGGCCGGACCCGGTACACAGTCCTCGATTCTCGCGACGTGTTCGCGACGCACGCGAAAGCGACGGGAAAACACAAGCTCCAAAAATCCAAAGGGGCCGAAAAACGCGCTTACCCCGTGTTTGACCCCAGCATGTCCACCGCCGAATATGTCCGCCAGTATTTTGCTTTGAACACGTCACGCAAAATTGCAGCATTCGATCCCTTGCACACTCTGCAATTCGAGCCTTTGCGGGCGGAACCATGCCACGAACCCCGGGGGGAAGAGTCCTATGCGGAAGAGTGAAAAGATGGCGGACTGGCTCGCCCAGTTTACGGACAAGCTCGTCGGGCTCCACCCGCGCCTATCGGGCCGAATTGACTGGGACGCGGCCAAGCATTACTACTATTCGGGCGCGTCGGTTGACGACGCGGTAACTCAATATTGCATTGCGAGGGACATCACAGAATGAACACCTACACAATCAACCCTTGGGGTTTTGAGATGACAGTCCATGCGGACGCGTACCCGGGCGAGATGATCGAGCCGGACTATCCTGGCGCGCCACCGATGGCGGACATATTCCATGTTTTCGTCGGGGGTGTGGATATCGCCGAGATGCTAAACAACGCGCAGTTTGCCCGGCTTGAGGACCATATCCTACGGGCGGAGGACTATGTTTAATTCAGATGCATTTCAGATGAACCCGGACCGTGAACTACTGCAACGCGCCCGGATCGCGTTAGAAGTTGAAGCTAAAGGGTACCGGGACCGACACGAGCGACTGATGCCCCTGGCGCGGGAGATCGCGGACCGGCTGTCCACGCCGGACCCGTACTTTGAGGCTTTGCACCGGGTTCGCTTGCACGCCCTACAGGCTGGGGTTCAACCCTCATTCGCGAAGGATCATTGCCGGGAGATATTGGACATTGTAGAAGGGGCTTTACGATGATCTACGCCACCATCGCCCTCGTCCTTCGGGTTATACTGGGCCGCCATCGCTAAACTTTTAAGGGACTTCGGTCCCTTTTTCTTTTTGGTCTTCTGACGGATCCAAAACGTGAGCGGGACCCCTGGCCGGTACCCTAAGCGCCAGAGGTGCCAGTAAGCGGCCAGGGCCTCACGCACGCCCTCGCTCATGTTTCCCTCGCCCACGATGCGCGCAAGCTCGCCCTCGGACTTGGTTAACACAATGTAATGCCTCACGCAACAAGCCTTCGAAGGTCCGAATTCGACATATTGGCCAGTTCCGGGGCGCAGAACACTTGTTTTTTAACGTCAAATTCTCGCGACTTGATACGCCCGCGATCGACCCATCCGGCCTCTTTGAGCGCGTGAAAGAGCGCAGCCTGGGGCACCTTCACACCTGCGGGCATGTGGGCCTGTAGGCGGTCGCAAAGCGGATGGAAAGGGGCCCCAATGACCCCGGAGGCGAAGTCCCCTACGCGGCGCTGCATCATATCGACCAGCATCGACTCGGCCGTGCTCATGCCGTGTTCGACCATGATGGCCTTCGCTTCGGTCATGGGCGGCGGTGCGGTGGGGTTCCAGGCGGACACGTCGCGCGTGTGTAGGTAAGCGGCGACGGCCTCGAAACCGCCTCGGTGCTGATACCAGTTCCACAAGGCCACGGCATCGGCCTCGGGCAGACGCGGCAGGTCGGCCCAGAGGCAAAACCAGCGGCGATCCTCAGACGGAATCGAGATCGCTGCGCGCTCGTTTGAGAATGCCACCACGAAGACGCGGTTCAGGGCCATGTACGGGTGCAGCCCTTTGCGGTTGACGGGCAGCAACTCGGGCGGCGCGGCGATGATGGGCTTGAGTTGGTTTTCCAGCGCGCGGCGATCCTTGGCCTCAGTTTGGCGAAGCTCGGCGATCTCCATCACTTCGCATTCGAGCGAATAGCCCCACTGGCTGGTGATGTCTTCGTTCTTGACCAGCGAACAGTTGGTCTTCGTCGCGCCGCCAATGGCCCAGAAGAACGGGGCGAACAGCGTATCTTTGCCGCAGCCTGGGTTGCCGCCCATCAGGATCGCGTGGTTGATCTTGTGGCCAGGGAACTGCACCTTATGGGCCAAGGCATTCAGCAGGTGCTCACGCTCGAAATCGATGGGGACAAGACGCTCGACGTGGCGCAGCCAGATGGATACATCGCCCGCTTTGGGTTGCGGGCGCGCATCCCGCCAGCGGTTGCCGTACTCGTGACCCTGACGGTTGACGATGCCCGGTTGCCCGGCGGCGTAGGTAATGCCCACTAGGGCTTTTGCGCCCTTGGACTGGCGCTGCTCGTCAAACGAAATAGCCGGTTCGATCTTGCGCCCATTGTGGATCGACTTGCAGCCGATGTGACGGAAGAGGGCGTTGAAGGTCGAGCGGGACAGTTCCCGGCGGTCTTGCATGTCGAAGTACGCGTCGTCTTCCTGAATGTAGGCAAAGCGATCCCACCATTCGGCTTTTTCCAGGCGGGCCAGTTCTTTGCGCTCAGTTTCGGCTTCGATCACTGCGGCCTCATTGGGGAACTCGATTGTCGGCGTGAGTTTGGACAGGGCCGAATCCATAGCCGAGACGAGCAAGTCCTCGCGCAGCCCTGGCGTGTGCTTGGGGCCGCCGTTGTCGGCCACCCATTGCAGGAATACGCCCGAATCCAGTTCGGTACAGTGGCCGTGATAGCAGCAAAACGCGCGATTGAGCGGCATATAGCGGCCTTCGACGCTGCCGTCAGTGTGCTGCGCGCTGTTGGGGCAGACGACGCCCGCCCAGCCCTCATGATTAGGTTTCGAGAGCAACAAACCCTGTTGCGACAGCCACGCGAGTACGTCATCCTGCCCGGTGTCGTCCATGCGAATCGGGCGCAGCGCGTCGATTTGCTCGGGATGCGGAGTCACGCCTAGGGCGGTGCAAATCTCATCCAAGGTGTATTCCACCTTCGGATCAAACTCGACCAGCACGGCCTCGAATCCGTTCATGCCGGGCTTGTTGTTGACCGAGCCCGGAAGGCGAAAATTGCGCACGGCGTTACTTGCGCCTGGGTCGGTGTAGCCGGCCTCGGCAATGGCCAGCATCGCGCCCACGAACGCGCCCTTAGTCGGCTGCTCGGAGAACGCATAGCCCCACTGGAAATTGCCCGGCGAAGTTTCGATCTTCCACGTCGGGGCAAGCGGCGGCTCTTTGGCCTTGGTTCCGATATCGTCCAGCATCATCACGAGCACATACTCGCAATTGGCTTTGGAGGCGCTGGGCACGCCATCCTTGAAGCGATCCACGATGAAGCTGCCGGTGTTGCCAAACCACGCACCTTTACCCTTGGGTTTGAGATACGCGGGCCACGTCGCTTTAGGTTTGCCGTCGGCGTAAGTGCCGCCGATGAGTTTTTGTTGCACGAACAAGGCCGTCTCGCCCGTCGGGGCCAAGCTGGCGATGAAATCCACGAAGTTCATTTGCCGTATCGCTCCATTGTTTTAACGCCCGCATTCAGGGGCAGATCGCTCGCCCACGCGGGCGGCGTACACATCACACGTTTAAGGTTTTCTGCTGCGTCTGGATCACTCGTTTCGAGGACGATCTCGTCGTGAACGTGGAGCACCACGTCGTCGAGTTGGCGCAGCGCGTGGCGAAGCAGATCGTTAGCGGTGGCCTGGGTGATATTCTCACACGCCAAGCCCTTCCACAGACGCCCTCTCGGCCACTCTTTTGCATCAGCCGAGGGTTTCCACGCAGACTTCGCATACGTCACGCCCTCGGCTTCCAGACGGGCAAATGGATAGCAAAGTATGCGACCCGATGGCAATGAATACCAAAGGTGTTGGCCGTCGAACATATACGTTACCTTTCCGGCCTTAAACTCGAAGTTTTTGTTACGCATTGCTCGGGTGTAGGCTTCCTCCAAGTTCTGCCAGTAAGCCACGGCCCAGGAGTTCGCCCGCCGCCATGCGTCCACAATCCGACGCGCGTCAGATTCGGGTAAGGTTATGCCGTAGTTGCGACCCATCGCAGCGAACGCACCCACGCCGCCAGCAAAGCCCAGAGACAAGATGGCCACCTTGCCGATCTGGCGCTCGTCGGACTCGGGGCCGATCTGGTCTTCAGGCATACGATAGATGCCCGCAGCCTCGCGGATGTAGATGTCGCGGCCAGCCCGGAACACGTCGAGCACCTCTTGCGCTTGCGGCTGCGCGCTGGCCCAGGGCGTGACGCGCGCTTCGACTGCGCTCCAGTCGGCCACCACGAACTTCTTGCCCTTGGCCGGGATCAGTGCGGGCCGGAGCATTCCCCGTAGGACATCTGTAACGCGCTTCCCAAATCGTGGAACAACTGCATGGCCTCTGACCATTGCAGTTCTAACAGCTTCGGGTTCTTTGGCGCATTTGCGAGTGAAATTGTGAACTTGGGCTCCGTAGGAACTGGCGCGGCCTGTGGCACTTCCTCCGGCAAAGACGAAGGCTCCGCGAACGCGATCATCCTCTTCATCTGCAAGTTGTGCGAGGCGGCTGAACTTCGCAACCGAAGACGCCCAGAGATCGTCCGCGCATTGGATGACTTCGGCCACGTCGGGCGGGACTTCATCGGGATCCTCCATTGCGAGCAGGTTAGCCCGCACGCTTTTATCGATTGAATACTTGTCGTCTTTGACCATCAGCTTCTTGGCGCGCTCGCCCACACGGGCTAGCACCCACTCGCGCATCTTAGAAGACCGTACGGACGTTATCTCGCCCTGGGTGACCTCCGCGACAATCTTTTGAATCTCTTCGGTCTCAGCCTCGGCATACTTGATCGCCGCCTTGCAAAGCGGCACATCGACCAGCACGCCCCGGTCGTTGATGCGCTCGTTGACATGGTAGTCGGCAAGCTCTTCGTCTGACAAGTCGCGAAGGCCCTTGCTGACGACGCGCATGGCGCGCACGTCCTGCTCGCAGTATTGAATCAGCTCGGGCAACAGCTCGGTGTTGTACGGCGGCATGCAGCACTGGCGAACCAGATGCGCGCCCCGGTGGTCTTTCTTCATAGACGCGCCAGCAAAACGGCCCACGTCTTCAAGCGAGCCGGGGGCGCAGTTGGCGCGGGCTTGTGTTGCAGTGCAATAAAACTGCTCCAGCTTGAAGTTCTGTCCGAGCACGTACCAGAAAATCAGGCGCTCGAACGTGGCGTTATGGGCGCGGATTTGGCCGGTGTGCTGGGCAACCTGTATAGGAAACGCGTTTTTCTGTACACGTCCCTGGGCATCTGTATAGGTAGGCACCCAAGTTTGTACATCCGCGTCATCAAACGCATAGGACATGCACAGAACGTCTGTGGATGAATCCTGCGCATAGTTATAGACGCCCGCGACCGTGAGGTCGCAGGCGCTACGGGTCTCAAAATCAACCCAGAGAATCATCGTTACGCAACGCGACGACGACGGGCGGGCGCTTCTTCAGCAGCAGCGGCAGGTTCCGCATCCATGCTGACCCACTCTTTCACCTCGAAGACCGGGGTGTAGATGCGGCCATAGGACTTGTGCTGATAGTGCTCCTTCTTCAAGGTCACAATCGCCACCGGCTTGTCTTGCTCTTTCTCGACCTGATCGGCCAAGGCAACAGCCAGAGTTTGCACGGCGCGCTTGCCACCGACAGAAGTAGTCGTAAAGCGAGCCTCGGTGCCTTTATCGACGCCAGAGATGCACTTCACAGACAGACCGACTTGCACTTCCCAACCCTTCTTAGCGTTAGGCGGGGCTGCGTCAAGTTCGGGCAGCGGCTGGCTCACGCTCACCATCTTCTCACCGAGCACCTCGCCGTCGCCCCAGGCAATGTAGCCGTGGACGAACGAGAAGGGGTTGACGGCCCAAAGTGAGCCGTCTTCGACCTCGGTTTGATCCGCGCCGAACACCCAATGGCCGGTCTTGTCCATCTTGAGGATGGCAACACCAGCACCGATGCCACCGACATCCGTGTTGATAGCACGAAGAGCGGTTGACAGCGTTGCGACTGCGGGAAGGTTAGCACCAGCGAAAGTAGTCAGACTAGTAGACATCATTGAACTCCAAGTTTAAGAAAGGCACTCTTGAGTTGAGCGCCAAGTTGAAGCACCTCGGGCCTCGAATCGCTTCGTGGCACCAATGTGCTACCCGAGCTGATGGACACGGTCACATCTGGCGGCATGGCGAGCTTCTTCTTTTTGAGAATCTTCTCGACAGTCGCCGGAGATGCCATCTCCATCAACTCAGATTCGGTAAGTCCTGCGGCCAGTAGCGCCTCTTTAGCGCCTTTGGCCCAAGACCGTGTGGCGCGCTTGGCCACAAGTTTGTGATCGGGTAGTTTCACGCCTTTTTCGATCATCTGGAAAGCCACTGCGCGCAGCTCTTTGATCCAGTCCTCCAGCAGATCGGCTTGCGTGAGCATCACGTTGATCTGCTCGACGTTAAGTTCTTTAATCTTCAGTTGAGTTGCGCGCTCGACAGCGCCGTTCATCTGCGGGCAAATCGGCTTGGCGGCGCACCAACGGCAGTGATCGCCCGTGGCCAGACGAGCATCCGGGCGCTGGGCTTCTTTGACCGCTGCGACCAACTCACGTTCGAACTGCTTGATGCGCTCAATCGTGGTCGTCCAGCGCTTGGTGACGGGCGGCTGCACGATGATCAGCTCGACTTCGGTTGCGCCCTCGAACGCCCACTGTGCCTTCGGTGTACGCATTGCTGCTGCGGCGTAGAACATCAGTTGCGGATTCTCTTCGGCGCTGACTGCAACGCCAGAACCGAATTTCCAATCGAGCACGATGGCCTTGTCGTCGATGCGGCCCAACAGGTCAGTCGAGCCGAACACGCCAGGGAGCAGATCGCCAAAGTTCACCAGCGTCTCAACCGCGTACTGCATGCGGTCGTCGGGGTCGATGGCGTCAAGCGCCGCCAGCGCGGGCAAGAGCTTCTCGTCGATGAGGTCTTGCGTGAGTTCTTGCTCGTTGTACTTGGTGCCCAGGAAGTCCTCGGGCACTGCGGTGTCGCTGTCGAGCAACTCGCTGATGACGTTGTGCAGCAGCGTGCCTTCATCGGCGTATTTGTTGCTGGGCTGCGGGGGCATCTGTTGCACCAAGGCCACACTGCCGGGGCAGTTGATGACGCGCTTGGCTGTAGAGCCGCCGACGATTTTCGAGTGTTGCACTGTACTCTCCTGTGATTTGATGCAACTGTAGCACAGAAAAATATCTTGTGCAAAAGTTTTTTAGTGTGTTACATTGCGGCCCATGAAAGAAGCAGAGATCGAAAAACACTTCGACTGGACAGTCCAGCGCATGGGTGGCAAGACCTACAAATTCACCTCACCTAACCAGCGTGGGGTCGCGGATCGTATCGCATGCATGCCCGATGGCACAACATGGTTTGTTGAACTCAAGACCACGGGCGGTCGCCTGTCTGAATTGCAGAAGATTTTCCAATCGGACATGGCGCGTCTGAAACAGAAGTACGCATGTCTGTGGACGAAAGAACAAGTTGACGGGTGGGCTCGTGAAGCTGCGTGATTACCAAGAGACCGCCGCCGACTTCCTGTACGAACACGACAGGGCGATGATCCTCGCGCCAGTGGGCGCGGGAAAGACCGCCATCACGCTAACGGCCATGAAGGCGATGTTGACTGACGGCCATGTCAAGCGCTGGCTCGTGCTGGCCCCTAAGCGCGTCTGTACAGATGTATGGCCTGTCGAGCAACCGAAGTGGGCCCCTGGCCTACAGTTGGCCGTCGCCGTGGGCACGCCCGCCCAACGCAAGGCGGCGCTCAAGGCCCAGGTCGTCGTGATCAACTACGACAACATCCAGTGGCTGGCGCAGCAGGAGCTGGCCTTCGATGGCGTGGTGTTCGACGAACTGACGCGCCTGAAAAACCCTTCGGGCACTAGGTTTAAGGCGCTGGCCAAAGTGCTCGACTGCCCGGTTCGCTGGGGGCTGACGGGATCGTTCACCAGCAACGGCCTGGAGGACGTGTTCGGTCAATGCAAGATCGTCGATCAAAACCTGCTGGGCCGCTCCAAGGGCGCGTTCATGCAGCAATACTTCATCCTAATGAACAAGGAGTTCGGCGACTGGGCACCGCGCCCTGGCTCGCTCGCGCAAGTGATGCAAAAGATCAAGCCCGCCACGTTCGTGCTGGAGCCGGGCGAGTACAAGGACAAGCTGCCGCCGCTGCGCGTCGTCGAGGTGCGCTGCGACATGGACTTGGCGAAGTACAACGAGATGAAGAAGAACTTCGTTGTCGAGTTCCCCGATGCGAAAGCCGTGGCTGTCAACGCAGGCGTTGTAACGGGAAAGTTACAACAGATGGCCTCGGGCTTCATTTACGAGACAAACAGTAGCCCCTCCATCACGCCCGGTAAGTTCATTGTTACACAAAAATCGGTGTGGTTTAGCCACCACAAGTTTGATCGTCTTGACGAGTTGATTCAGGAGAACCAACATGCCAACACTCTCATTGCGTACACGTATCAGGAAGAGCTTGCGGAGCTGCGCCGCCGCTATCCGCAGGCTCAAACGCTGGATGATGAGCGTGCCGTGGAACGGTGGAACGCAGGGCAAATCGAGCTGTTATTGGTGCATCCGAAATCAGCCGGGCACGGGCTTAACCTCCAGTTTGGAGGATCGAAAATCGTTTTCCTGTCCTTGCCTTGGTCGCTGGAACTGTACGAGCAGACCGTCGGGCGTCTGCACCGATCAGGTCAAAAGCACGACGTCTGGTGCTACGTCATGCTCACCAACAAAACGGTAGACGAGAAGATTTGGGCGGCGCTGCACGACAAACGGGCGCTATCGGATATTGCAATGGAGGCTTTGAAGTGAAACGAATTGTGAAACGAATCGATACGTGGCGCGCCAAATTGAAGGTTGCGCGCGCCGAGATGAAGATCGTCACGCGGCAAGCGAACTCGCTCAATCGGCGACAAGCGGCGCTGGCGGATTTGATTAACGAACTGGAGAAGAAAATTGGCGCTGTCTTGGCGAAGGCTTAACGAGGTTTTGTCGCACCTCACGGAAGAGCAGGTTCTGAATCTGCTTAACGAAGAGCGACAGGTGCATCGTCGGGTGACGATACTAGAGCGGCTGCACCAGCGTTACACGATGCTGCGCGCGGCTAGAGAGCGAATGGAAATACTAAAGGACGCTACACAACCATGACCGATAAAAAATTCCCTCGAACCCTTGAAGAAGCCTTTGGCCCCTACGCCCGAGGCGGCATCTACGAAGCGCCGCCCGAGTTCACTATTTCTGACAAGGTCATCATGGGCCTGTGCGGGGTAATCCTGTTTGGTTTGCTGCTTGCCATTCTTGCGGGGGTGATCTGATGCCGTACTTTGAGACCTGGGAACACGAAAATCTTGTGAAGTTCTGCAAAGAGGCTTACGAGAAGCTCCAGCGCCAGGAGGAGGAGTTGCAGCGTCTGCGCTGGCCGTTCCCGACCAAACAGAATGCGAACTACCCGGACGATGTTGGGGAGGCGCTGCTGTGACCGACCGCGAACTGATGCAGCAGGCGCTGGAGGCGCTGGAGAACGCTAAAGCCAATTTTGGGGATTGGTGGCCGGAAGTCATCATTGCCCTGCGCGAGCGGCTGGCGCAGCCGGAGCAGGAGCCGGTGGTGTGGATGTATCAGGATAAAAGCACGCATGAGGTGCGATTTCAAAAACACATGCGGGGGTTTGTTGACCACGGAGCAACCTACGAAACGCCCCTCTACACCACACCGCCGCGCCGCGAGTGGAGGGGCTGCGCCGAGTGCGGCAAGTCCGGCGGCTGGGCTCTGTACTGCGTCGAGTGCATGGAGAAGCTGGTGCAGCCGAAGCGGGACGGAGCCTGCCGCCACTGCGATGGCACCGGGTGTGTTGCCTGCGATGCGCGGCACCTGCCGGAGCAGGAGCCGGTGGCGTGGAATCTTAGATACAACCGATACCCGCGTGAGGGCGACCTGCTAGCTGACATCCACCT
>Ga0224501_10005382_pt1 | contig 10092 bp, 8 predicted proteins | sample SF_Oct11_sed_USG_4_FD_169105 | JGI IMG/M metagenome (GOLD analysis project Ga0224501, IMG submission 169105) | Sediment microbial communities from San Francisco Bay, California, United States - SF_Oct11_sed_USGS_8_1 | ecosystem: Environmental > Aquatic > Marine > Sediment | place: USA...
GCTACCTTCTCCATGGGGGCACGCTGGTGCAAAAGAAAGTCTCCTGACGATGCACCCTGGAAAATGCTGAGCCTAAGACTCAGTAGGCCAAGTCCTGCAACACACCTGACAGTTGCTCTGTCATGGAGATACGGGGGAAAAGGTACCGGATGACATCGCGTCTGTCGTATAGGCTATTTGATTCCTTTAACGAATGGCGGATAAGAGTAAAATTGCGACAGCTCACACTACCACTCCTTTTTTGATGATCTGAACGTATATATTCAGGTAGATACAGATGAATGTACATGTATGTCGTGTACTGACCCGAAGGCTACTCTTGATCATACAAGGGATAATAATTTAAAATTTCATTGCGGCGCATTGTGTTTTAGGGATCAGAAGTGAAACATCTGGGATACATTGTGGGTGCTGCCGGACGACAAAATTGGCAACATGTCTATACGGCTGTCACTCGAGGCAAGTCATCCGTCACGATCATCGCAGAGAAAGCGAAACTAAGAAAAGCCGTCGCCACAGCCAACAGCAAAAGGTGCGTCAAAACCTGAACTCTGTGGCTCTCGCAAGGCCTGTAGTGGAAATGATGACACCTATGGCATCAGTTCATCTCGGTAGACAGTGGTGTAGCTTCTGCTGAAGCTCACAAGCCTTGTGGAGGTTTAAGTAGTGGAAATTGACTATATTCAGGGCGAACTCTACCTCATCAGAGTGCATTTGGAGTCCCTATAATGCTGAACACTTTTTCCTATATAAGACGTACTGAGTAGCCTGGACAGCTTGGTGGTCAGCCAACCTAAAGTTATAAATCTTATAATAGCAATACATTTCACTTAGCAATAAGTCACTCTCTTTTGCATCGTTGTGGAACGAACATTCGCTGACACATTTTAGGTTCTGCTCTCTAGAGGAGCGATTGAGAGCCTCACTCGATCTCGAAACTGTGACCTCATCACGTCAGTCTCAGGAAGCCAAGTCGCCAGAGCAGCCGTCATCTCCTGATGATATCGAATATGAAGCTGAGATGGAATATGATGCTCAGAATATGGTTGGTAAAGCCATGACTACGGCAGCCATTTTACTTTTTATGAATTTATGGGAAATTATTGAAGCCCGACATGGAAATTTGATGCAGTCCAGACTAAAATCATCTCGAGCAGCCCCAGAAGATATTATGAAGATTCACCTAGTCCCATACTCCCCTAGGGAACACTCGCACTACCGTGGGATATGGATCCTGGCCAGGTGGCCTGAGGTTATGTTTATTAAAGCGACCGCGACCTTCATACTTCTTGAATCTATGTGGGGATCTCAGTGAGTGGTCTTCCAGTTAGCACCCCAATCAAAAGGGACTATTCGAGTAGTCTGTTGGTAGTAGCCGTGGCCTACTGGTTACAATACATAATTTGCGCACAGTGAGTCGTGGCTTCAAATCCCAGAAAAGTCGATGGTGACAGGAAGGGCATCTTACCTTAATTCGCTCCGGAGCTCCAACAAAGGGAGAAAACTCCACGACCCCGCACAGGGATTAATAATGTGCGGTATAAACGGAAGCAGAGAATAGTCGGATACGTGAAGCAAGCATTCACCGCAGGCTCCGTTATAATAACAATGAGGTATTCTGCCTGAAGGCAGGTTTCTCAATGCCTGGCTTGTCACGATCTCATGGGATAGCACTGAGGTGGTTGCCTGCTGCCTTGCTCGGGTTCCTGGTTGGGGGTCAGCCAACGTAAGCCATTCGTTTATTCATCACTCGCCACGAGAATTCGACTACTCTTAGCGAGCTCCATTTTGAGCCTCTATTTCTATGCGTCAAGTCTGTTTCTAGACAGCTGATGAGGATTACTACGAAGCGCTGATCGCTGAGAATGACCCAGATTATGACCCCTGGGAGGATGGGGGTGGGGCCACGATCCAACCTATTAACATTGAACCTCTGTCGCCGGATAACAGCAGTGTCAAACGACGCAAAACGGTAGGTACTAGGGAGACGACCATGAAGATGAATTCGGCATTTACGTCTGTTTATTGATAAAAGTGACTGATGATTTTAGTCAACTTATAAAGTTTTCCGTACGAGTCGAAGCGGTACTGAGTTCCCTTGAATTGTGGTCCATGACTAGTAAACAATGAGTACCCAAGCATGACTTTTTCACTCAAACCAGAAATTGCTCAGTGACCTTCCCATTTCTGGCTTGATTAATGGTTTTTTGAAACGATCGGACCTAGAACCTCTCAGCGTATCGTGCTGAGAGCGTGCTGATCCTTTAAGGTGGTGTCCAGCTTTATGCTCGGTTTTGTTAACGCTTTAATGGAATTGGTGTACATTTACCGACAAGAAAAAGCAACTCTGCATTTGAAATCCTTACCGAGTGGATTTGTGATAATCTCCTGTATAAATACAGGTGCCGGATGATTTTGATGACTTCTCAGCATTCAGGGAGAATTTTGAGGCAGCATCTCAACATGCCTCTTCAACCAATAAAGTAAGCGATGATGTCACTAACTCCGCCTTCCAGGTAAAAGAAAAAACTCTGACCCATATATTTCAAAGAAGCCTTTGCGGCCCAAATTCTCATTTAGCTCTCATTAACTTGCTAAGGGAAGCACTGTCACTCAGCGGTTAGAGCGCTGGTCGCTCTTGCTAAAGGTCCTGGATTTAAATGCTGTTTGTATGCAGTATTTTTCAAAGATTCTGCAAACTCAAAATGAAATGGATACCAGACTCTGGAGAAGGTGAAGGCAGTGGGAAAATGGAGTGATACCCCACCACAATTGATGCCATTGCTCATATAAGTTTGGTCCCTAACAGCCACTCCCCACTCGCCATTGGCTATGGGAACTCCCCCACCTCTGCATTTCCCCGCACTTATGATTGATGCTCATAATGACGGTGAACTAGGGGACTGTGAATACTAAATTAACAATAGCACCTTCGGAAAATAACTAATGGCATCCGCCCATCATTGTAAACAATAGTGGCTCGTGCAGGGCTGTCTCGATACCTAGAGCTAACTCCCAACCCCGCTTATAGTATCTAGCGTACCTCATTCATTTATTGTTCCAATCTGGCAGTTGGCCCTCCTATTTAACCGACCTCGCTAGCTGGAGGCTTGTTGGTGGTTTTAAAAACTAGGTTATGTAAAGAGCTCATTCTCGCAGTCGGTGCTCAGTATAATATGAACTTAAAACCAGGAGCGTTCAATCTTGAGCCTAGCAATAAACCTATCCCATCTCATATTGTCACTCATTATGCTCGGTGTGTACTGATCTCCACATTTTATTTCAGGATCCTCCCCCGGTTATGGTAGTGAAGGCAGCTAAATGTCGCCAGTCCCAGGTCACTGGGGGCGTGCCCTGCACCGTGATAGAGGCTGAAACTGTCCCAAAACAGTGTCTCAACTGGCCACTCAGTAGTCAGACTCAGTCTAATAAGAACTCTGCTAATAACGGTACCACATTAACTAACTCGGCGCGCCAGAAAAATACTCGACTGCGCAGACAGAGAAAAACCTAATTTTGGTCTTGATCGTATAGATATTTTATTTTTTTGTAAATACTGTAAATATAAAATATTTACATATCTGAATCTTTACTCATGTTGTCTGTGAATCCCTTGGGCAGGGGCCAACGCAAGAAGATCCGCTATCAAGTGTGATCGGTGAAATCTCCTTACGGTGCAATCATTATGCCTATTCTCAAAACCTCAGTGATGGTCATTGTCGCAACCAAACACTGAAAAGCTTGCTGATTCTATTTCAAAACTGGAAACAAAAATACCATGTCCAAGTTGAGATTTCACTGCTGGCTTATGGATTATTACATAACACATTGGAAGTGTCACTTGAATCACACTCGCCACAATACAAATGTAGGCTAGTTCATTTGCAAGGACGGTCTGAAATCCCTTTTGTAGCAGCCTAATCCATAACTACATCAACACCATCGCTAAGGTTCCGAGGACAAGTCTGAGATCATCTAGACAGGTGTCGATAGATATTCTGCCAGGAATCATTTTTCGTCTAAACCCAAAACCAGTCTCTTTCATCAGAGGAGAGCGACTCTGTGCTTCGGTATAACGGCATCTGATGGGATGTCGCTTACATCAGCAACGCCTGTAAAAATATAAGCAAGGAGTGGCCAATTGTACTCATCGTCCATTTGCTGACCAGGATAGTTCAGTGGTAAGCCCGTAACTGTGTGAGCCTGGGTTAGAATTCCCGTCATGGTGAGCTCCTGTTGGGGATAAGAACACTTTGCTTCAATCCTAGCTTAAAGGGGTTATGACATGGGCAAAAGTGACTTCACTTGTTTGTAGATTCTGAAGCCTACCATGAACAAATGTGCCCAATATCCAGTTCAAATGAAAGCTTAAATATAGCCCTATCCAATGCGCAAACTTAGATCCCTCGACGACGTACTTTTCAGACCGTCGACGCACCAGAATTGGCCTCGAGATAGAAAATTAACACAGAGCTGTTGGTGTTTGCATTGATTGCTCGGCTTACGCGCCGATGTTTGACAAATGCGTTTGCATGTGTATACTAGACTTGTAGTTACACAAGTTTGAATGGAGAAACCGTTCAACAAAAACATAAAAATAGTGTTTCAGAACGCAGTTTTTCACCTCTGTCAGCGAGCGTCAGTACCATTATTGCGCAATTATAGAGGCTGAATGCAACAGCCTTTATTTAGGGCTAGGGAAAACCGGCAAAGCACTTCTTATCACATACGTTTTCTCCAATTTTACGATCATATTTAAGTTCTAATCGATGTTATAAGGGGGTGAAGGTCACTAGGTTACTAAGTTTTAGTAATTAGATCCCATTTTATTTCTATTTGGGCCGTAGTTGTTCGAGTGACCGATATTCGGCTTGTGGAAAAAGACCACTCGCTATCGCTGCAATGAATGCGGAGTTGCCTCCCTTTAAGAATAGGAAATCGATCGTTTCATAACCCCTTTAAAGCAGGTACAAGCGTGACCGCGAAGTGGAGCATTAATACTGACCCGATCGCTCATGGTGCTCGGTACTAAGCCATAACCAGTTAAAAGCAAATATTTAACCGGACAGCTTCCCCATAACAGCGAAGTCGCACACAAGAAGGAATGAATCATACCCGCTCTAGTCATTGTGCCCAGCAGTTCATCTCTCAGTAACTGAATCACATCTCTCACTCCTTGCTCCCCCTGTAACCAGCTCACAGTAAGACACTGAAAACTTTTACTAATCACTCAACTAGTGCAGGTGTGTTCAACCTTGACATAAACTATTAATATCTAAAAGGAGCTCTAGACAGCCTTGGAACCATATCATACTCTCGAGGGCTTGACTCTGGTCTGGTTCGATTGCATAGATAACTTTTTACATTAACAGTAGGGGTCGTTTATTATGACTATACCATTCAGGAAAGTGCTTACAAAGCAAGGTTGACATAATGGGACCTGACTATACACAGAATGAATCGGCACACAGAATTTATAACGTATTATGAAAGAGGATAACTACAGTGTTATTGGCCTTCATAAATTACCATCAGCCAATCATCCAATTGGAATCCTTACCGAGTGGGCCATGCCCCATAATATAGGCCTGCCAATGAAGACAGCACGAGCTCCAAGAGCGAGGGCTTTAAAAATATCAGCTCCCGATCGAACACCACCATCCAGGAAGACTTCACATCTTCCAGCAACGGCTTGTACTACCTCACTCAAACAATCCACCTGCAGGTGGAAAATAAGGATTGAAAGGGCAAAGGTAAAGTTAAAGGTCTATCGCTTAGCCAAGTGTAGGTAAGTGGCCGTTAGAGAGCCAACTTGTATCAGCATCGGCGTAACTGAGGTGGGGTGCCAGTGGTGCCTCTTCCCCCACACCTTCACCTTCCCCTCTTCTCAAGAGGGCCAATTACCCATTCCATACTGGGTGAACACAGATCGAACTTCTAACAAATTCAATTTTTGAACCTGGGATCATAAGTGCCAGTGATGAGCATTCTGATCACACATGTACTGGATTTCCCAACAGATCATTTACTCTGAGACAGAAAAGTCTCTTGTTGTCATCCCCATGACTTCCTATGTAACCAAATGGGAGAGAGACTGACTAAACATTGAGCTCGAGGTCAAAACTAAGTCTCTACTCAAATTTTGGGATTGTATAAGCAAGTCTGATCAACCTAGTTGCTAGAGTTGGATGCTATTTGTGGCGACCGGGTTATTAAAAAGTTACAGGGAGCCGAAAGGAACCGCAAACTAGTCTGCTCGTTGATCTGTATGGATTAGTTATCGATCCGCAGTAACAAAGCTGACCCCGCAGACCTTCTGGTGGAGTTCCTATGTTATCAAAAGGGAACAGTTTCAATGACTTGACCATGCACGCAGGATTTGGCCCAAAAAAAACGGAGTAATCAGTATACGCACCGTGCCTGCAGTACTGCTGAGCTGCCGTCCACCATGATTAGATACTAGAATTCCATCAGCACCACAGCGCACCGCCTCCATAGCATCTCTGCCTTGTAAAAGATTAAATACAAATTATGATGAACGTCTATTACGCGTGCTCAAAAGCTAGAACGCTTGGCTCAAGATCAAGAGGTTCCGGGTACAAGTCCTAGTCATTGTAATAATCAACTCCTCACATCATATCTAGAACCTATGGCTCTTCAATAAGCCCCAGGCTTAAGAGGTCCGTAAAATAGGATGATGAAGTGCCCGAATTAAAAGAGGAGCCGCCTCGACTAATTCACAATTTTCACAAATTAGTACACCAACATAGCAAAACTTAACAAAAATGGCCCCTTTATCTAAAGTTACATTGAATAGCGGAATAGTTCAATGGCAGAGAACTGTGTGGGGTTCCAAACGAATAAATCTGGTTTCAACCATTCATATGAATATATATGGAGTTCTGGCATCATCAAAACGGAACAGTTTCTTAAAGCACACTGTAAATTTCATGGAAAATGGAGACCATTTTGTGGATTTGATGCTAGCTAAATCGGAAGAGGGATTCACCCTTTGATATAAAAGTAAGACAAGTTGTAAAAATTATGCATTCGTAATCTAGCTAAGTTGTAGTGGAGTTCATCATCAATGGCATTGCTGATTCTGGCTCGGCATCATCATAGTTTGTTTAGGGTACAGACCTGTGGTGATGCCTTTGACAACAATTGGTAATTTTGTAACAGATTTGAGCCACGCCAAGTCTTCCCACGTGACAGTGGGGTCACCCAAAGGGTAATCGGGGTCATCGGAGCTGACGGCTGAAGTCAACTTTTCTAGATTCGCATATCTGAAAAGAAATCACATCACCTTCGGAGAGCAAACTCACTAGTCATATGGATTCAGATGGTTTCATTGTCTTTATCCAACGGACAACACGTAGGCCTTCGACGAAGTTTCCACTCGAACAAGAAGGAGCCAACTTTGTGTTAAACATATTATGATCTAATATAAATCTAGTGGGCATAACCATTATTTGCACCCACTGTATGCGCTGACTTATTATTAATACAGATATTACTACAATAACTACATTACTATAGGTTTACCCATAACCAGCGGCTGAAGGGGAGGTGGCTGTTAACGAGCCAACTTGTACTGACAACAGTGTAACTGAGGTGAGGCGCCACTCCTCTCCCCCATCGCCTTTATCTTCCCCAGGTCTGAAGAAAGCCAGGTACCCGTTTACTGCTGGTTGAACAGGGAGAACTTTTTGAAAAATCTTGGGGACAAGCTATGTTTGAATCTGGACGTCAGCACCTGTGGTGAGCAGTTTAACCACCAGTGATAGGTTCTGTTAATTAGTGAGCAGCTGACCAACCTCTCTGTTGTTGATAGAAACTCAAAACCCTAGTCAGACTTACCTAAGACCTCCGAGGTGCTTTCCACCCGAAATCCGGGGCGAAGATTTAACGAGCCCGAGAATGATTCCATGGAAGCCCGCTCTCTCAGCGCGTTCCGCCAGATGTGTTGACCACCAGCGCTTTCTGCATCAACAACAGTAATAAGAAAACAATGATGATGAAGCATTTCGCTGGAAAACTTTCATGACCTGTCATTGTCATAATGGGTGGGGCGGTTGCCTAATGTATAGCGTACTGGGCCTGGGATCAGGGTTCCCTGGTTGGATCTCCAGTACCGTGAAAAAACTTTCTCCCTCTCAACAGCTGGTTTCAGGTCCTGACGTTAGATAAAGGAGGTGCAAGCAGAAAGTCCCCTAATAACAAACCCTAAAAAATGATGAGTAGGTCACTTTCTGTGCCACTACAGTAACTGACAGCTGGTCTGTCTTGGACACATGGAGGATTAATGAGAAGCGCACACTGAGCATAATGAGTGACAATACGAGATGAATACAGGTAGACACCAAAAGAGGGTGGGATTTGGCACTGGGTATAGTCTGCTTTCTGGGATAGCGGGATAGCTTAGTGGCCCTACAGAAGTGAGAGCCTGGTTTTTATTCCCGGTCGTGATGGGCTCCCGCTGTGACCATTATGGTCGGTTCAAACCAGGAACGTTCTTTCTCAGCGCGGTCAAAGAGCGGTCTTCCAGGGCTAATCGTTCTTCCCGCCTAATGACGTAGCTCAGCATATAATTGTTGCTAATCATGTGATCGCTGTTGCTTACTCAAATGGTCGCTGTTGCCAGCCACCTAAAAGAAATATGGCGACCTGGCCGGAAATAGTTCACACGGGTGATATTGTGATCTCTTTGCAGTTGTTGATGTCTCTTTGAAACAGCGTTCGAAGCTTTATTATTTTTAGTGTTCGAAGAACAATCCAAAAGAACGCTCTTTAGCGATTATTGCAGTTTCGACCTGCAATAATCGCAATAACCTGTGGCCTTTCCGTAGTATTTCAAGGAATTTTTCCTTGGCTAATCACATGTGCCGTCTAACTTGTACACAGCTCAGGGAGTACCAAAGAGAGGCGTGGCACCCCCTTGGAAAAAAAAGCCTTCAGTACCATGAAGATTATGAGATGCCGACGGATCAGCCTGATCTGTTACAACAACAAAAACCTAGTCAGTAGTGACAGCTCGTTCTGTAATGGCGACATCAACCATTTTCATGGGGGCATTAAATGTTACTGAGACGCACCAAGTCCCTATAATTCATGGGTCTCATTCTTCCTACCAAGAACAAATATAAAGACATATTTGATGTTACCTGTACATGTACATGTTGAGAAATTTAAGGCCAGTCATTGTATTTAGTACCAAATCCTCCATCGTAGTTGATGACCAGGCACTCATTCCAAATCCAATACCTTCCTTGCATGCAGCTAAATTCCAATGGAATAAAAGAAATTGCATAAAGGGCCTGCCACACGATGTCGAATTTGCCGCTCAATCACTGCAGTAAATGGCCAATGAACCACCAATGAATGATAGAAGCTTGCAGATGAGCGAAGATCTTTGAGCATCACAGATAAGAGAAGATAAATTCATGTATGATGTTTATATGGACGGCATCACTGAGCCAACGGCTTATTTTCAGGATGGTCCATGGTTGACAGTAGATGACAATGCTTACTTCGTAGTGGGCTTGCTTTTGTTCTGACCTTAAGCTGGAATGTGAGGAAACCATACAGCCGGACCCGTCATGACCACAATTCAATGTCAGGCTCTCATGCATGGTTCCATGCCCAGAGCTCTACCTTGAGCTATGCCTTTAATCAATATGTATTAAAGATTCAATTAAATCGATTACCCACCTGTGGCAGTGACGTACTCTGCTTTTGGATGTACAATATTCTGCGCTCCCATTGGTGCTATACTCACAGGAAATGAAATCCTGTGACCGAGAATGGTAATGGAAAGGTTCATATGACTCAGCTTTGGTGATATCATATAAGGTCTAATGATATACCTGCAACAGGTCACAGAAAGTTACAAGTTCTGTAATGCAGCCCGAGCTCGTGGTATGGCCGTGCGTAAAACTGCTTATATAGCCGCGTTAAGACGACTAGGTTCGGCTTGGCTTGGCCATGAATAGCTGTGTAGCTCTGCCATTCGGTGTTATCTTCCTTTACATAGTTGACCAAAAAGTGGAGACAGCTCTTGACAGGATGATAGGCTTGGCTTACAATGGCTAA
>Ga0224501_10005383_pt1 | contig 10091 bp, 8 predicted proteins | sample SF_Oct11_sed_USG_4_FD_169105 | JGI IMG/M metagenome (GOLD analysis project Ga0224501, IMG submission 169105) | Sediment microbial communities from San Francisco Bay, California, United States - SF_Oct11_sed_USGS_8_1 | ecosystem: Environmental > Aquatic > Marine > Sediment | place: USA...
AACTCTCCTATAAATTCCCCGCTAACCCAGTTAACTGCGTTTGCGAGTGGAGGTTACGGTACGGCTTGAGTGAGATTTCAGGTGTTAGGAAGGCGTTTGGGGTTCTTTGCCCTTAGGCTTAAAGCAGCGAATTTTGGCTTTAGAGATTTTTTCTTAACGCGTGTATCACGTCGCTTCTTGTTAAGATTCCCAGTAGCAAACGTGTATCTTTTTTATCGACAACGAGGAGTCTTCCAACATTGTGTTTGCTCATTTTTTCGAAAGCCTCAGCAACAGAGTTATCAGGAAAAACTACAACTAAATCTTTCGTAGCAATTTCACCAACAGAAATACTGCTTCGTTTCTCTTTAGCAACTTTCATTGCATCCTGCAAAGTAACAATTCCCACAATTTGTTTTGATTCGTTCATTATAGGGAAGCCTATGTGATGATGCTTAGCTATTTTTTCGAGAAGTTCATTAACCGTCATGCTTGACGGCACAGCAATTACTTTTTTCGTCATAATTTCTCCTACTTTTACTTCCTTCAGTATGCTGATTTCGGTGGCTATAGTCTTATAGACAAACTCTACTGCAGTAGGAACAGGAACACCTGCTTTCTTCATAGCTTTAATTTCCTGTAAAGCGGTGTTTCTTTTATGAGAGGACAACTGGATTAGGTGGGCTAAGGTTTCTGGTTCAGCCTCTATCTTCTTAGTTGTTATGACCCCTTTTTTAACAGCTCTATTGAAAAAAGCTTCGCCTTCCTTAGTTCTGATAATGACTATAGACCAGTCTTTCAATGGACTTGCTCCGCCAATACTTAGGTCGGCAAGTTCAGAAGTAAAGTCGACACAAGTTCTACAACTGTTCATAATATGGAATTTAACTTCTGAAAGGGGAATTCGAACTACACGGTTTTCTGTGGTTACAACGTATTCATTCGCCGTCAAATCAACATTTTGAATCTCGTTAGCTGCAACGTTATGTTCATGCAAAAGATACTCCAATAGTCGACCCAGCGAGAAAGTCCAGAGGCAGAAGAGCCCTATGGTTATTTGAAGGCTGTCCATCAGCTTGTGTTGCCAAGCTTCGAGTTTTCGAACTGCACGAATGTGACAGGGAATGCCAACGAAAGCAATACGGACCTTACCGTATTCAAAAACTGCACGACCGAAAGCCTCCGCCACCGCAGAAGGCACAATCTTAGTGTCCACGGCGGAAAGCGTGTCGTCTGGCACGAGGCTTATTGAAGGCTTAACTTTTATGGGCACTCTGGATGAAGCTTCTGAAACTATGGCGCTGTCAATTATTTTTTGGTTGATAGCAAAATGGAGAAGCGCGCTTACAACACCCCCGCTCTTACTAGCATCTCTTAAAGTGGGATTAGTGGCATGAGCAAGCAAAATCTTTCTGTAATAACCCAAGCTTTCTCTTCTATTAGGCGCATCTGCAACAAACCTTAATGTTTCAAACAAAAGCGCATCTGTATGCGGGCATATGTCATAGCAGATTGGGCAAGAATCCAGATGTTCAGAACAATCGTGAAGTCTATGGGGTTTGCCGTGCTCTACCTTTATTGCATGAACTGGACAAGCAGCTTCACAAGCACCACATAAGGTGCAGAATCCGGGTTCCATTATCATACGTTCCAGATCGTTGTAAGCTATGAGTTTGTTCTTCTTCTCTGGCATAGTTGAACCTTCTACTTGTAATAAAAGGGAAAACTATGCTTAAATATATACCCAAATTTCAAGAGAAGCTATGGTATAAACGGGAGCTGCTGTATTACGGGTTCGATAAGGTTTAAAACTATTGTTGGATAAATGCCTAAAACGATTATTGCAGCAACAAGAATGAAAATTGGAACAAGTAGCTTTTTCGGTTCTTTAATTTTAGTTTCTTTCCGTGGTGTTTTCGCGTACATGTAATTGATTAACCTCAACAGGTATGCGGCTTGAATGATGCTGGTTAAGACGCCGATAACTGCTAACCAGCTTAGATTCGCTTCTATTGCAGCCGTGAAGACTAGATATTTTGCAATGAAACCCGCAAGAGGCGGAACACCTGCGAAAGAAAAGGCGCCAAGAAGTAAAGCTAAACTTGTAAACGGCATTTTTCTACCTATTCCCGAAAAGTCATCTAGAGTTTCGAATCCCATGCGGTTTAAAATTCCCACCGCCATAAAAGAAAGTGCTGTCGTTATTCCTCCGATTAAGAAGAAGAAGAGGTTGCCCATAATTCCAAGCGGTGTTACGCTAGTTATCGCTACAAGATTGTAACCTACATCTGCGATGCAGACGTTTGCTATTAAACGTTTCACGTTGTTTTGAGCCAACGCGAGCAAATTGCCCACTATCATTGTCAAAGCAGAGAAAACCGCTAGCATAACCGTCCACTCCAGAACTGTGGGAGGCGTCAAAATGTAGATGAGAACTCTTAGCAGAACGTAATAGCTCCCTTGGTCTATGAGTGCCGAAAGAAAAGCTGAAGAGGACGCTGGTGCTGCCGTGTACGCATCTGGAAGCCACATGTGAAACGGTACAACTGCAGCCTCGATAGCGTAGCCAGCTGCGATGAAAATGAAGGCGGTTACGAGTAGATGCTTGTCTTCTAAGGCTGTTAACGCTTGTTTTACTGCCCAGAAGTTAAGTGTACCAGTTATGCCGTAAACTATTGAAAGCCCGTAGACTATGAAGGCTGAGGCGATGATTATCATAACTAGGTATTTTAACGTGGCATGTAAAGATCTGGGTGTTTTCTGGTAGAGCATTAGGAAACTTGAGCCAGCTGCCGAGGCTTCCCAGAAAATGAAAAGAGTTAATAGGTCACCTGAGAAGGCGACGCCTATTATGCAGCCGATAATTATCAGCATAACTGAGTAGTATCGCTCCGAGGGCCTCTCGCTGAGATTAATGTAGAAGATGCTGTACAGAAAAGTAACTGCGCCAACGACTGTGAAGATGATTGCCATGTAAATTGATATTGCGTCTATCATGAAAGTGCTTGAAAACATAGCAAGCGGTTCACTTGCTAAGGTTATGTTAAGGAATGGTTGAGGTGACGGCTGTTCATAGTATTTGATTGTCAAATTCGCCACAGTCACGGCTGCGGTAATGAAAACCGTTGAGAACCAACCAAGCGTGAGAACAGTTGTTTTGCTTTTTCTTTTGCGAATAGCCTTAACCACTGGAATTGTTAAAAGCGAAAACAAGACAAAACTGATTATGGGCAAAGAAACATCCAGAATTTCTATCATCCACTTTCCTCACTAAACAAAACTCACAGTGTTAATGAGGTCAAGGAAGAATGTGGGCCATATGCCGAGAACTATAACAAACACCACCAAGATAATCATCGCACACTTCATGAAAAACGGGACCTCTTTAGCTTTTTCAAGTTTCATAGGCCCCAAAAAGATATGTCGTATATATCTTAGGGCATAAGCGAGCGACAAAACGGTGGCTACTAGCATTAAAGCCGTTGGCAGAAGGTAGAAATTGTCGTTGTGGATTGTTTGGAAGGCTCCGACGAATATTAGAAATTCGCTGATGAAACAGGCGAATGGGGGTACGCCTGCGATGCTTAACGCTGCTGTTGTTGAAGCTGTTGCGGTAACAGGCATCTGTCCAGCGAGTCCGCCCATTTCGCGTATATCTCGGATTTCAAGCTGTTTCATAACGGCACCGGCTGACAAGAAAAGCAACCCTTTGCTTACAGCGTGATTTACGAGATGCAGCACCGTCCCAGCCATAGCTTCTGGGTGCAGTACCGTTCCGGTCATGATTTCTTGGAAAGGAAAGAGAGAAAGCCCGAAAAGAACGTAGCCCATGTGAGCTATGCTTGAATATGCTATTACTCTTTTTATGTCATTTTCCACCAAGGCAATCAAAGAACCGAAGAACGCAGATATGACTCCGAACACCGCTAAACCGTGCAGGAACTGGTTTCCAAAATCAGTTGCCATAACGGCGACGGCAGGGAACACTGTTCCTAAAGACACTCGAAGTATTGCATAAGCACCAGCCCCGATTATAACTCCGCTTAGAAGAGCAGACATCGGTGCAGGTGCCTCAGAGTGCGCATCAGGAAGCCACATATGAACTGGAACCACAGCCATTTTAACGGCAAAACCCGCTGTAAGAGACAGCAAAATCCACTTGACAAGATCTGGTTGAGCGGTCATCAACGCTTTTTGCGCCTCAAACATGTCTAAGTTGCCCGTAACCATGAAGATGGCTCCTATGCCCAGAAGAACGAAGACGGCGCCTGCGTGGGTGAATATGAAAAACTTGAACGCTGCTCTGTACGGCTCTTTGTAGCCCCATCCGCCAATTATGAAATATGCTGGGACAAGCATTAGCTCCCAACAGAAGTAGAAAAGCATAAGATTCGATGTGATGAAAACTCCGACGAGACCTATAAACAGCACCGTCAAAAGCGCATAGTATTCAGCAAGTCCTTTCTTTTCTTGCATGTAATTGACTGAGAAGAGGGCGGCTGTGAGAATAAGCATCAAGGTTATAATTGCCATGGATAAACTGATGCCGTCAACAAAAAGCGTAAAAGAAGAACCGAGAACAGGAATCCAATAATAAGATTCAACATATTCGTGCTCTGCAGCGTCGAGAACGACGGGTATGGTTGTGGAAAGCAATGCGATGTCGACTAGGGCGATTAAGGCAACTAGAATCGCGGCTGTTTTTGCAGATTTCCTTCCTGTCAAGTAGATAACTGGAACAGCTGATGTAGGCAGTAGTAGTGTTAACAAGAGTGTGCTTTGCATCTCATGTCACCTAAACATTGTGGCTATTATTAATATTAGGAGTATTAAAAATCCGAGCAGAGCTGCCGCTATGAAATTTGATAAGGAACCAGAATGTGTTTTCTTGATTTTTGATACGGATGACAACGTTCTGTTTGCTGCAATGTACAGTATTTCATCGACAAAAACGTCAAGATACCGACGGGTGCTATGAGCCAAACTCATCACTCCATTTGCAGTGAATTGGGGCAAACGGTCGAAGACTGCTTTTTCAACGTATTTATGAATACCTTTAGCGATTTCAACGATTTCATGAGCCAGAAGGTAAGGTAAACGCCCAAAGCCAGCTACTTCAATACGTCGAAGACCTTTAGATACCCCAACGAATCCCTTGGCGACGACTTTTTCGTAGAAAACATCGAAGAAGAAGCCATACTCCAAAACTGTGTTCAAGGGAGCCAGCAAATTTTTTCTAACCCTTTCTATTAACATGGACTTTCGGTAATAATTGAGATACACTGGAAAGCCTCCTAAGAAGAGGACGAGTAGGAAAATCAGAGTTGACGAACTGAAAACCTCACTTAGCCCTATTTCCACGCGGACGTCCATGAACTTGGCAACTAAATTTCCAAGCAAACCCCAAGCGGCACATAAAATAGCGAGTATGCCAGATGAGAAGAGCATTATTTTTGGCGCTTCGTGTAAATGAATTTTCTTTAAATACCCTGACTTCTCACGGAAAAATGTGAGTATCATAAACCGCAGAGTGTAGGCGAACGTAATCGCTGTGGAAGCATAGATTATGAGCACTAGTAGAACATCTCCAGTTGACTCAAGACTGCTTATGATTAGACATTTGCTGAAAAAACTTGCGAATGGAGGCACCCCAGTACGGGCTAACATAACAACTACGCTGAGTCCAAAAGTAATTGGCATTGCTTTTCGTAGTCCTCCCATCAGTCGCATGTCACGGGTTCCAAGCGTGTGAACGATGCCGCCTATTGTAAGGAAACCGAGACCTTGAAAGAAAGCGTGGCTTATCATATGAAACAAACCAGCAAACCAGCCTTGTGAAGAAGGATCTGAGGCTACACCCAAGGCTGCCATCATGAATCCTATCTGACTAATGGTTGAGTAAGCGGGCACTCCCTTTATGTCATGTGTACTTACCGCCAGGGTTGCTCCAACGAATGCGGTAATAGCGCCAATCCAAGCCACAGAAGACAGCCACATAGGGATTGACAATGTGAGTAAACCGAACAATGTGAATAACCTAGCGATTAGGTAAACCCCTGCCTTCACCATGGTCGCGCCGTGTAAGAGAGCGCTAACCGAAGTCGGTGCCTCCATGGCACTATACAGCCAAGTGTGTAAGGGTAGCTGAGCTGATTTTGCAACTGCTCCACCAAGCATTAGGAAGGCAACAGCGGTTAGAGTTGGTAAAGGCACGGTTCCTATGTTATCTCTCGTGTAAGTGAAGGAAAATGAGCCTAAGCTGGCGTAGAGAAGAGTAATCGCGGCTAGAAGGCAAACGTCGCCTACACGGGTCATGAGGAAAACTTTGATGCCTGCACGAACGGATTCTGGACGTTTGTACCAGAAAGAAACCAGTGAATAAGAACAGAGTCCCACCATTTCCCAGAAGACAAACATCTGAAGAAAGTTATCCGACATGACAAGTCCGATCATTGAACCGATGAAAAGAAGCATGAAGAAATAGTATCGGGATAAGCCTTCTTCGCCCGCCATATACCCCAAAGAGTAAACAATGATTACGAGACCGAAGAAAGCAATCAAATTTGCAAATAAAATGCTTAGCGGGTCGATGGACACCCCTGCATTTATACCCAACGTGGAAATCCATGGTACAGTGGATCCTGAACTCGTTAGAGTGTCAAAGTAAACGTCAGGAACCATGGAAAACGCGAATACAGTAGCGACTAAGCTCGCTATTACTGCAAAGTAGTCTCTTGCTTTTCCACCTAACCGCGCGACGAGTGGGACAAACAGGCTAGAAAGGGTTGGAATTACCCAGACAAGCCACGGCGCATAAGGAAGCAACTAGGCAACATCCTCCTCTATTTTGCTGTTACTTTTTTCATTGCCTTCAATTGTTCCATACTGCGCTAACTTCGCTAATTTTCTGATGTCGCATGTTCCATATTTCTTAGACGCTATGACCAGTAAGGCTAAGAGGATGCCAGTTACACAAGTGTCTGTGGAAAAGGCAAGTATCAGAAAAGCTTCGCCTAAAGCTTTGTTTAACGAAGAGGCGAGCAACACGAAATTCATTGAGGCTGCTGTTGCGATTAATTCGACTGATATTAACACTTTCAACAGATGACGCTTGGTTAATAGACCGTAAATACCAATTGCCAGCAAGGTCATCGACAAAATTACGTAGTCCATCAGTCTTTTTCCTCCTTTTTGTCATACAGAACTATTGCAATGCCCAAAGCAACAGTCATTATCACTAAGCCTTGTAAAACAACATCTATTGCTCTTAAATTCCATAACGCTTCTGGAAATGAAACATTAGAAGAAACATTGGTTGGGATAGTTCTGACTGAAAGGAAAATAGACGGAACCGACAAAAGTAACGCTACTGCTATTGCTAGAAACGCGTTCTTTAAAGGTTTTTTCCCACGCGGTTTTTCACTAAGCATCTCACTTGACAAGAAAAGAACTGCCAACGTTCCTACACCTATCGCCAGCTGGAAAACAGCCACGAAAGTAGCATCATTTAGAGAGTATAAAATCGCCACCAAGATGAGGGTGCCTGCTAAAGAGGCGACTGAATAGACCGCGCCATCAAGATAAACTGCCAAAAAAGCCGAAACAACCAGTCCAACTGCAAGCAATTCCAGAATCATTTTACACCTTACTCCTCTTCTGGGGTTTTTGTCTGAGGTTTTACCACCAAGTCATACTTATTCGTTGAGGCGAGTTCAAAAAACCCAGAGGTTTTAATAGCATTTCTAGGGCAGCTTTCAGCACATTGATAACAGAAAATGCAAAGGTCAAGATGAAACAACGGTTTTTTCTTCCCCTCAACATCCACCATCTCGATGGCTTTTGCAGGGCAATCTCTAGCGCACAAGCCACAACCGATGCAAAGGTCTACATCGAATATTTGCCTGCCACGGAAGCCTTCCGGAACTTTCGGTTTGACTTCGGGATATTTTTGAGTGGCAGGTTTTCTGAAAATCTGAGAAAGCACCTCTTTCAACATCGGCGACAGCTTGATTTTTTTATCCGTTTTCTCATCCCACCATTGGATTAAGCCAAAATGCCACTGCAACGGTCGCAACAAGCGATAGAATCGAGAGCGGTATCAACATTCTCCAGTTTATAACTAGTACTTGGTCAATGCGCAATCTTGCGAATACACATGTTAAATATTCCGTTATCATAACAACAAAGAGAACTTTAAGTATGAACCATAATGTGCACCAGAATGCTTGCAGGCCGAGAAACACTGGTCCATAAGGACCGCCTAAGAAAAGTTCAACTACGATAAATGCGCCCAAAACGATTTGCACGTCTTTAGCGAGCTTAAGGAAAGCCAATCGACGACCGCTATATTCAGTTTCGTAACCGCCTACTATCTCGGTTTCAGCGTTGGGGACATCAAACGGATCTTTCTCCAACTCTGCTTGAAGAGTAATAATAAATAGCACAAAAGCCCACGGAATCAAAAGAGCAAATGGGACACGTTGACTAGCTACTATGGTTGAGATGCTGAGGTCATTTGCAAGGAAAGCAGGGGTCAAAGCAAGAATGAAAAGAGGTATGTCATAGCCGAGAAATTGTGTTAAAACTCTAGTGGCACCTATTGCACTGTAGGGGTTGGTTGAAGACCATCCGGAAAGAAAGAGGAAAAAGTTAGCAACTGATACTAACGCCAGAACGAAAATCAAGTCACCCTCAAAACTTGAATTGAGAATCACGTTTGTCCCATCAATAGGTAAGAAGAACAAGGCGAAAACGAAGATTGAGAAAGAAAGAATAGGCGCAAACTTGAAAACGAGACTTTTTGTGTTACGTGGGACTATGTCTTCTTTTGTTAGCAACTTGACGAAATCAGCGAAAGGCTGTAAAATGCCTGCGGGACCAGTGTAAGTAGGGCCGATCCTATTCTGCATTCGCGCCTCTATTTTTCTTTCAACCCAGTCACAAAAAAACGTAAGTAAAATAATGAAGGTAAAGCCTGGAAAGATTAGCACGCGAAAAACGAAAGCTAAGTCTAAAGTCATTAATTTTTAACCTCCTTATCTGTCGGTACATGAGAAACAAGGGTCCAGACTTATGAAACTCACAGGCACGTCTGCTACGTTGCCACCCTCCGCGATCTGAGCGAAAGATGGGATATTGGAGAATGTTGGAGTACGCACCTTAACACGTTCAGGATACGCCGTGCCGTTGCTTTTCACGTAATAAAATAGTTCACCTCTCGGTGCTTCAACCCGACTAAGTGCTTCGCCAGCAGGCACAATTCTCGGAACTCTAACTCTGTAAGGTCCACTGGGTAGATTGTCCAATGCGAAGTTTATTATATCGACGCTTTCGCTGATCTCGTCTAGGCGAACCATTAATCTTGCCCAAGAATCACCTTCGCTGTAAGTTATCATTTTAAAAGGGATTTCATCATAAACAGCATAGGGTTCATCCTTCCTAACATCCATTTTCACACCTGAACCACGCGCCACTGGACCAACGACGCACAATTTTAATGCATCCTGTTTGTTCAGTACCCCAACGTTTTTCGTTCGCATTTCCAAAGTAGGGTCTCTCTCAAAAAGGTGTTTGTAGAAACTCATTTTTTTCTTTAAAATTGCTAGTTTTGCTTTGATTTTCGGAATCTTTTCTTCTTTTAAGTCTCGTCTTACGCCTCCTATGGTGATAAATGAAGCGATAACCCTATTGCCAGTAAGCAACTCCATCACATCCATTACTGGTTCTCGGTCACGCCACATGTACTGAAAAAGGGACTCGTATCCCGCTTCGAGACCAGCGTGGCCTAATAAGAGCATATGACTATGAATTCTGTTCAGCTCTAAAACTATTGTGCGTAAATATTTGGCCCTGCGCGGTACCTTCATTCCCATTATTGATTCCACTGTTTGACAAAAACATGCGGCATGGCAAGCGTTGCAAATGCCACATATCCTTTCAACCAAGTAAATATCCTGCAAGTAAGTGCGTTTTTCTGCGGCTTTCTCAACTCCTCTGTGAACATAACCGATGCGAGGTTCAACCTCTTTCACAATTTCTCCATCAACTTTCAAGGAAAACTTCTCAGGCTCTATCAAAGCAGGATGCTGTGGCCCCATAATGATATTTACCAG
>Ga0224501_10005384_pt1 | contig 10091 bp, 16 predicted proteins | sample SF_Oct11_sed_USG_4_FD_169105 | JGI IMG/M metagenome (GOLD analysis project Ga0224501, IMG submission 169105) | Sediment microbial communities from San Francisco Bay, California, United States - SF_Oct11_sed_USGS_8_1 | ecosystem: Environmental > Aquatic > Marine > Sediment | place: USA...
GCCGAGAGTGGCGACTGAACCCGATTACTGTCTATGTGACCCGGTGATTTACTGTGCGGTCGGCTGTTAAGTCCAGGCGTGTGGTTATTCAGACCGGGTGATTTTCGCGGGTGTAAAACTGGAGACTGTCTACTAAGAGTGGGAGACGTATGAGCATGGCTAGGTGACTGCCTCATGCTGTGATTAACTTCTGGCTGCTTATTACTGTTGCTGAGCCTTAATGGACCTTCCAAGGCAGTTGTGTTACTATTAGAGCTCTCGTCAATCACCTGTAAAATCAGACGAAAAAGCTTGCAATAAGAGACACCGCAAGACTCCCCATCATAACAGGACACTAGCATTATCACTATCTGGGATACCTGTAAGAATTGAGAGTACATCACCTACCAAATCACCATCCTGACTGTCATGACTCATTCTGTAGGCTGGTGCATGATTCGTGCTGGCTGACGATGTTTTCATATTGGAATAGACATCAACTTCTTCGGGTGATCGCGCCTGACTTATAGGTGACATGGAAGGCCTTTTGACAGGAGGTGCCAGCATCGCCTCTATACCTGGCTGACCGGGTTTTTGCTCCGCACGCGAGCCATGAACAGAAGCGTGGCGGTGGTCAGTGAGTGGCTGAGCCAGACGAGCCGCCAATTTCTGACTGCCATCTTTCAAACGTTCTTCTTCAGTGGTCAGATCTACAGAGGCAAAAATAACATGAGAACCGTCTTGCTACAATGACACTGATACAGAAAACAATTCATTCTGTTTGGACACATAATTCCAATACTCACCATATGCAGGTGTGTTTGAACCATGAGCGCCCATCGGTCCGGGATGATTAGTATGAGGTTGCGATGCCGCATTGTCATAGCCTCCAGTTCTTATAGCTTCCTCAATCTTGTTCTTAACATAGTCCATCGGAGAGAGATTAAATGGGGTAATTTTAACAGGCATGGAATTGTACGACTTGTCGCCAGACCCATGGGATCCAGGCATGCTGTCTGCACTAAGCAGTGATCTAATGCCAGAATGGCGCTTTGGATGCTCCGCACTTCCACTTGTCCCACTACTTTTGGGCGACTGTCGAGCAGTAGTAGAGTCTGTAAAAAATAAACGAATGTTTCAATACTGGGTCAATTGACTCCGCCTGGGAGTTATTCGACAGAAGACGTGACATAAAGCTTCCGAACACCAATCTTGTGCATGATTTTTAGAATGCGATGTGAATGTAGTGAGCTTTATTGTCACGTAGTAGCGTGTCTGTATTTCCCATATCACGCACGCATACTTACTAGGAGGAGAGATGGGCTCTATATCCTCCACTCTATATGGTCCCGATGTCATTTTGGGCTTGTCTTCTCTTGGCTGACCAGCTGGTGGCTTGCTGTCACTCTGTAAAAATATGAATGGTGTCTTTAGCAACCCTCAAAAGTAATAAAAGATGCCAGACCCTTTGACCATGCTTTCTGAGAAATAAGAACCCATTCAACTCACTTTATTGTAATCGTTGTTGATGATTTCATTGATATGATCAGCGAGCGTTATCTGTCGGTTCTCCATAGTGCCAGATTTGCCACTGAGAACTGATGACTGAGGACTATTGCTGTCGCTCAATCGAGATTCCATATGGTGCGCCGGGATATCCGAGTCGGATCGGCTATGCTGCATCATACTATAAAACCAATGGCTCAATTAATATACTGCGAAAAGCGACAGCACAATACATACCTAGTCACAATAAAACAATTTCCAAGAAGAGCAGGATAATCCGGTGATAGTCTGGGATGGGTTTAAATTCATGGTGGGTTCACATTGTGCGAGTTCCTCACATAATTCCTAGTCCCTGCTGCTCCAAAATAAAACTCAGGCTTTGGAGGTACGTTAAGTAAGATGGCGAAATATGGGAAACTAAGACATTATAGTAAAACCCTTACTACCCTAACCTAGTAAAACTAAGCACCACCTGGTTGTTAAAAACCACTAGGCTAACGGGCAAGTAATACACGGCATCACTGGTGGGGGCACTAACCGAGGCTTTTTTGGTGGGACAATGACAGATGTGTGTGGGTTGGCAGAGCTTGAGCGGCCCTCATTAACAGAGTCGCTGTTAATCTGTTTGGTGATGATGGCATTAATGATGCTGGCCGCTGTCAATGTAGCGGTCTGGTTGTCAGGGTTATCCTTTATCATTATAGACTTCTACAAAGGGCATCAATAACAATATTAAGCAGACAATCAAGCAGACAGTTGAGAGGTCATTAGAAGTGATAAAGCAGTGGCTATAATGGACACCTAACACAGGTTCTTGGAATACAGTATAGGTATAGCATAAGTTGTTTACCATCTGGATGCTGCAAATGGGCAGATTCCTTCCAGCTTATAATCCGAGGATTTGTTCGCAGACCAGCGAGCAGTCATGCACCAAAAAAAAACTAAATGATGCACTCACTACTCGCCGCTAGGTGCATACAGATTTAACAGACTATAAACTAACCTCAAGGTGTTGGTCTTTTTCAAAAGAGGCAGAAAAGAGTGTTGAGGCGTCCTTGTGTATATGCTCATCCTGCATCTCCTTTGACATCTCGGCCAGACGCTTGCTGCTGTACATCTCTTCATGGCGACGTTTCCTTTCTTCTCCGACGGCTCGGCTCTCGGACTCCTATGTAAAATATACTACTAGGTCACAAGTTATTATTATAATCTAAAATGTCATAAAACTTAGTTCTTCTATTTTTGTCTTGCTTATACTCCCGATATTTCCCGTACAGGGTCTTGGAGTTTGCTCCCTTGGTTAACAGGGAGACTTTGTTAAAGCTCAGGAGCGAAGTAGGGATGGATGCCATTCCTTCATCACTATTGACTTTTCTGGGATTCGAACCCACGACTCACTGTGTGTAAATTTTGTATTCTAACCACTAAGCCACGGCTGCTCCCTCTATTATCAGTTTTTCTATTCCCAGGTTCTTACTTTTGGGAAAATAATTCCACATAAAGAAACATGACTACATAGTGAAGCACAAACCTCGATGTGATCATTGGGCCAATCATATAAACCGGTACCGCACACATACCTTTGCGAGAAGTACAGCTCTGTCCGCTTCAAGTATCATACGCCGCTCGTCTCTTAGGTTATTTTCAGGTCGGCCCTTGCCATCTTCAGCCATGCGCCTCATCTCCGTCACCTTATCCCAGCTGCCGCCGGGGCGCTGTTCCTCCGCTCGTTCCGCGTTTATTGTGCCTGGGATGCTGCGACTGCTGCCGTATGAGGTCGGCTCGCTAGACCTACTTAGCGCATGCAAGTCAGAGCGGTTGCCTGTAAAAAGAAAACACCATCGACATAAAGAACGCATCCATATAAGGGGGTCACATGGGTGTCATGGCGAAAAGTGTCTTCACTTGTTTTCCGATTCTCAAGCCTACAATGAACAAATGGGCCCAATACCCAGCTCAAATATAAGCTTAGATATAGCCCTATCCGATGCGCATCCTTAAGAGCACTCGGCGACGCACTGTTCAGTACCTCGACGCACCAGAATTGGCCTCGAGATAGGAAATTAACAAAGAGCTGTTGGTGTCAGCATTGATTTCTCGGCTTACGCGCTGATGTTTGGAAAACCTCTTGCAGGTGCATACTAGACCTGTAGTTACACAAGTCTGAATAGAGAAATTTTCAACAAAAATATAGAAATATGGTTTCAAAGTGCAGCTTTTCACATCTTTGCGCAATGATAAGAGGCCCGAATGCAACGGCCTCCATTTAGGGCTAGGGAAAAGCCAGCAAAGCACTTCTTATAACTTCAGTTTTCTCCAATATTACATTCAATTTTGAGTTCTATTCATAGTTATGAGGGAGTTAAGACTATTAGGTTACCAAGTTTTAGTAATTAGATCCCATTCCTTTCTATTTTGGGCCATTCGAGCTGTAGCTATTTGAGCGACCGATATTAGTTTGGTGGAAAAAGACTACTCCATATCGCTGCAATGAATGCGGAGTTGCATCCCTTTACGAATGGGGAACTCACTTTCAAAAGTGCGTCTGTCCTAGACCGTGACATAGCCCCTTTTAAGCTACCAGCATTTTGTCCAACTTGCATTATTATTCAGAAGGTATATATACAGAATGGCTTAGCTCACAAAAGGACCCGAACAATGACCATTGTGAGAATCTCCTTTTGCAGTGACAGTACAGCCATAGTTGATGAATTGGCATGAATAGAAACTGCATATAAATATAGTAATACATACTGATGGAGCCAGAGCGGTGATGATAATATTCGCCATGGCGACCGGGAGTATGTGAGGTCTCTGTATCGGTGAGGGTGCGTTCACTATCAGTGCGAGTTCGGTCAGTCATCAGCCGCCGCCTCTGCATCTCGTCCATTTCTTTCTCGTACTGTGTCCGCCTCTCCATTTCTATATAAAAAAAACAGGACCCATTAGAACCGCAAAAACCAATCCGAACGGGCAAGCTAAACAAAATGGCACAAATATCCCCTGTGCTCTTGTTTAGTGAACAGCCATAATTTGTCCAGCAGCGCACTCTATGAACAGATATAAACTACATAGAATCAACTGGATTACCTTGGACTTGGCGATGGCTGGGCGAGGAGCTAGACTGTCTCTCCCGATCAGACAGTCTGCTCAGGTTGTGCGCAGACTCCGTGTGCTTATTCTTCGGTATTCCCAAACCTTGCATTATGCTCGGTCGCTGCTGACGCACCACTACTGGCTCCGAATCTAAACAATGATAACAAACTCTGTACAGTAATGGTAGCTGAACTCATGATCTGAGACCGATTTGTCTGGTGTCAAGTGAAATATATAAGGTGCAAGATTTTTGAACTGGAGTCCGTAAACCCCAGCCGAAAGCTTTTAGATCATTTGGCGTTACCAGCATCATCAGTTAAAGGGGTTATGACATGGGCAAAAGTGACTTCAATTGTTTGTAGATTCTGAAGCCTACCATGAACAAATGGGCCCAATACCCAGTTCAAATGAAAGCTTAGATGAAGCCCTATCCAATGTGCATACTTAGAACCCTCAACGGCGTACTTTTCAGATCGTCGACGCACCAGAATTGGCCTCTAGATAGGAAATTAACACAGAGCTGTTGGTGTTTGCATTGATTTCATGGCTTACGCGCCGATGTTTGACAAATGCGTTTGCATGTGTATACTAGACTTGTAGTTACATAAGTCTGAATAGAGAAACGGTGCAACAAAAATATAGAAATATGGTTTCAGAACGAAGTTTTTCACCTGCCAACGAGCGTCAGTGCCATTATTGCGCAATTATAGAGGCCCGACTGCAACGGCCTCTATTTAGGGCTAGGGAAAACCGGCAAAGCACTTCATTGAATATTTTCAAGAAAATAAATACAAGGATATTGCTGGGAGTTTCAGACAGTGGTGCTGGGCGAACCGACATGAATGCTCACACACTTTAAACCTATAGAGGGGGGGGTTCACATGGACAAGTCTCTCACCTATACGGTGCTGTGAACCAGCCTGGCTGGATGGCAGACTAGACTCGGGTGGTTGCCGTCCCATCAGACTGTGTTGCGTGAAGTGGCGCTGTTGGGAGTCATCGCGTGGCGACGCGCGCGATGATTGGGAGACTGGAGTTAGCAGACGGTGATCTGGCAGCAGCATTCGCCCGGGTGCCATCAGTCGAGGGTTGTTGGCTGCCTGCATGGCCATCATCAGTTGCAGTGTCTGCGGGTCCACCATACCGCCTGCTATAACAGCAGAACACTGCTCAAGTACCATGTCACTGATTATTATATATGATGTGCATCACATGCGTCAGGCATGCAAAGGGAGCTGCAGGCTCAGTGGATAGCACACTGAGCTTAGAATTTGAGATCCACGATTCAATTCCCTGTTTGGATACCACTTCTTCCCTGGGTCAATCCAAATCACAACATAAAGAAGGCGCACCCATGCAGGTAGTTATCTTGGTTATGGGACTAAACTTGGGCCTCTGGCCTGAAACGAGTCGAGGGTTTAGTAATGCAATCTATGTATCAAAAGAGCTCTTAGAAAAGGAGTTGCTGCTCATTCAGCACAGCTGTGTTAACTAGCATCCAGGATGGCAAGACTCGCACGATCGCATCGCTGTAATACCGCTGCAGTCACACCTTGCAAAGAGGCCAGTAATAGCTGTTGCTGTTGCTCTTTGGCTGCCGCAGTCAATTTGTCATCCTTGCCTCCAGGTAGCTGCTGAGCAATCAGATAGTCATTTAACACCCCAGGATAAGTTGATTGAAATGGAGGCACTGCTCTTTGCATCATCTGCGTCATCATCGTCTAATAATTAAAACAGACTTGTGTATAATGTCATTCTACAGTAGCTGCGATCATCTAAATATGCAACAGACTACAAGATAAGTAACCCAACAGCAGAGCAACCAAATGAGGTTTAACAGAAGAAATAACACAGTAATCTCTGCAACACAGGATTCTAACCATGTTCCAAAGAAATTCTGTCATAATGTTCAGCTACAAGGCATGAATAAATATTATACGTTGAACGGAAAGGTTGTGGAGTCTTTATAAGTAAAGTAAACAAGGTGTTGCGAATGCGCCAAGTCTTGAGGATAAAATACTCCTTAGCCATAGCCAAGCCAACCTGTGAGACAAAATGGCACATTTAGAATTACCTGATACTGGTGATACTGCCATTTTCTTTCCAGCTCTTGGCGCTGTTGCTGATGTTGCTGCTGTTGGTTTCGCTGACCAGGTGACGGCTGCGGCTGGGAACGAGGGGACCGTGAGCTCTTCTCATCGCCACGAGGTGATGACTCGGCATGACTGCGAGGGGTCCCATGAGATATACTACCACTCTCAAATCTGCAATGGTCCAATTACACAGTTCATCAACAGATATTTAGTACATTTTATATTTCCAGAGGCCGCTTAACGGACAATTTGGGTTGTAAAATGAAAAGACATGACCCTTTTTGTTACAAAGCGTCCAACGCAACTGTTTCTAACAGCCTGTAGAGACAAGAGACATCTTCTATTCTGTCATTCAAGAAAACATGAGAGTCACCAAGACAACAAAAGAAATCTTACCGGCTTTGGTGACTGTGACTGGCTGATGTTCCCTGCAGAATGGACCCTCCAGCGTGCGAATCTTTCTTCGACTGGCCAGGTGTCTGAGCCATAGGCATGCCACTAGAGATCAGTGGTGGTGGATGACCTATTCCCGGTGGTCTGCCAATGCCAGGCGGTGACCTGTAATTTTCACAGTACATTTTGTACCAGAGATCGTATTGAGAAAAACTCATGCCGAAGACAGTAAAGGGGAAGTATTTCTTACGGACTGCAGCCAATGCACAACGTCTTTGAAGAATGTTGGAAAGTGCACCTTACCTACGCAATGGTGTACTCTAAGATACAGCTGACCTAGCTAAATGTCAAAGTACATCTTACGCGTGAAGTTCCTGGCATGCTTAAAGAATCCAGACAATAATAATTCTATGGGAGAAACATATACCCGACATAAAGATGGATTCAGGCTATCCCTATTATACCCAACATGCAACTGATGACCAAAAATCCAAGTGAAATCCTGCACATGTGCCATACTTGATCAGAAAAATGCTTGAGCAAGGCATTCATCTCACTAAATGGTAGAACCTCTACACCTTGACAATGATACTCTGGAGAATAACTCTACGGTCCTACTAAGGTTAGTTACCAAGTTTATGTCAAGAAGCTAGTGATATTGCGGGAATACCTGTTAGTAGAAGATTTCTCCCCTGAATACGGAGAGTACGGCGACTCAGGGAATGCACCAACGGCCGGTGATTTTCTGTGCTCAAGCTGACTGGGAGTGAGATGATGAGAGTGTGCTGGAGGTGGTCGAATCATTGGAGAGTCCGAGCCCCGCAGTGGCAAGCCATGCATGCCATGATGACGGGCCACCAGGTCCCTATCTGTGCTGAAATCCCTTGGGTCGCCCTTATACTGAGGAAGAGGCACCTTGCGACGAGACTGAAAATGGAACAAAACGCACTAGGTCAGTAAATACAGCGGTACACAGATTATGGGAACAACCAAATCAAACAGTACGAAAACGCGGTAAAGCTGAGTTGCAGAACATCAACACCAAAAAAACGGTGTTACTCACTGAAAGTTTTGGTTGCTATTGGTAGGAGGTACACTTGCCCAGTTGGGGAACCTGAGTGCGGAGGTAGGGGTTAGCTTGTTATTCAGCGCCAGTGTTTTCGCTAGGTTACACAACCGCAAACAATGGCATACAGACTCACCAGGTCCTGAGGGTCATTATTGTCAGATTTGGATCGGGGGTGAGGCGGCGTGTATCTTGCGCCATGCCTATCAGCTTCTGTTAACAGGTCACGGGTCTGCGAGCTGAGTGTTCGACTAGCGGTTAGACTGGCAATGCTTTCTGAGAGAGCGGCTGGTCTCACGTTAGTGCCAGACACTCGAGGACCTTCACCTGCAAGATTGATAAACAAGTGAAAAGCCACGTCACAAACAAAACGCATACTGATCTCTAAGCCATATGAGCAGTGTTTAGTGCTTAGATTAGAGTGAGCACATGATGCGAGAGTGCGCAAAAATTGTGTTAACTGCGGAATATGAGACATCACTGATATAGGGACGCACTGCAGTTGACTGGCTACAACTACAGGTTGTGTGTTGTTACGATTGGTTGATCATGCAAAACTAGAATGCGCTTACCATTGAGATCAGGCGTATTGGTTAGAGCATCCTCTATGGCCGAGTCTATGAGATCCCTGACTGATGTGGACACTGAGTCACAAGGGCCAGACGATGGCCGTTGATGCGCAAACTTGTACGCGGCAGGCATATCTGGCGAATATGTCGGGATCATACCGTCTGGGTTATGCATCAAGCCCGGATCACACTTTATGATCGAAACGGCCTAAAGGTTCAGAGGACACACATTACATTTACAACTTAGCAGTTACAGCTAGCTGGCAGAGTAAGACAGAAAAGTAGGTCGGACATGAAACACTCACCAAATCGACAGGCTCCCGTTTCACTGGTGTGGCGCTGGCAGCAGAGGTGAGCGGTCGAGCTGCTCGCGACCCCAGGTCTCCGGCTGGTCCAGACACCTCATTAGTCGGACCTTCATCGGCACTCGCCGTTGCACTGCTGTCGTAGTCCACCTTCTCCCCGCCGCCACCACTGAAGGTTGGTATCGACAGAGACAGATGAGGCAACGAGAATGGGCTCATAAGTGATGCTGCGTTACCCACAGAGGCGGTGGATGGTTTGAGTTTCGGATGGTGGTTCAGAGGTTGCGACGGCATTACATCCATCGCTTCGGGCCTGTCGCTGCCTGATGACTGTTTCCTGTCGCCATTTCCATTTGAAACTGGAAATGAAGCCTGAGCTGAAAACCTCTGTGAAAGCAGCAAAGGAAACCTGCACAATGTTCCTACCTACCTAGGGGACAGCTCAATAGTGAGGTGAAAGCAACCAGCAAGCGAGCTCTTCGCTTAATTATGCCTACACAAACAAAAGTTATCAAGAGGACACCTACAGATTGGCAACAAATGACCAATATGTTACCTTGTTTACTATTGGCTGAGGAGGAGTAAGGCCAGGCGGTCAGATTCTGGGCAGAAGAGACAGGTTGTGCAGCACTGGGTGGTCTGGCTTGTGAACTGTTACCATCACTGCTATCATCGTTATCCTCATGATCATTCTCGCTGTCCTCGTCTGATGGGCCAAGCTCTCTCCCTTCTTCCATCTGTAAAACGAACCACTCATTTTATTTGGTCATACACGTCTGACCCCTACGGTATTAAAATAAAAGTGTACAACCGACATTGGGTACAATATTATTTTCACATTGTACACAATTGGCCTAGAATATGTGGTGAGAGGACTCCAGGAGAGCCTGAAAACCAACTAGCCAGAGATGTATTACGACAGATCCTTCTTGAGGTACCGCATCGGAGAAGCTGTGACTTCGCGGTTAGAAGGTGCGACTTGTATACATTGTGGGTCATGGGTTTGAATCCCAGAAAAGTCAATAGTGGTGGCAGGAAAGGCATCCACCCTTAGTTTTCTCCAGAGATCCAATCAAGCCTCACT
>Ga0224501_10005385_pt1 | contig 10091 bp, 3 predicted proteins | sample SF_Oct11_sed_USG_4_FD_169105 | JGI IMG/M metagenome (GOLD analysis project Ga0224501, IMG submission 169105) | Sediment microbial communities from San Francisco Bay, California, United States - SF_Oct11_sed_USGS_8_1 | ecosystem: Environmental > Aquatic > Marine > Sediment | place: USA...
CTGTGATATCCTAGGATAACTGGTAAAGGTAGATATGTCTAGTCACATGTCTGTTCAGCCGTTTACAGTCCCTTTGGAGTCGCCCTCATATGTGATAGCCCTCACACAGCACAGACCTTTATTGGTTTAGTGCGCCTTAATTTTGGCTCATCAGGCAACTACATGGAGTCAGGCACGCGTGAGAGAATGATAGACCATAACCTTAGTGAGCCTGATGTAATCACGGCTAATTAGGTTGAGAGCACGGTGCCTTCGCGTTATAGTACGGGGCAATGCGTCCACTAATGATTTGCTCCCACTTTGCACTGTGAGCCGCTGATTTGCACCAAACTCGAACAGCTTCCCAGTTCAAGGTACACGTTGTGTTCTTCATCCCAAGTTCTTAGCGAGCGAGTGCAACGGAGAAATAATAAAAAATCTCATTCGCATGTTAATAGATAACGGTGATTTCCGCTTGGCAAACAGATCAATCAATGCAGCGAGCATTAGATGGTCAGGTAGATGCGGAATAAATGATTAAAAACAACTGATAATTACTATAAGTGTTTCTACTTTCAGCCATGGCCTGCTGTAATGTCCATTACAAGTGTATATCTGTAGCACCGTATTGTATTCAGCAGGGTGGGTTTATCTAGGCACTGGATTTCATTTGGTATAGTGGAGTCAGTTTCATCCCAAGCTTCAAGCCGTCATGTTTTACAGTTTTTTCACAGGGTTTGTGATTTTGGCTTCTGGGACTATGAGGTGGAATTGGTGACCAGGTCCAATCCTTCAACAAGTTACCAGGTCCTCTGAATTGACAATTCCACTGGAGTGAGATACAATATGGAATGGTGCCTTAGGAGCTGAAAATTCTTTATGTTGAATCCTAGGGGTAATATTACAGGGGTGGTTAGATTTGTGTTTTCTGTCCAGCCGAGGTGCCACTAAAACTCGAACTAGCATTTTTATCACCTGGCTGAAGTGTATATGCTCGTGCCAACAGCTGGTTCTCCCTATTTATTCCAGGCTATAAATACAGCCAGGAGAGGGTGGCTATAGACGGACATATCATAACAAGTCGTGGTCCTGGAACAGCTGTGGAGTTCGCTCTGGCCTGCGCTACTGTCATTACCGGTGTAGATATGGCGCAGAAACTTGGACCAGGCATGCTGATACAACACAGCAATCCTCGAGATTAACTGAGCCAATACCATACTGTTGTGAAATCTCCACCATAATACAGCATTACTCATTGCTGTCCCATTAATCTGACTGTAAGTTAAGTTCTATTTTTTGGTAAGCGTATATGAGGTAATGTCTTGGGAGTGTAACCTTTATCAATCGTTTTGCTGTAATATTGCTTCCTGTTTAGCAGTATTAGGGGGATTACTCTCATTGCATGTATGCGTCATGCATGGTACTTACTAAACATGAAACAATAAATGATGTACCAATAACAAAATATGGGTGTGCTAGTGCCTACCGATCTTTCGGTATAGTCACCGCTGCTGTGTGTTAACAATGAGTCAGCCAATCATCTAACAAGACAGAATTATTGTTTGTTAATATAATTATTTTAGTTGAGTCAGCCTTTGCATGATTTCCTAATCATATTACTGACGTGAACTCAAGTAATTGGTAGGTCTTGGTATAGGGCGTGTGTAAGTAAATGCACTTACTCTGGGCTGGTCAGAAAAGGGCAGCCTTCCGCAAAACCGAGAGTGCCTGGTTCACTAGGTACATGCATAACCTTCACCAAATACTGTACCTTATGGAAGTGCACTATTAGGCATATATGTGTCGATCCATCCCTTTACCGAATCGACTGCTATTAGCTAACATCTAGAAGAGGGTAAGAGCTGTAGATGCCTATGTAGTAACCACGGTTATACTACCAATGCATCGCCAGCCAGGTAACCTTAATCGATTGGAAACTGATGTACTTAGTCATAAATCAACATTATGCAAGGCAACACTTGAATGTCATCGCAGGTGTGCCAAACAGAGGATCGCCCATCATTTATCGCTTGATAAGCTGTGCCCAGTGGGTCAGGGGGGCCTGTGTAAGACCCCATAATAGACCATCAATGAGTATATCAAATATGTATTTGTACATTCATTTATCTACCAGGCACTACTGGCCATCCTGTCCTAGTTGACCTCATAAAGCTTGGTCTGAGAGTGGTAGAAGATGGAAGTTATGTGAGGAGCTCACACTCAACCCATAGTCTTGCCAAGTCCTCTCTCCACTGAGCTATCCCACAATACTGAATCAGTGGGCTCAGGCTGAATGACTAGCAAGCATATAGAGTTCTCCAAAGGAGGAGAACTCTACGCTAGCAAACCTAGGCATTGGTATCCTACAGATCATTGCTATATAATGATTATCCCTATATAACCTACGTATACAAAGCTGGTCAGCATCTGTTCTATAGAAGCTAGCCCAGTCCCATAACAGGCACTGTGTTATTGGGGGCCTATAATATTAGTAATTTATTGCCAGAACTAGCGGTTCTATTTAAAGCCTAATATCCACGTCAATACTCTGGCTTAGCATTTGGAAACTGATGATTTGTAAACAGTAGCTGGTATTAAGCTATGAGCTCCTATCTCACAGATCATGCCACGCATTGCCAGTCAATTTATCATATATCATCACCATACAATACACAAATCTTTACCTGTAAAAGTTGCCTCGATTAAACCGTATAGATTCGTTTTACCGCTCATAGATTTGAAATGGGAGTGACTATATTATTTCGTGTTCCCGTCTACATACTACGTACACTGGGTATGTACTATGTACACATTCTGCAGGAGATGCTAGGCAGATTCGATGGACTGCGCCCAGTGAAAGGTGCCCCCTTACATGGTTAAAAATACCTCTTCATATGCGCCGAGGGAGACAGTGGAACGAATACAAACCGATCGCATCGAAATTAGGCTTTGTAACCCAAAGCACTCATATTACTGCAGTTATCTTGGATTCGTAACCAGCAATTGTTAGGCCTGGTGACAAAATATTTAACCTTGACTTTTGTTTTAGCGGAACTTTATTCTATAATATTCCGCGACATCACATAGCAAAATTTATTTATAAACTTTTTAAAATATCTCTATGATTCAGTTTATATAATTATGCTGTCTAAGCGCACCCAGGGTAATACTATACAAGTTATAACTTCTGTAGGTAATACCTTCTAGACTGTTCTGCACATGACCATAATCAGTCCCCCATTCGTGACTCTAATTCTTCCACGGTTATACCATGTGACTGCTTCTTTTAGTGCTGGAGGGATTAAAGAGTAAATCCATGGAGTTAGGGACATTTGTCTCTGATGTGTTCCCGTTTGTGTCCACTGCTGGCTCCTCAACCTCCTGAATCTCATCGAATGTTATCGGCTGCGTTTTGTAACGCGGGTTATCCCGTCGCCGTTGTAGTCGCGACTTATTTGACTTCCTCTCATTTCTTGAACCGATTTTCGCAGTGAATTCGGGCCCAGTTAGAAAACTCATCCTTGCCGGAAATGTGCAGTCAGTATCGGGACTGGCTGCCTCCACTTCCACTCGTGGAATGGATTTATGCGTCTTATCAAGCAGATGGTTTGGCGTATTCTGACTCAGTTCAGTTAGAAATGATAGCGTGGGAGTTGTTTTCTCGGTTTCTGGTTCTTCCACTTCCTGTATCTCGTCAAAGGTGATTGGCTGAGTTTTATATCGAGGGTTGTTCTTTCTCTGAATGCGACTTTTAGCCTTCTTTTTTTCGGGCGAGGCTTTTTGTACGTATTGCACATCGAGAGCACTCAGTCTATCTGGGAAGTGAGTACTGAAGTGATATAAGGGATCAAGCCTTTCCTCCAAGGTGGACATCTCCTCAGTTGCTAGTTATCAGCTACACCAGCGGTGTCACTCCTGAAATAGACAAAACTGGAAATATGATATATCAACTATCATAAAAAAAGTTCAACTAGGACATTGGCAAAGTGTCTTTGACTCCCAGTAGTTATAGGTAGGATTGAACCAAGGACATTGGGGCTATATCCCAGTCAGCTAGTCCGAGTTGAGCAGAGGAAACCAATGAAAGGTTTCACTATTGGGTAGTTAGATTAGATTGGACCATTAAATTCTGTCTGAAAAGATGCCACAGGTTTTGGATGAGATAGAACAGTAACCTTTAGCTAATTTCATTAGTGAAAATGCCATACTGGTATGAGGAGATTGCCTGTATCAGTGAAACATAAGATACTGCTCAGACTGGGTATGCAGTCTTTGTTGATGGTTCAACAAGCTAATGGCTTATTAGTGATTTGCTGGCTTCATTCCTTACTCTTATTGCCTAGTTAACAACTTTCTACTTTCCTGATTATGTGAGAAATCTTCTTCTGTTATTTTATGGATTGTCGGATTGTCTTAAGTACTTTTCTATCTGACGCGGAAGATCTCGACAGTTGCGACAGTCTCGTAATCGTTGCCTCATTATCAGTTCAATGATTGAGAAATCAGTATAGGTTTACACATTCCAATTAGTGGCCTTGAGATTTGAGATTTCAGGTCATACTTGCTTCGTTAATTGTTCATTAAAACTTAATACATGGAATACAAACCCAAAATGACATTTCCCCCACATAATATGACCTCAACAGAAGCCAACAATTCTAATCCCACATAGCTAGGTCAATGCATTACTATCCCCTACTAAGCAAAGACGAATATCTACTTTTCTTTGGCAACAATTGTATGCCTCAAGGTTGCATGTTGCTTTGAAGTAAATCAATCACCTCAGTGCCACTATTGAATGTGGTACACCACATTAGCAACTATGGACACCTAATCACTACCAAACTCCTAGCCAAATCAGTGATTGCTGGAGGTATTGCAGCTTATAGGTCAGTAGATTATAGACAGATATGTATATTCCAGCTCACTTAGTGATTGCATATTTCAGCTCAGGTTTCATAGTAGCTATAACTCATTTGGTGACATGTTTCACCTCATCGCCTCTGAGTTTGTTATGTATATCAGGGTCTGTCATTGCTACCTTGCTTTGATGCACTCATTCCTTATAAGATGTAGACGAGCCAGGTGCTCACACATGCCTGCCTGCCTTTATCAGAGGTAGAATGGTGTAGTTTTGGAGTAGTATATTCAATGTGAAGCTATGCAGACCCTGTACATCTGAGGTCACCACGTTAGGTCTAGTCCACATGTTGAGAACTGGCACATGATTAGGTGAGTACTAGTAAGCACCTGGAAAGGAACTACTTATCTCTAACAAATCCTCCCTCAGTACCACAAGTAGCCTAAGACCCGACTACACAAATGGTTGCTAGTGGCTATGCGCTCCAGTCACTACATTGTAAGCAGAACAGGGTAGCAGACATTGGATATAGACTTTATACCAGATACCCTCCACAACTCAAAACATGTCAGACCAGGCCACATGACGCCTGACCTTCTATTGAAGAGACCTAGTTTCTTTTTAGAATACAGAATAACTCCATTTGTTACCCATCCGTGGGTGACTATTGTAGCGTTTACTTTTCACTATGTCCCCTGACTTGACTTGAGAGTAATCAGTGAGATGGAGATTATGACTTGTACGCTATATAGTGATATATGGAAAGCTTTCCCAGGAAACACTGTTCATTCCAATCGAAGTGCAGGAGGTCTCATGGGAAGCGGAACAGTGAAATAAAAAATATACAGCGCATCTAAAATAGATAAGCATTCAATTTATTCATTGGAATGCATCTCACAGAACTGCATGCTGCAGTGTGCCTCATCGGGTAAATAGCTGAAAGCTGATGTAATGAAATAAAGCGCAACATTGCTGATGTCAGAAGAAGCCAAGGTTCCTGGTGCAGTCTTTATCTGGATCAAATGTAAGATTACCATTCCACAGAAATTCCGGTGGCTCAATGACGCCTCACAGGCAGTGTCATCATTAATACAGAGATGGATAAATGGAACAAATACAGCCACAGCTTGGCTGCAGAAAATAAGCCAAGCTATGGAGCAGAAAATCACCTCTCAATTAGCAGCTGGCTCCAATTGGTGTGAAGGTCAGCTGCTAGGGAAAAGTAATGATAACATGTCAACCAGTGAATAATAGTCTGCGGGGTCATGCAGCATTGCAGATGCTATCAGAGAGCTGCACCAATAGAGCTATCCCATGGCTGCCTCAGAGCCCCACAAAGGGGTGTATTCAGTAGAACAGATGAGTGAATCACAAAAACCTGCTTGTTCCTTCCTCGCTGTTGATTTAGCACCACGATCAAATTGGTGGAGTGGGGGGGGGAGGGCAATGTATCATGTCAAATAACACAACTAGACACAAACACTGCCCCAGACCGGCGGCGATGTATGATACATGCGCACTTCCTGAAAAACTTCCCCGGACCTCCCGGTCAGTCGAGTTTGTGTTGGCTGACAGCTAAGCTTTCCTTTATGTCAAGCTACTGTGAACATGCTGGCTGATGACACGAATAGCAAACTTCTGTTTACAGAGGTAATAATACCAGTATGTACACTCGAGGGCAATGCCTGTTGAGATTCCGTGTGCCGCTGAATGCAGACCCTTCCCTAGTTCAAGTATATGAGAGCTAGAAGTCTTTGCCATAGAGTTTCTTGGAAACTGTGTGATGGGGCAGATAGGCAAATGCAGCTGCAAAGCCTTGGTATACGCTCACATAGTTCAACTATAGACAACAGTTGGCTAACTTTTACCAGGGAGTGACCCGCTTCTACATAATTCCATCTGTAGGTCATTTAAATGATTCTGAAAGCTGTTTTGTCATCCATACTAATGACAGCAATTGTAGGTGACTGATAGAAAAAGTAAGAATCACAGTAGAGACTGGGTCAGGTTTTACATCATTTTGGTCTCATGGTTCACACTGCGCAGTCTTCTAAAATCAATTGAGATACAATAGGGCATGTGTGACATAAGACAAGTTGTGTGTTACTTCAAGTGCCATTATGTGACAGGGCCCGCTATGCTTTGATATTGATATCATTGATGTAGCCTACTGAAGGAGAGCAAAACACTATCCACTAGTTGGTAGTTCCGTTCTATCTTGTCTGAACCAGCCTGAGTCAGTAGGAGATGTCTTATCTCTATTATGGAACATGTATAGCAACATATATAGTAAGATCAACAAAGTACTGGGAGATGGACAGACTATGGTCTAGGTCATTCACTGTTTGCTGCACAAGAACTGTTTTGGTAAGAATTAAAAGTATGAACAGTCAGCCCTTGCATATGGGCTTATAGGCTCCGCATTGACTATAGCGGATGCCTCGCAATAGGAAATATATGTGAATGTAAGTCCCCTACCAAATTAGTACTATGATGCTGCAGCTTGTGTAACTCCGTGTTAAAATATTGGCGTCGGCGCTGAAATTGAGGTAGTTGTGGGTAGTTTCAAAAAAGAACCCAGATTTTGAACTACCTCCCAATACAAACAGCATCGGTGTACACGTTAGGTGAAGCGTGCAACAACTATATCAACTCAAGAAACCGTTGTTTTATGCCCTAAGCCCAAATAGGATTGAACTAGATACATGTATTAAAGTCCTACCTGTAATCGTGTTGTGCTGGTTTGCAAAGCGTTTGTCTGTTAGTACTGATCCTGTCCGTGCAAAATCTGATCAATTATTCTTGCCAGAGGAACGAGCTGCCTATTAAGGCTCCGTGTCTTGCGCTATATGGCTCACGTGATCGCGTAAGCATCGAGTGGATCAATAGGGGTTATCAATGAGTTACTGTATTGTGTAAAAAGTCTTATTCACGCACATCAACTCTTAAGAGCTATCACAATCAAACCCTCCAAAGTTCTGAGGATGATTTATAGCAAGTTTATAGTTACTAAAGACGTTTTTATCATTGTTTGTCTTTGTTTAAGTTGGCAATCAAGAGTCGTAAAAAGACTCCTACACTCCGTTCATGGTCTTGTTGAGCTGAGCTGAATGTCAATCCAAGGCCAGCAAAAACCGCAGGCATTCGATTGACTTCAGAGGTGTGTCCTGTTGTGCAGTGATGTAAGGATTACCACCCCACATGAACACAACTTATAGGTTTCCCATGGGTACGATCAGGGGCAAGAATGACAGATAGATTCGTGGAGTACCCCAGCAACTCAAGGAGCAGGAGAATGGCATTTCAGGGGAACTGGTGGCATAGTGGATAGAAAACTGGACCTAGAGGTACCCCGTCTGAAATCACTTTGACCCTCATTGATTTTGGAATAGGACCTCAAACAGACGAGACCTTGTTATAAAGGAATCCACTGCAGGTTATTTTAGAAGCAAGTCGAGTCCGTTGACTTAGTGATGCTATCCACATAACAAGAAGATGATCTTATCTTACATACAAAATGATTGCATTTACAAAATACATTTGACTGTTAATAGATTCTGAATTTGAAAAGATCAAAAATACCATTAGAACATGTATATCACAGAAACTCATTCGATCTCAATACCGGGCTAATGGGGAAATCTGCCATTTATAAAAGTACACCTACTTTGAAATGTCTCCCCAAGGTTTGGATAAGTCAGCTCCCTACCACCCAATGTGCTTAGTCTGGAATCATAATAAACTATCCTAATGGGTAAGACCATTATTCTTCATGGTCAGGTTTATGCCCTTAATAATAGATCACACATTTACTTTAGGCTTAGAAAGAGCCGGCAACAATCTTTTCTATAGCAGGAAACGACTGAAGTATTGCTTTCCCCTAACCTATGCCAAGTGATGGCAGGTTAGCTCAGTGGTGAAGCGCTGGGTCTGTGACCGTGAGACCCTGGGTTCAGATCTCAGACTCGGTAGGCTCCCATTGTGAGTATGCGCTCAAAACAAAACAAGCCCCACTAGGGGATAAACCATTGAGACTGATCTACTCATGGTACTCTATTCCAAGCCATAACTGGTGAAAAAGAAGAATCTAGTCCCACAGCTCCACGGTAACAGTAAAGACATCATACAAGCACAACTAACTTTGTACCAAGAACTGAAATACATTGATGATGCCGATCAGAGCTAGGCAGTCAGTTTGTTTTGCCAGGAAATTTTATTAAAAGTAGAACCCTCAGGTGAAGTTGCCCTCCGCTTTGTCATTGCCTGGCGTAGTTATAGCGGTTGCTAAGAAGACCAAATGAAGGATTTCAGATTTTCACTTTCCAGCGGGTAGGATTATAGTTACCATTGGACATACCCCACGTAAAACTTTACTCAACTACAAGATCTCATTATGCAGTTCTATGTCTATGAGCTAATGCCTACCATCCAATGTCAATAATAGAGCCAGCCTTGGGGTGGCCCGCTGCTTGGCAGCATCACCTATCTCATTATATGCACACTCTTTGCCAATGCCAAATTCATAGTAAGGTCACAGGTGTATGGGGGAGACATTTTGGAATGACAGGTGGATGGTAGCAGAAAGATGATGGCCAGAAAATGAGCCCTCATTTATCACGTGGATGCTTGCATATCTCTACTAGTCACATTTCCTGCGGTCCATCTTCCATCAGAGACGATACACATGTACTGTGTACTATGGTTTGTTCTGTTCTAAATCTTGCTGATTGGACTTTCACAAGGATGTTCCATAGAGCCTGCCCATCATAGAGTTATCCTATGATAACTAGGATCACTGTATGTTGCCTCCACACTCTGATGTGCCGCAGGGCAGAGTCGCCTGGCAGCTTTGTGTAATAGATTGCTGAGCTCATGGTGCATGAATGTACCTCGGAAAACCTACATTTATACATGTTCCATAGCCTTGTGTTCTGAACTATAGTTCCAACAGTTGCCCAACAAGTGTATTCTGGGAGTTGCACTACCAGCTTTCAGGTCACACAAATAGTTGCGATAGTATTCTTATAAATAGGAAGTTGTCCTCTCTTTGTCATGCGTGAGGTAATTTGGAGTCTGAAGGTTGCTTCAACAGTGACGAAAGTATCACTGCTACAAACCACTGAACCTAGAGGTGTACGTAGCTAAAATGATAATCCATTTGAACAAGCTGGCATAGTTTATGCCGCGGTTCCTACACTCCAGAGGCCTACCATATGCATGAGATCTCTGCTACGTGTGAATCTTGTTGGCG
>Ga0224501_10005386_pt1 | contig 10089 bp, 7 predicted proteins | sample SF_Oct11_sed_USG_4_FD_169105 | JGI IMG/M metagenome (GOLD analysis project Ga0224501, IMG submission 169105) | Sediment microbial communities from San Francisco Bay, California, United States - SF_Oct11_sed_USGS_8_1 | ecosystem: Environmental > Aquatic > Marine > Sediment | place: USA...
CTTAATGTTTGCAATACGAGCCATACCTGTAAGTTGTTCGTCATCACCTAAACGAATCAAACGCACGCCTTGTGTATTACGACCCATTATCGAAACTTCTTCAACACGAGTACGAACTAATGTACCACCACTCGTAATAAGCATCATTTCATCATCGTCTTGTACCAACTCAGCACCAGTCACATTACCATTACGATCCGTCGTTTGAACAGAAATAACACCTTGTCCACCCCGACCATGGCGAGGATAATCTTCCATTAATGTACGCTTACCGTAACCGTTTTCAGTTGTTGTAAGCACTGCACCTTCTTTTGCGATAATTAAAGATATAACCTTTTGATCGTCTTTAAGTTTAATGCCACGTACACCACCAGCACTACGCCCCATAGCTCGAACATCACTTTCATTAAAACAAATTGCTTTACCACTTGAACTACAAAGTAAAACATCCTGGTTTCCGTCAGTAAGCTCAACACCCACTAACTTATCGCCATCTTTCAGATCAACAGCAATGATGCCAGATGCACGAGGACGCGAGAATTCTGTTAATGATGTTTTCTTAACAGTACCGTTTGCTGTTGCGAAGAAAATAAATTTATCTTCTTCATATTCACGTATAGGTAAAACAGCATTAATACGTTCATCTTTATCAAGAGGTAACAAATTAATAATGGGTCGTCCACGTGCAGTACGACTTGCTTGTGGTACTTCAAAAACTTTTAACCAATAAACCTTACCTTTGCTTGAGAAACAAAGAATCGTGTCATGGGTACTGGCAACAAATAACTTATCAACAAAATCTTCATCTTTAACCGACGTCGCTGCTTTACCTCGACCGCCACGGCGTTGCGCAGAGTAAACGGTAATAGGTTGAGACTTGGCGTAACCTTCATGTGAAAGTGTGACCACGACATCTTCTTCTGTAATTAAGTCTTCAATGGTCAGGTCTTCCTGAGACGAAACAATTTCAGTACGACGTTCATCACCATATTGACCTTTTATTTCGTTAAGTTCTTCAACAATGATTTCCATCAAACGATCAGCGCTACTTAAAATAAATAACAACTCAGCGATCAGTTTTAATAATTCTTCAAACTCAGCAATAATTTTATCTTGTTCGAGCCCTGTTAAACGGTGCAAACGCATATCTAAAATAGCTTGAGCCTGAGTTTCAGACAAATGATATAAACCATCAATTAAACCGCATGACGAAGATAAACCATCCGGACGTGATGATTCAGCACCTGTTGCTTCTAGCATGTTTGTTACAACACCCGGCTTCCATGGTGTTGAAAGTAATTTTTCCTTCGCTTCAGCTGGATTCTTTGCTGCTTTTATTAAAGCAATAATCGGATCAATATTTTCTAATGCAACTGCTAAACCTTCACGAATATGTGCTTTTTCACGCGCTTTACGTAACTCATAAACGGTGCGACGTGTAACAATTTCACGACGATGACGTATAAAAGCATCAAGAATTTGCTTGATATTCAATAAACGCGGTTGGTTATCAACGAGTGCTACCATATTGATACCAAATACATTTTGCATTTGTGTTTGTTGATAAAGATTATTTAGCATTACATCAGCAACTTCACCACGACGAAGCTCAATAACCATACGCATGCCGTCTTTATCAGACTCGTCACGTAAACCGGTTATACCTTCTATTTTTTTATCCTTAACAAGCTCAGCAATTTTTTCTAATAAGCGTGCTTTATTAACCTGGTAAGGTAATTCAGTAACAATAATGCTTTCTTTATCTTTCGCACGCTCTTCAACATGTGTTCTTGCGCGCACATAAATACGCCCTTTACCACCAGCATAAGCTTCTGCAATACCACGCGCACCGTTAATAATACCTGCCGTTGGAAAATCAGGACCCGGGATAATTTCCATTATCTCTTGAATAGTAATATTTTCATTTTCAATAACCGCAAGACAGGCATTTATGACTTCCGTGAGGTTATGCGGCGGAATGTTAGTTGCCATGCCTACTGCAATACCAGAAGAACCATTAACCAGTAAATTAGGTACACGTGCTGGAAGAATTTCCGGCTCATGTTCTGATTCATCGTAGTTAGGAATGAAATCTACGGTTTCTTTATCAAGATCAGCCAATAACTCATGTGCAATTTTTGACATGCGTACTTCTGTATAACGCATAGCCGCTGGTGAATCACCATCAACAGAACCAAAGTTACCCTGACCATCTACCAACATGTAACGTAAAGAAAATGGCTGCGCCATACGAACAATCGTGTCATACACAGCAGTATCACCATGAGGGTGGTACTTACCGATAACATCACCAACAACACGCGCTGATTTTTTATACGGCTTGTTATAATCATTACCCAATTCACGCATCGCAAAAAGAACACGCCTATGAACAGGTTTCAAACCATCTCGAACATCGGGAAGCGCCCTGCCTACGATTACGCTCATTGCATAATCCAGATAGGATTGCTTCATTTCATCTTCAATATTAATTGGAAGAACTTCTTTCGCGAACTCAGCCATGTACGAGTGGCTCCTTAAAAGTCAATGTTCGAGTTATGATTTTTAGAATTTTATTTTTTTATGCCCAATTCAGAGCATTTTAAAGGCGAGATTATACCATACTGTTCTACACTACTGCATCTTTGTGAAGTTACGTGAAATCAACGCTAAGGAGCGTGAAATAAAAATAAGAGGATAAAAAGTGTCCAGTTTTGATTGTTCCAAAGTGAAAACAGCCTGTTAACTCGCCATTTACAGACAATCGCTGATTTAAGCCTCTTTCTTTGTTCTCATTAGGAGGAAATCCCTCGTTAAATTGACCCAAACTAATAAAAATTAATCAAAAAAAACACGAATAAATGCAAATTTTCTTGTTTTTGAACACGCTTTGCGGGTATCTTTTTCGCCATGATTATAAAGACTACGAAAATCGATACAATTATCCATGCGACATGGATTGTGCCTGTCTACCCTTTAGATACGATTCATCATCATTATTCGATTGCAATACATGAAGGACGAATTCATGACTTGGCACCAAAGCAGGATATTTCTGACAAATATACTGCAGATGTGGAAATAGACTTACCCGATCAGGTTCTTATCCCCGGTTTAATCAATACCCATACCCATTCCCCCATGTCATTAATGCGTGGATTAGCTGACGATTTGCCGTTAATGGACTGGCTAAATAACCACATCTGGCCAACTGAGCAAAAACATGTTTCTGCAGACTTTGTTTTTGACGGTTCGCTACTTGCTTGTGCAGAAATGATACGAAGCGGTACAACCTGTTTTAATGATATGTATTTTTTCCCGGAAGTAACCGCTCGAGCTGTTGAACAATCTGGAATGCGAGCAAAACTCGGACTAATTTTGATTGATTTTCCCTCTGCCTGGGCAAATGATGCCGATGAATACCTCTCAAAAGGTATTGAATTGCATGATCAACTCCATGGTAACAGCCTAATCAGTACAGCTTTTGCACCCCATGCCCCTTATACAGTATCGGACGAACCGCTAAAACGTATCGCCACCTATGCCGAAGAACTGGATATTCCAATCCATATGCATATTCATGAAATAGCTGATGAAGTTGAACGCGCCATTTCGCAAACAGGTAAAAGGCCCTTAGAACGATTGAATGAACTTGGTTTGCTGTCTCCACGCCTTCTAGCAGTACACATGACTCAACTCACTGATGATGAAATCAATCTAGTCGCAGAAACAGGTACGCATGTCATACATTGTCCTGAATCGAATTTAAAACTCGCCAGTGGTTTTTGCCCAACATCTAAATTAGAAAAAGCCGGTATCAACATCTCACTTGGTACCGATGGTGCCGCGAGTAATAATGATTTAGATATGATGGCTGAAATGCAAACGGCTGCTTTGCTCGCTAAGGCAGTTGCGAATGATGCCTCTGCTTTACCAGCAGAAGAGATTTTACGTATGGCAACTATCAACGGAGCAAAAGCTTTAGGACTCGATTCTGAAATTGGTTCGCTGGAACCTGGTAAATCAGCTGACATCACAGCAGTCGACCTCAGTGGTATCGAAAATCAACCTGTTTATAACCCGGTATCTCAACTCATTTATTCAGCTGGACGAGAAAATGTCACGAATGTATGGGTTGCTGGTCATCATCTTCTTAAGGACAGAGAATTAACGACACTGGATGAAAAGTCAATTTTACAAAAAGCGGCTTATTGGCAGGAAAAAATTAAAAACTAAAAACTCTTGAACCACTAAGGTCACAGAGGTACACAAAGAAAATCTATTATTAAAACCTCTGTGTCCCCCTGTGTTCTCTGTGGTAAAAATGTTTTCAAGGTTTTTATTCTCTATCTCTTCCTTTCACGTTAGAATCACACCATGACTGAACATACATTAAATTTTGATCCTCAAGAAATCGCTAAATTTGAAGAGCTGGCTTCACGCTGGTGGGATCCTGATAGTGAATTTAAACCATTACACGAGATCAATCCGTTACGTCTTGAATATATCGATCGCCGCAGCGCGTTAAAAGGCAAAAAAGTTGTCGACGTTGGTTGTGGTGGTGGAATCCTCGCAGAAAGTATGGCTCATAAAGGTGCCACTGTTCTTGGTATTGATATGGGTAAAGCCCCGCTAAGTGTTGCTCAGTTACATAAACTAGAAACCGGTGCAGAACTTGATTACCAACAGATAACAGCAGAAGAACTCGCCGATAAAGAAGCCGGTCAATATGATGTTGTCACCTGTATGGAAATGTTAGAGCATGTTCCGGATCCAGCATCTGTCATTGCGGCATGCAGTAAGTTAGTTAAACCCGGTGGTCATGTTTTTTTCTCGACCATAAACCGCAATCCAAAGTCATACCTCTTTGCCATTGTTGGTGCTGAATACATTTTACAGATGTTGCCTAAAGGCACGCATGACTATAGCAAGTTCATTAAACCTTCTGAACTTGAAAATTGGGCGCGTGCAGCTGACTTACATTTAAGAGAACTGACTGGAATGAGTTATAACCTGTTAAGTAAAAAATACTCGCTCGGTCATGATGTTGATGTTAACTATCTAATGCACATGCAGAAAGGCAGCGAATAACTTATTCCCCTTGTAGGTTGGGCTTTAGCCCAACGCTGCGGTAAATTACAACCTGTTTTCTGCTTATTAAAAACATATCAAGATTGATGATTTAAGACTGTAAATATTTATAGAGCATTCAGTCACTAAATGTAACGCCGCGTCGGGCTGAAGCCCGACCTACAAAAAAATAATAAAATAATATGCCAAAAATAAAAACCGTTTTATTTGATCTTGATGGTACCTTAGCAGATACAGCCCCCGATCTTGCTGCCGCACTGAATCATGTATTAAAAACTAACAATTATGATCCTCTGCCCTTTGAAACAATACGACCAGTTGTTTCGCATGGTGGTATAGCACTGGTAACGCTTGGTTTCGGTGAAAAGCATCCACAATTTGATCGCTTGTACAAAGAATTACTTGAGTATTATCAAAATAATATCGCAAATGAAACAACCCTGTTCCCGGGAATGGATGAATTACTTCTTGAATTGGAATCGAAGAATATTAACTGGGGTATTGTCACAAACAAACCTGCGTGGTTAACCGATCCATTACTAGATGCATTAAATTTAACCTCTCGCGCAGCGACAATCGTGAGTGGAGATACGCTCGATCAACGTAAACCTCATCCAGCTCCCCTGCTCCATGCCTGCAATCAAGCAGGAAGTGAAGCAGAAGAATGTCTTTATATCGGCGATGCAGAACGCGATATCGAAGCAGGTAATCGTGCAGGTATGACTTCTGTCGTAGCACTATTTGGTTATATTGCAGAATCCGACACACCGGTTAACTGGGGAGCTCATTCTATGATCGAATCTCCACAAGCAATCATCCCGATAATCCAATCACTTAGCTGATATTTGACCTTAATATAGAGTAAACTCGTTACTATGAGTGAAACACTTATCAACGAAATATTAATAAATAAAACATCCGTAATTGCTGTTTTAATTGCTGCTGTTTTAGGTTGTTTGCTTACTTATATTTATTTACAACGCAAACTCGCTCTCCTACGCGAAAAAAATACAGAACTCTCAACTCGTCTTGAAGTTGAACAACTCAACAACAATGAAAAAATTGAAGCACTTGAAAAAGCACGGTCACAACTTAGTGAAACTTTTACCGCTCTTTCAAGTCAGGCACTTAAAAATAATAATGAAGAGTTTTTAAAATTAGCACGCGAAAACTTAAAACAGTACCAGTCACAAGCAGTCAATGAACTTGAGAAAAAAGAAAAAGCCATCGAGCATTTACTTAATCCGATTAAAGAAAGTTTAAGTAAAACTGAACAACAGATACAAAGCATCGAAAAAGAGCGCAAAGAGTCACAAGGTGCACTACATAAACATCTTGAATCGATGGCCCAAACTCAATCCGTCTTACAAGATGAAACGCGCAAACTCGTTACCGCACTCCGTCGTCCTGAAGTTCGTGGTCAATGGGGTGAAATGACATTAAAGCGTTTAGCCGAGCTTGCGGGCATGGTTGAACATTGCGACTTTTATGAACAGGAGCAAGTACAAACAGATGAAGGCGCATTACGCCCGGATATGATTGTACGTATGCCGGATGGTCGGGAAATTGTTGTTGATGTTAAAACACCACTTGATGCCTACATCAGTGCAATCGAAGCCGTTGATGATACTGAACGTCAGGTACATCTAAAACGTCACACACAAAATGTTAAACAACGAATTAATGAACTGGCCGATAAAGCGTACTGGAATCAATTTAAAAACGCACCAGATTTTGTCGTTCTGTTTATCCCGGGCGATCAATTTTTAAGTGCGGCGCTGGATCAGGAACCTGCCATTTTAGAAAACGCACTTTCTCGTCAAGTCATTCTTGCAACACCAACAAGTTTTGTCGCTCTATTACGTGCAGTTGGTTATGGCTGGCGTCAGGAACAACTTGCGGAAAATGCTGAACATATCAAAACAGTGGGTGAAGAATTATATGGACGCTTGCAAACCTTCACAGAGCATTTACAAAAAGTTGGTCGTAGTCTTGATACTGGTTTGAAGCACTACAATAGTGCTGTTGGTTCATTTGATAGCCGGGTTTTACCCAGTGCACGCAAGTTTAATGAAATGGGTATTGCGGCTGATAAAAAAATTATACAGCCGAATCAAATAGAAACCGCGGTAAGACAAATTGAATCGGAAAAAGATGAATCCTAAATTTACTTCTTAAAATCTTAAACCCCTGTGTACCTCCATGTCCTCTGTGGTTATTTTTTTATTTGTTGATCTTGCCTTTTATATCTTCGCCCAATTGTTCAATACTTTCGCCAACACGCACTTTTATTTTATTCTGTAAGTTTTCTTTTACAAAAGGATTGCTGAAGATAGGATTGCCTTTTCCAATATTAACGCCGAGCCATAAGCCAACAATCAATCCTGATAAAACTCCCATAAAAAGCATTTTGATAGTTTTCATAAACTCTTAACCATTTTAATTTGTATGACCTAATGTGTAGACGTAGAATACCTTACTTATGAATAAAGAAACACTACAAAATGCCTACGCTGAATGTTTACTCATGGCGCAATCTCATTATGAGAACTTCCCCGTTGCATCACGATTATTGCCTAAGCATTTACGCATGCCTATCGCTGTTATATATGCCTTTGCACGCCGGGCGGATGACTTTGCTGATGAGGGAGATTTAAGTAATGAAGAACGCATTTCCGCGTTGACTGATTTTGGGCACAAGCTTGATCTAATAGAGCAAAACAAAGAAGTGGATGATGCCACTTTTATCGCCCTGGCTGATGTCATCAAACAACACGATCTACCCATATCCTTGTTTCACGATTTACTCACTGCTTTTAAAATGGATGTAACCAAAGCGCGATACGCTAATTTCGGCGAAGTTATAGAATATTGCCGCTATTCAGCAAATCCAGTGGGGCGATTATTACTGCATTTAAATAAAGCAACATCCCCGCAAAACCTGGGATATTCAGATGCTATCTGTAGCGCCTTACAATTAACGAACTTTCTTCAGGATATCAGTCAGGATTTAGAAGAAAGCGATCGCATTTACATTCCTCAGGATGAAATGGAACAATGCGGCGTTACTGAAGATGATATTCGTAATAAGGTCACAAATCCCGCATCACGCAAATTGATTGAATTCCAAATTCGACGTGCACTCAAACTCATGCAATCGGGTGCTCCATTGGGTAAGGCACTAAAAGGCCGTATGGGGCTGGAGCTTCGTATGACCATTATGGGTGGCTCCCGTATTTTATATAAGCTAAATCAACAATATGACGATGTCTTTAGCCGTCCCCGCTTAAGTAAATGGGACATAAGCTGGGTGATCTGGAAAGCAATAAGAGCGAAATAAAGTGCCACGTAGGTCAGACTTCAGTCTGACGCGATACATATCATTACCGCCATTTTAATATTTTAAAATTTGGTCAATTTAGCTATCTGTAAATAAATAACGAAGTTCGTTAATCGTAGAGCAGTACCAGACTAAAGTCTGACCTACATCTCGTAATAACAGCTAATTACCGGTAGAATCATCACAACATAATTAATATACGAACCCCATGACACCCGAACAATATTGCCAGGACAAAACAGCCAAAAGCGGTTCCAGCTTTTACTATAGTTTTTTGTTTTTACCCAAAACAAAACGCCTGGCTATTACCGCACTTTACGCCTTTTGTCGCGAAGTTGATGATATTGCCGACGCTGAAATGGATAACAAAATTAAACTTGTTAAATTAGAATGGTGGCGCTCAGAAATTGAATCACTATTTTCAGGTTCAGCAAACCACCCTGTCACTCAGGCGTTAGTTTCCCCGATCAAAAACTTCAATCTTGAAAAAGAATATTTTCTTGAAATTATCAATGGCATGGAAATGGATCTTAAAGTAGTCCGCATTGCCAATTTTGAAGAACTCAATCTTTATTGTTATCGGGTTGCAGGCGTCGTTGGCTTACTGTCAGCCACTATATTTGGTTATAAAGATCCACAAACACTTGAGTATGCAAAAAAATTGGGGCTCGCCTTACAGCTCACAAATATTATTCGAGATGTCTATGAAGACTCTTTACGTAACCGTCTATATTTACCGCTTGATGAACTAAAAAAGTTTGGAGTGACTGAAGCGCAAATTTTTAACCGTGAAGACACGGAATCATTTCATAAACTTATCAGCTTTCAGGCCGAACGCGCACATCAATGTTACCGTGAGGCTTTTGATACGTTACCTGTTCAGGATCGGTACAATCAAAAAACCGGCATCATCATGGCCGCGATATACGAAAACACCTTGAATGAAATGGAATCGGATCAGTTACAAGTCTTACAACACAAAATCGTCATTCCTCCCATACGTAAAATCATTATTGCACTTAAAACCTTTTTTAAAGAATGGTGGCTTTACCGGAAATACAAAAGCGCATGAGTTCTGAGCCTATCGTTATTATTGGTGCAGGATGGTCAGGACTTGCAGCAGCAGTCAAACTTACACAGCAAGGTCATCACGTCACACTGTTTGAATCAGCAAAGCAAGTTGGTGGACGAGCACGCGCTGTTAAATTTGACGATAAAGAAGTTGATAATGGTCAACATATTCTGATTGGTGGATATACCGAATGCCTCAATTTAATAAAAACAGTCGGTATTGATATTGATGCCGTATTTAAACGTTTGCCGTTGTTGCTTACGGTTATTGATAAAACACCACTTATTTTGAAAGCACCGGCTTTACCTGCCCCACTACACTTGCTCTACGCATTAGTGACTGCACAAGGTTTAACATTTAAAGACAGAATTGCCGCAATTCGGTTTGGCATGTATCTTAAAAAATATAACTACCAACTAAAAAAAGATATTTCAGTTTCAGCTTTATTTGAAACAACCAGACAAACAGACATTCTTATTCGCCAGTTATGGGAACCCTTGTGTCTGTCAACACTCAATACATCAATTAAAGAAGCATCAGCAAATGTCTTCATGCGGGTATTCAAAGATGCTTTTACCAATAAACG
>Ga0224501_10005388_pt1 | contig 10088 bp, 8 predicted proteins | sample SF_Oct11_sed_USG_4_FD_169105 | JGI IMG/M metagenome (GOLD analysis project Ga0224501, IMG submission 169105) | Sediment microbial communities from San Francisco Bay, California, United States - SF_Oct11_sed_USGS_8_1 | ecosystem: Environmental > Aquatic > Marine > Sediment | place: USA...
CAGGTATACTTACTCTATACAGGTATACTTACTCTATGCAGGTATACTGACTCTATACGGATATACTTACTCTATACGGGTACACTTACTCTATACAGGTATACTTACTCTATACAGATATACTTACTCTATACAGGTACACTTACTCTATACGGGTATACATACTCAATACAGGTATACTTACTCTATACAGGTATACTTACTCTATACAGACAGAGATCCCCCTCAAGAGCTGAATTGCGTGGGTCTCAATCTGAAAATATTAAAGTTAAATGGTTGTTCAGCTTAGACCCTCCTATACTAAAGATTGTATTGGAGTTATTTGGTTACATATTGCTTTCCAAAGCCCTGGAGCAACAATCGCTTCTTCAGTTGTCTTGTAACTTTTATTTGCAGGTTTTGCAAATCTGTCACTCTTACCAAGTACATGTGACACATAGACTCAAAATTAAATAAGCCCTCAAAATAAATCACTGTATATAGGTAAAATCGTGAAACCCTATTTTGGAGTACGTATGGAGCTTAGAATCTTCAGTTGCATGATTTGGACTTGGACTTAGGGGTCATGGCATATACATACATGTAGACATATAAAATAACTGATATTTTTTCTTCTCGGTCCCAATTGAGGGACCTCCTACGCCTGAGGCTTGTCAAAGCAGTAGGAGCTAGGATTTATTCAAGGTACTCTTGCTTACAGTGGGCACTCAGCATTACTAGGAGGACATGAACTCAGGATCTTTTAATCTGCAGTCTAGCGCTCTAGCCATTGATCCATCGCGCTATCCCGCTATCTTATATTTTCAGAGGAGATGTTACACCTAAAGACATCAATGCTGCCATTAAGAATATTAAGAAACAGAGAGAGGTGCAGTTTGTAGACTGGTGTCCGACGGGTAAGTTCTTTTTAGAGGTATATAATTGAGAATCGAAGGTTGATAGAAATACAGTTGTTAGACTTCTCATTCTACATGAGCATGCATGCTATCTATGGGCATGGTCCAACCAGAACCCGCTGTTTCTTTTTGGTCAAGGTGGTTCTCAGTGCATAAATTTCCCCGCTGAGCTGATACATTCACTATCACACTGACTATCAGCTGGTAAAGTATAGTTTCTTACTTTACTACTGTCAACAGTGACATAAGAAGTGAAAATAAACTACACTACAAAGATCAGTCAGCTGCATCAAGTGGTATGCTTTCACAAATCTATTCTTCAAAGGACTACGGTGAAATACAGCTGTGAAGAAAAACCTACAGTCCCAGAAACGGTGTGCTGTTGGAATTTTTATGTCGGCGCTATTTACATAGAGTGTGATATATCGTAATCCCAAAATTTAAAATTACACCGTATTTTGTTCACTTGATTGGAAAGCTCACAAATTTAATTCCCGTCCAGGTGGAATTCTGAGGAGTTGATCTTTGCCAGGTTGTGTGCCTTTACAGTTAGGATTCTTCCATGTTGGCACGACTGCTGGACTACATTCACGAATCCATGCGCTGTGGTTGGCTACATTTCACAGATTTCCCTCAAGTCTATTCTTTAGACAAAGATTTAAAGGTTGGATGACGACACAAATTTTCTTTGGCTTGTCAGAATCAGTGTGTCTCAAAACATACGTGAGTCCAATAAAAGTTCATACTGAGCAGGCGATATAGTAGAAAAATACGGTTAAATCTTGGAATTCTCAAAAGGACCTTTCATTCAGTTGAAATTTTCCCGCGTGACATAAATTGTCGCAAAAGACATCACAGTGGGTCCACGTTATTATATATGCGCGCCTGCGCGATGCGTAACCAAAGTCCAGTTTCTACAATGTTGTCACGATTCTGACTACTGGGATCGAAGTATGAGCCCGAAATGGGCTCAAAAGCGAAAACAAATACCTATGAATTCACTGAGTTTAGCTTAGTCCTAACTCCGTCAAATTCCTGTTTTACAGGCTTTAAGATTGGTATAAACTGGCAGCCTCCTCAGCATTTAGCAGATTCCGATCTGGCAGCATCACCACGCTCTGTGTGCATGCTATCTGCTACCAGTGCTATATCAGAACCATGGTCACGTATCAACCATAAGTTTGATCTGATGTACCACAAAAGAGCTTTTCTCCACTGGTGGGTAAACCCAAGTCTAAAAAAGGCCTACTGGAGACAAAGTTGTTTAGTATATTGTAGGGGTCACTAAGACCCATACGATGGATTCCCCCCCTAGGATGCCTTCACCATATATGGTAAAGCTGTCGGTTAGTTATGGCTTAGTATGGAGCACCACAAATAAACGGTCAGAATTACTGGGCCACCGCATAGTGAGACTTTGCTTCTTGTTTTGAGTTAGGATTAAGGTGAGGAGCTCACACTGCCATGACTCTGATTTGAACCAAGCGTCTCACTTTTGCAAACACAGCACTCTGGGATTGAGCTATCCCGTTAGCTCTCTATGGATAACTATGTATATGTATCCATTTATATTGATAGCCTTACTCTAGGATTCTAAGTGAATTTCATTGGTAAAATCTTTAGACAATGTTTTTCTCTTGCGATGCACAATGTATCCTTTGAATTTTATTTTCTCACATTTGCTGGCAGGTACCTGAATGAAGGTATGGAGGAAATGGAATTCGAGGAAGCACGAGTTAACATCTGTGCCCTGGAAAGAGATTACATTGAGTGTGCAGCAGATTCTGTCCCAACTGAATACTAAAATGTCATCTAACAGCTCGTACTATTGGTAGTTGTCCGTCTTGTTTTCGCCTCAGAATGAAAATAATCGAAAGTGAAAATAAAATGTCAAGCAAGCTACAACTCTCAAAGTATTTCATACACTTAGAGTTTGTAAGGTTAGATGGAGGGGGGCAAGGAAAGCAATTCAGTACGAGGTACTTTCCACTACCTGTTAACAGCCAAACAGCATCTACATGCTCTATCCTTATCTTGGAAGGCCAACCGATGCATCCGCTCATACAAATGATACAGTGAGAGATTTCCCTCACTGACTGTTATCCACCAAGTGTGCAGGCTGTCTATTCGGTCGAGAGAACCATGCAGCGGCCATTGGAGTCCAAACTCGATCTGCTAACACATCACCGTTGGACAACAGTATACTTTTATTGATGATCTTCAGCACGGTTAGTTTTGATGTTCTAGAGACCCTACCAACCATTGTCACTCTAAGCTTTAATTTAAACTACAAACTCCCAGAAGAGTGACTCAGCATCACCATCACAATCTTGCACAGTGACTCGTTCTCCAGACCGCGCCAGGCAGAGATCAGAAGACATCCCACGTATTAAGCCAGTGTCATGCTCCACAATCCACTTCTGTAACAGACAGTGGTTCAAGTGAAAAACATTGAGGTTATGTGTTGATGGCCAGTCTGGTTAGTGGTGCATCGAGTCACAGCTTGACAGCTGTTGGCGGGAGGGGAGCTCGTAGCTGAATAAAATCATATGACTGCACTCCAATAGGAAACAAGACTGGCACCATCCATTGTGTGGTTGTTTTGCCAGTTGCATTGTAGAAAAGTGTTCTGAACTATGAAAATGAGAGCTGAAAAACTAGCTGATCAGACGCTGTGTTGAGGGATGGTCAAACAATACTTGGGGACTCTACCCCACTGCGTCCCCCTAGATCACAGCCAGCACTTGGAAGCACCAGCAATGGATGATAGTGTTTGTTATCATTCTCCCATCAAGATTTTTGACTAGTCGGAATTGATCAACCGACCTCATCCTAATGAGCGACCAAGGCATAGGTTAATGTCGGACCGAGATTGGTGATGATTTCTCAAGATTTTTTCGTTCGATCAGATGACTTGGGTAGAGTCCTGGCCTCACTCTTGAGAATTGTCCTCTCCTTCAATTTTAATTGGTATAATTAGAGAAAGGACAACCCTCAAAAGCAGTCACAAGGCTGATTGCGTGAAGTCGATGCTCAAAGTATTATTAGTCTCACGTTTTGAGTCACAGACTATAAACCGGTCCTATTTCTGCATATTTTCCCCAGAGGAGAAAATATACTCAATCTTTTTTTAATAGGCCTATGAGCTCTGATTCACAACCTGGTCTTACTATATGACAGTATATAAATAAGAGCATTAGGATGCAGCGAGAAGCTAACCTGACTTCCGGAACCAACATCACACTTGGAGAGACTGAGAACTGATCCAGCTTCCCATCCACTGTCTATGCAGTAAGACTGCTGTGTAAACTGAAAATCGTCATTATACACCCACATCTGCGCTGAGCTTTCTACAAGTAATAAGGCTCATTGTTCTACTATAAAGCTCCTATAGTAGCGGCTATAAAGCGTTCAGGTCAGATTTTGAGATTCTGGGTTCAAACCCTGGCCCTGCCAAGCACCCAGTGTACGTGTGAGATCTTCACCTAATTTCTAGCTCCTACCACTACAGAACAGGTCTCAGTGGTCTACTCAATAGAATATGGTCAGATGCCTGTGTAATAAAATAATAAGAAATACATTTTTAGTAGTGTTTAGGCGTTTTAAATGCAAACAAGACGCAGCTTTCTCCTCTGTATTATCTTGGTTATACGTAGCTCACTCAAGTTTAAATAATGCCTGATAGAACTATTTTAGACCAAGACACGAGAGCTATGTTCACTTGTTTGAAAACGCCTCCTGAATATCATTTTGTGGTTCTTCTCTTCGACAATGCAACAAAAGGAAATGTGACCATGTTTCTCTCCACATTGCGAAACATTCGGTAAGAAGAATCCTTTTTCTTGACCTCAATACGATCACTCCAGAACAGTCCATATTAAAATGTGAAGCTCTTCATCACAGCTGGTTGTGGTGTGAGAAGATTTTCCATCATAATCTTTTATATGGTATGGTAATGATTCACTGAAAGAGGTTTATATCAGGTTCATACCTTGACGGCAGTGCCGCAAGGATATCTGCTTGCCTCGTCTCATCTTCTCCACACAGGATTCTCCATGCGCTAGCTGACCCCTCTGAGATTTGTGAAGTTTATTCCTTACAACAGATAGAAGCACTATATATAATTTACCCTCAAAGTGTCCTTCACATATCAGGTATTGCATTCGATATGAGTGATACAAGGATTTTTAGAGAAGTCCAATATAAGGTATACTGTACCTTAGAGTGAGCACAGAAATATTTGGAATCAGTGTCTTGGTCAGCGATCATGATTGTGATGAGCAACCTAGTTATGAGTATTGTGGAGAGGGAATTCAGTGGTTGCAGAATCACTGAAAAACAGCCCATCACTAGGTGTGCTAGCACTAATTTGGTTAGCCACTTCTGGCGTATATAAGAAGTTACTTGTTAGTTAATTGGTTGCTTGGTTGGTCAGATGTTTGGTCGTGCGTGCGACAGCGCTACACTGGTACAATAGATAGACATGTATCATCCACGATTACAGTCGATGGGTGATCTGTAAATCACACTCCAGTATCACGTGGCTGCGGTTCATTTAAACCCAACCTGAAGTATTTGTACGAGGAACAGGTTACAATAGTTTTTACCCAATTTTCCAATTCTCAGCTCACCACTAGCAATAAGACATTTTACCAACTTACACCAGCATATAATGAAGGGGGAATTAATATATATATGTATATATATAAATATATATATAGAGATATATATATATATAGATATATATATTAATATATATATATTAATATATATATATATATATATTAAATACATAATATACACCACATACTCTGAGGGATATTTCTAGAGAGTGAAGTTTAACCTATATACATGCATTGTGTGTTTTACCTCTGAGAGACAATAGCAACAGTATACTGTACATAAAATCCTACATATATGTTACCCACATAACAGTTTTCTGTCTATTTTGATGAAATGTCGCTGTTGTTATTTTCGTTGAGCCAATCACTGTTTTATATATACATCGCAAAAACAGGTGGTACATGCACAAAATGAATACTTCCAATATTTGACTAGATTCTTAATTAGCATATGAGGAGGAGAATGAACTTGCATGGTAAATGCTAAGCAAATTCGGTAAACATTGTAAACCAATTAAATGACATTTTAATAGAGGAATGGCTATGAGTGTGATACTTATCAGCTGATGAAACTAGCATCCAACATTTTTGATTTGGTCATGGAGTTTTGAACGAAATACTGATCCCATAATGTAGGTATGGGATGAGATTGCAACTGAAAAACTTAAAATGATGTGTGAAATATAAAATGTTTTACAATGATTTGGAACTGCGCTTATCGGGAGCAGGACATCAGACTTGATAAGATAGCACCAGTCACCAGCGAATCAGTATAGCTGCTACTCTAAAGATTTGTCTTTTTTCTGCAATAAAACAGGACAACATACCTTACCAGTATTATACACGAATCATCAGGAGAAGTGAATGATAAGTAGGGGATCCATTTCAGCAGCCGAACAAGCAGCTAACGCGCACGCACGGACGCACGCACACAGAGGTATACAAGACTGCCAAATTCACTACGCTTATAGAAAGTAATGCACTGGTAAAGTCTGGGTTCAGTTTGATTCACAGCCCTAGCTCAACTGATCACGACTGAGGTGCTGAATGTGCTGGATGCAGCGTAATCCCTCTTTCCTAAAAACTGTGGGAGACTTGTTCTGATTTCTTTTCAGATTTTGCTAATATTTTGAGCACCCGAGAGAAAATAAATTGAAATCAGCGTGCCATGTAACAAACACCACAACTACCATTTCTAGTCTTATGCCAGTACCAGTGCATTAGTAGCGTATAGCGGAGAGGGGATGAGATAGTAGCTTTGACCAATTATGCCAAAATCAAAATAACTGAATCTTGCTAATCAAACAGAACAGGGAGGCGTACTTACTTTAATTCGGGATAGACATTGTCTAGGTACCAGGAGAAAGGATGGCATTTTAATCTTTCCCTCAGTAGTTTCCGTTCCATTATACTGGAAAAAACAAACCTCACTGCGAGATCCTCGCCAAACATGATTGTAGGTCATTCAATATCCCTATCACCACTGAGTCAGGTTTCCATGACAACAGGAGCCATTAGGCTGCTTTTCACAGCAAGGCAATCCAAATCCCTGAGGTCGAACACTTTCAATCCTCCACACCAAGGAGACCAAGGCGAATCGTAATTGGTCAGCTGATGCCTATATACCAAGCCTGGTAAGTGATTGGCTGTGGCATAGAATGATGCGGTTCTCAATAGTTGTGTGATATCATCATTGACGGTCGGACAGACCGTACTAGTCAATGGACAAAACGAGATGTGACCCCAAAATCAACTCTAAACTCCAATACACTATCAACTAAGCTACGGCCCTGAGCATTACTAGATCCATTCCTCACCTGCCGAATGGAACAAATTTAGCGGAAGGCACAGCTTTATAATACTGTTCTTTATACTCATCCATCCACACTTCTGCCGCTCTACGGGTGTTCCTGAAAGGAAGGAATGTGAAATCAGATATGATAATTGTTGATTGATTGAACTAGATTCCCCTTAAAAATTTCAATGTCTTCAGACTGTAGTCAATTAATGTGAAAAATACAGGTGGTTGATACTGGATGAAAGATGCTACTGCAGTGGGTGACCTTGTCATCTTCCCTTATCCCCACATTCGCATTGGGTTGTCTTCTCTCCAACACATTTGACATGCATTCTCAGAGCATCAGCTGTGCGGCAGGAGAGCAGCCACAAAAAATAGTTGGTTTCCCGAAAATATTTAACATTTAGTCCCCTGGCATTCCTAAATTTGACTGGTCACTGCATCCACAGATGGAAAACCTCTCTATGTAAGGAGCATTTATACTTACTTGGCAAAGACATTCCCACTACCACCAGGGAAGGTATACGGGTGTTCCCTTCTAAAGACATGACCAACACGACTGCAGGGAATTATCTCCAAAGTGCCGTGACACTGCCAGACTCTAAATGATATCTCCAGGTTTTCTCCACCCCAGATCTCCATCTGCATGTCGTACTTTCCTACCTCATCAAACCAGGAACGATCAATGCTGAATAACCCGCCAGCAATCATCGGGGTTCTGCAACAAAGTCATCCCAGAAATATCACACGGGTGATAGTTTGGGATAGCTCAGTGGTAGAGGCCTGGATTCGCAATAGTGAGAGTCTTTGTTTGAATTCCGGTCACGACAAGATTTTGCTGTGAGTATGAGCTCCTCAGATTGATCCGGGATCTTACTGCTCCAACAAGCCTCAACCTTAGGAGGTCTGTTAAATGGGATGGCCGAGTGCCCGAAAAGAAAGTAAGTAAAGCTAAGAAAGAAGCCTTGTAATTAATTGCTCTGGTAAAAATATTTATCCCTTTTCAAATGGCTCACCTCCTGGCATTCCCTTGTAATGGATGTTTACTCTAATCAGGTATGCTATATGTTTTGGCTCAGGCCACTGTTAATCAGTAGTTTCCTTGAACATTATGTATACATAATAAAAGAAATTATTCTGTATTCATCTCACGAATAATCAAATCAGACCACCATAACTAGAATAGGCTGATAGTTAGGGCACAAATTAATTTTGTCTCTCTTAGACAGAACAGCGGTGATGAATGGTGCAGAAATTGGCCGACTGAGTATATTTTCCAGTGTGCGTCATTAGGCGAATTTCTGCTTAAACCCGTGGGATAGTTTGGGTGAGCAGTTTTCACCCTTTCTTGTCATTATATTTGACCACATTGAGACGAAGCTTGACTCTTAAGCAGGATATGAACACAGCAATGGCTATACACATACCTTAGCGGGGCTATAGGGTTTGCCCTGCGTTCATTCTGTTCATCGGCAGACATAAAGTCCCATTTGAAGACGAGGTTCCAATCGAAGCCGCCCTTCAAGTTGCTGGCTGCGCCCACATACCGGAAATCATTCATATCAATCACATCAATGACAGGTGAAACAACATGGCGCCGGTCCTAAAGACAAAATGATGGTAGTTAACATAAAAACAATGCTGTGATGACTATATTACATTGAGAAGCAGTGGCTCGGTAAAGAATGTACATGTTAAATAAATAGAGTGCATTGATATGACACAGACATGCAGTTCAATAACCTCCGAAGTTGGAGGACCATGCGCTAGCTATCCCTTAGATTGAGGGGCTACTGTAACCAGTGATATGAATAAATCTCCTAATGGACCAATCAAAACCCGTGTTGGCTACATATGCATGTCTCGGCACATGGCTTCTTTCTAGTGGCAGGACGATTTTGAATGCATCGTCACCGCTCAATGCTCATAGCTATTTTCCTTTAAGTCAATGATGTAATCTTGACCCTGGGGACTATTGTAAAGATGCTAACCAATAGCGAATGCTTCTTCAGTACTGGTACAGTAAACACAGTACAGTAAAAATTGGCGCAAAGTATATTGATGTTATGAATACTATTTTATCCCATATCAGTTTGTGGCGACTTGCATGAGAGCACGATACAAATATACTACTGTTTTCTAGATGGTGGAAACAAGGATGACTTTACTGTTTTATCTATCGGTTGCGTTTTGAAAATAACAGTTTTTCTGAGATACCAGGATAACCCTGTGTTAAAGCACTGGGCTGGCAACTGTGAAAACCGGAATTAGAATTCAGCTCATGGCGAGCTCCTGTTGTGAAAGGACTCCTTACATAAATTCTAACTCAAAACAAAAACACGCCTCACTATGGAGCGCTGATACTCGTGGTGCTCCGTGCAACGCCCACTTAACTAACAAAAGATGAGTATCTAACCCAACATGCCTCACTATCATGGTTAAGAGGTTATACAACAAAAACGTACTATAGTCTGTGGATTGCCATTCGCATGGATAATGTACATGCAGTCCTAGGAATCAAGCTCTCACCTCTGAGATACGTTGCAAAAGAGGCTCCAGCCACTTTTCATTACATTCACAGTGACTGTCCAGGAACGTAAGCACCTGGCCTTTAGCGACTGAAGCGCCTTTCACCCTCGACCTGATCAGACCTTCCCTCTTCTCATTTCTGATCACAATGACCTTCTCAATCCCAGCGAGTTCTAGTCCATCATTCTCTGCAGGAGATAATGAGACGACCGATAGGAAAGCCGATAGCGGGATAGCTCAGTG
>Ga0224501_10005389_pt1 | contig 10088 bp, 4 predicted proteins | sample SF_Oct11_sed_USG_4_FD_169105 | JGI IMG/M metagenome (GOLD analysis project Ga0224501, IMG submission 169105) | Sediment microbial communities from San Francisco Bay, California, United States - SF_Oct11_sed_USGS_8_1 | ecosystem: Environmental > Aquatic > Marine > Sediment | place: USA...
TGGCTATGAATCATAGACTATGAGTATGACGGATTTGTCAAATTATTGTGTCTGTGAATGAGACGAACAACTTCAAATACTGATCACATAGGCAACCAAGCAGGGAGGCGCAGTGGCTGAGCGGTTAGAGAGCTCATCACTGGCGCTGAAGCCGAAGGTCCTATGTTCAAATACAGTTTATGCACCAGAATTTCTCAAAACTTTTCTCTGTTCTCCCAGCAGAGATTGGGTACCTGGCTCTTTTCAGAGCAGAGAAAGGTCGTGAAGAAGAGGCATGGTGCCCTGCCTCTGGAGGCTTTAGTATACTGTTGGTGATACAAGTTGTCTCTAATGACCACTTCCCGAGACGCCCATTTGGCTAAGGAAATAAACGACTTTTACCTTTACTCACGCAGCCAACTATAATGCTTAGAGTTGTTATTAAATCTTCATTGATTAGAAAGTTACCTCAGAGGTCACATAATATCGTCTTCGAGTATGTATTATGTTTTAAGCTATTATTTGGCTCAAATAAGTAGTTACCCAAATTTTTTCAGCTACGGATGTGACATATGTTTGCCCGTTTCAAGGACCTGTGAAAGGAACCCTTATACTCACTAACTACAGAATTTACTTCAAAAGCACTGATAGGGTAAGGTTGAGTTAACTGGTTTTCCACATTGTAAGGATAAGTACTATTAAGCGAAGAGCTGGCACCACACATGTTTCCCTGCAGCATACGTGAACAAGTGTATTGATGCAACTGAGAATCTCCCTGCATTATTATTCCTCCGTTCTACTCGAGCACTTGGCTATCCTCTTTGGCGAATTTTCTAATCCTAACGCTTGTTTTGGAGCAGTTAGAGCTCAGAGTTCTCTGAGCAGGTCATACACATAGTGAGAGCCAGGCATGACCGGGATTTGAGTCATGTTGTCTTCTGACAAGAGCTCCAGTCACTGAACTATCGCACTGTACCATATTGCTGTAGGGCACACCTCTTGTACTAGATGTGGCTCTGGCAGTGATCAGTAGAATTGATAAGTATGGAGGACAGTCTAGCAAAGGTGATCATTCTTATGGACTAGAACTCTACTGCAAAGATATGAGAAATCTCAGGTTAGTTTCTTTGCAGGGTTCTCTTTTCCCTTCTGGTAAAGATGATTTTCATGACCAAAGCAGAAGGAGTCATTGGCGTGAAGGGTGAATTGTTGGACATAGGAGGAATTTGGGTCATCACCCACTGGGGTGAAGTAAATACTTTGTGGAGAGAGGGTTGGGCCTTGAACTAGAGAACCCTAGTTCTATTCCCGCTTTGGGGCATAAGCGGTGCCCTTCCCAACAAACCCCCTCAACAGTCGACTTTGGTGACCTTAGGTGTGTGAATGCTAGAGCCGTAGAGTGGCTGGAACAGGTTGAGGTGTAGCCTTCATAAGAAAGAAGAACGGTTTAAAGTCACAATGTTGAATCAATGAGGCCTACTCACGGGGTTAGCTTCTATATACAGTGAAACTTGGATAACTTAAACTGCATGGGACCATCAACAAATTTTGTTGTGAAAAGTTTGAGTTATGTGTTATTCTCACCCTTTGCGTTAGCCATGTGGCCAACGTAGCGAATCCATTTCGCTCTAGTGTGTTCCATTTCCAGGCTAAGCTTTTTAAAATTTGTGAGATTTACTTCTCATGTGAAAAAAAAGCAATTAAGTTAAGCTTATTACACAAGAATGTAAACATATCCAGCCATAGAAAAGATAATCTGGTGGCACAGGTGATCAGTTCGAGTTATGACTAAAAGTTCAAGATATCCCCATCAAATTCTCATTACCCAGGCAGGGACCATGAAACTTGGTTTGAGTTAAGCAAGTTTTCGAGTTATCCGAGGTCGAGTTGTCCGAGTTTCACTGTACAAGGGTGTAATCTGCGGACACTCCAATTTACTTTGGTCTAGATATCGAGTCTTTTCTCTCTCATTTGTGTAGGTTATTTATATGAATTCAAATTCTCTCCTTTCAGGTTTGCTCACAAGCCAGAGAAACAGACGAGAAAGGAGCTTGTTGAGAAACTAAGTCAATGCGCTTTTCCAATATCCAACAAGCAGGTATGCTTTCCCTACCTGGCTTACCAAGGATCTTTGATTATTGGATATTCGGGCAGATCTTTAGTGTTGCCTTTCACTTCCTGCGCATTCCATATTTTTGCATATGCCCCCTTTTCATATTGTTTCAGTCCAGCCACAGTTTTCAAGAATTTTCGGTGGGTAGACCTCAATTTATCTTCTAAGGTGCATGTACCTCTGTAATTCTAATCTGCTTACGCCAATTCCAGGCCAAATAATGATGGCCTATGAATGTCAACCTACCCTCTTCCCCGCCCTTTGATGGACTTTTTCTTGCTTTGTTGTACTTGCCATAGCTTATTTAAGAGGTGCTACTCTCTTCGACCTTTTCGCAGGTGTCAGGTGACTTCAGTAACTTCAGACAGGTGGTTTGGGACTGAAATTCGGTCATGCAACTTACTGAATGAAAGGGGTTTTAATGTGTTTTAATTGGAACAAGTTTTTAATGTAATGTAGTTCACTGGGATGATGAATGTACATTTTACATCCATACCAGAAGAACTTCATTGAAGGGGTTATGTAATGGTCGAGCGTAGACACACTTTCGGAGTTATGTCCTCCTTTCTTAAAGGGAGGCAACTCGGCATTCATTGCGGCGATAGCGAGTGGTCTTTTCCCAAAAAACGAATATCGGTCATTCGAACAAGTACGGCTCGAATGGTCCAAATAGAAAGAAGGTGGGATCTAATTACTAAAACTTAGTTAGTAACCTAATGATCTTTACTCCCTCATAACATCGGGTAGAAATCAAAATTGAACGTAATATTGGAGGAAACTGAAGTTATAGGATAGCTCAGTTGGTAAAAGCTTGGATCTGCAATCTAAAGATTGCAGGTTCAAGCCTCACTGCCGGCGGGGTGCTTTTCTGGTATGGGCCTTTAGCAAGCCTCTCACTCCAAATTGCTAGTGTGGGTTCGGATCACCACACTAAAAAAATGGAGGTCCCAACCCGCGGATTAGGATCAAAATCACTCCGCGGTAAGATCCACCTCTCCCTTCTCGTTAAGAGCAGTTGAATTTCGGCGGGTGAAGTGTAAACTATCGGCTTAGGTTGACTGACCCCAACCTCTCAGGACCATCCGTTCAGTCTTGTAGCTGGTGCTTCACACTGAATCAACGGGTGCCCTGGTAGAATGTGAGTTGGCCCGGGCAAGCTAACTTCCACTATGAACTCCCTTCGTTCCCAGCTGTTATATGCCTTGCCAGATAACCCCCATACCCAGTAATGAGTGGGTGCAGCTTTAACTTTTTAGTAGCTAAGGATATATCTGGGGAAATGATAGTTGAATGGGTTAAGACCTGGTCGATGGTCAACGCTTTTCGGAGTTGTGTTCCCCATTTTAAAGGGAGGTAACTCCGCATTCATAGCAGCGATAGCGAGTGGTCTTTTTCGACAAATCGAATATCGGTCACTCGAATAACTACGGCCCAAATAGAAATAAAATTGAATCTAATTACTAAAACTTAGTAACCTAGTGATCTTCACCCCCTTATAACATCGAGTAGAACTCAAATTTGAACGTAAGATTGGAGAAAACGTAAGTTATAAGAAGGGCTTGGCCGGTTTTCCCTAGCCCTAAATAGAGGTCGGTGCATTCGGGCCTCTATAATTGCGCAATAATGGCACTAACGCTCGTTGACAGGTGAAGAACTGCGCTCTGTAACCCTATTTCTATATTTTTGTTGCACGGTTTCTCTATTCAGACTTGTGGATCTACAAGTCTAGTATACACATGCAAACGCATTTGTCAAACACTGGCCCGTAAACCGAGAAATCAATGCAAACACCAACAGCTCTATGTTAATTTTCTATCTCAAGGCCAATTCAGGTGCGTCGACGGTCTGAAAAGTACGTCGTAAGCTTTCATTTGAACTGGGTATTGGGTCCATTTGTTCATGGCAGGCTTCAGATTCTGCAAACAAGTGAAGTCACTTTTGCCCATGTCATAACCCCTTTAAGGAGTGTGAATACCTCTGAATGGATCTCTGTTCGGGTGAAAATTTTGACAAACGAGCTGGTTTTCTGTCCGTATGTTAACTATGTTTTGTGTAAATGGCCTTTAGACCGGCATTTGTAGCTCGGCCAGACCCGTCAAATGTCCTACCAGGATCTTTTTGTAGCCTCTGTTTGCATTCAATTACAATGAGAAATTTGCTGGCGAAAATGGATGGAATGTGTTCAAACCCATGGAGGAATATGAGAGAATGGTAAGACATGTGATACAATGTGCTAGCAGGGAGGTGGAAGTATATCTATATCTGACTTTAACATATGTGTTACACTCCTATATATGAGGTGGGACATTGATACTGACCCACTTGTGGTGCTTCATGCTAAGCCAAAACTGGTGCAAAAACATTACTTCAGGCCGGCAGTACCAGTAAAGACATCATAAGTGCAAGGAAAAAGCTTGACTGGTGACAGTATGGCAGCTCCCACTCCAAGTGTTTTAAGTCAGGCAGAAATCATTACAATTATATCATGGGTGGTCTTTCCTCATTAAAATATCCAAGATCCATACAATTCACGGAGTTGTCTACTTTGTTCATACACTTACGGCTGGTCCAATGAAATTGTTCTGTTTTTATGACGTCACAACTTGGTGAGACTGTCCGCGGGTCAGCCTTGTAACAGTGAACTGATTGTCGATTCATATTGATATTGATGGGCTAAACACAGTTGATAGACTGCATGATTGCTAAACTTGTTTTCTCCTGTTACAGGGGGTACCTAATGAATGCTGGAAGATCACCAAAATCAATGAGAACTTTCAGCTGGCAGACACCTACCCATCCATAGTAAGTTACGTTATAATATCTACAATCAACATGTCTCAATGGTTAGGGTGCAGACTTGTGGGTTCGAAGCCCAGAAATGTTTGTATAGTAGTAACAGAAAGGGCATCCGACCTTAATTCGCTGCCTAGTTTCCTTGCTGACTAAGGCCAAACACATCGACTCCCTGTTAATCAAAGATCAATTGGCCTCGCACTGAAATTCAAACGGGTTATGTAAATGTCATGCACATCATTGTTAATATTGTTGTTACTGTTTTTCCTACAGCTGTGTGTCCCGTCTGCCGCCACTGATGAAGATCTGAGGACTGTTGCCAAATTTAGGAGTCGAGGCAGATTGCCGGTAAGTGAAACAATCGATCAATAAATCCAAGGGGCTGGCTTTCTTACTCAGTTGCGGAGCGGCCATAGTTACATTGAGTCATCCCTTCTTCTCTCAGATCCATAACTCGCTATTAATTTCTATCATCGGCTGAAGTGGCTGACTCACCCGAGCATCCATAAAGTAAGCTGTCTGAGTTACTGAGATAATTTTTGGAAATCCTCTATCATGCAATACATTGTAGGATTAACAGAACCCAACGGATTATGACAGCCATAAGTGACTGCATTCAAAATAACTGTGGAGTTTTCTTCTCCTCCATTACATTGCATATAGGTTATATCTACTCTTAAGATGCGATTGTGACCAACCGAAATGAACAGAAGCACAAATCAAAATAAATAGTTCACTGCGTTCACTGGCTAGTAAATTTATTTGAATTTAGCGCACCGCCGGCCCGCCATGACCAGGGTTCAAACATGAGTTCTTGATGATCGTGATCCCAGCGCTCCAGCACGGAGTTATCCCATTGTAGGTGCTGTGTTGGTTGAATAGGGACACTCAGGTGTCCATCACTCGCTCCTCACAGCCACTGGTGGGCGTGGGCAAGAGAAGTCGGGATGATGAAAAGTATGTGCAAACGATTCTGGAGGCCAATCCCCAAGGCCACAAATTATACATCATGGATGCTAGGCCGAAGGTCAATGCTTATGCTAATATGGTGAGTGAGTTGGTTATACACCTGTTTGTAGGGGCTATTTAGAATTCTGTTGAAATGTTCCGCCGATCTACCAAGGGTCCGCCCTTTCTCCCCGATGATCGGACGAATTAGCCATCCGCGCGCCCACAGAATCCTACCACTCAGGCCCCAGGATAAATGAATGGTCATAGTCGTAATGTGACTGATGAACTAATACTCACCCTGTTTACACCCTGCATTGTTGTTCCCTGCATTGTGTCATGGGGTTTGCTCTCTGACAAAACAAATATATCCAACATTTCCATAATGTTTTCAGGCTAAAGGAGGTGGCTATGAGAGCGAAGAAGCGTATCAAAACATGGAGTTAATCTTCCTCGACATTCATAATATCCATGTGATGAGAGAGAGTCAGCGTAAACTGAAAGACATCTGTCATTCATCACATGATGAGGCTCACTGGCTCAGTAGTATAGAATCTACGCAATGGCTTCTTCATATAAAGGTGAATCTATCCGCCATAAAATGCTTCAATTAGATGTTGTGCGACTGAGGTAGTGTGCCGGTAGTATTGATACTGGCATGTACCCCAGCAATTAGCTACCCGCAACTATATTTCACTATGCCGATGGTAAAAGGTAGTGTAATTAAACTGCTTGCTGTCTGGTCATTAAAGCATTAGTGAGCTGCCACACACATGTGAGGTGAGGTTGATGCAGAAATCTTCTTGGGTTTTCATGAATGCCATGCGGCTGTAAGCAAAACAACTCGCTTAGCCTTGACACACTTTCTGCCCCACACTTCCCTAGCAACTTATAGCAACACTAGATCATTGGATCATTGGGTCACCTGATCACCTGACATTGACCAAAGGTTAACATTTGGTGATCTTGGTGACCTTGCTGTTCAGCCCAAGTATTGAAAAGCTCTTTATAGTCTTGCGTGTTTGTCATTAGCAACTGAATGATTTGCTGCTCTTACCCTATGTATTGGTGAGGAATTCCATCTATTCAATCTCTTATCTATAACCCCTGTACATAGCTGGTTTATCACCATAGATTAATTACTCGGTAAGTTGTAACAGCTCAAAGTTGATCTGTATGGCCAATGACCGTTGGAAGTGCAAGTACATGCTGCGTATGGTATGTGTTTGAATACATGCATAAGTATAGAACCTTTTCGCGCAAAGGGAAGGTCTTTGGGTTGACTGCCTTTATTTAGCATCGAGAAAACAAAGTATGTACATGTTCTTTTCTGCCAGGTTTTTGATAACCCTGGACTCGAGAAGACTCTTTATTTTGGGAGTTGTCTCCATACTCTGATAATTGAACCTTGGGGATTTTAGGACGACTACATTGTTGGGCTACAAAATTTTCAATATGTGAAGGAGTGAATTTGAATTATTTTGCGACCATGAATCGATTGAATCAAGTGGTAATGCGTTTGCCCTGTGTGTATGTGACATTGTTCATGTCCTCCTTAGGCAATCCTGGCTGGTGCTCTCAAGATTGCCGACAAGGTAGAGAGCCATAAGACGTCTGTTCTAGTTCACTGTAGTGATGGTTGGGATCGCACGGCACAGCTTACCTCCCTGGCCATGCTTCTGTTGGATCCATACTACCGAACGATTAAAGGTGAGCTAACAAGTATCTGCTACTTTGAGTGACCGCATTGTGACCGCATTGGCATGGCATGATGAGAACATGACCCGGAGGATTCTTGCTGCAGAGTTGCCTGCCCTTGCCAGTAAATGACCGCTGTATCAGACAATAGAAGCAAACATTATGTTCAACGAGTCTACTAATTCATTGAATCGGTGCTAGCTTCGCTGTGTCAAACAGTATCGAGAGCGGGTTCAGTTCGCTCTCTAAGGTGGCCATAAGCGAAGGGATGACTTGATGAAGACCTTATTTCTCCCTCTATCTCTCCCTCACTAATTTAGATCCATGGGCAGATCTAGACCACAGAATCACAAGACAATATTGATCATCGGTTATTTATTATCGTAAACCATATTTTGCACCAGCAGCGGTGCAAAATTCGAACGAACCAGACACAATATCCTTCTATACTTCTCTACTTACTTTGAACGCATGGGTTTTACAGTTATATGCAAATGTCTCTATGACTTGCACGGGTAGCCAAGTCAGCTCTCAACATTTTCACACAAATATTTGTCCGGCTGCAAGGTCGGTCATAAGCGGACTTATGACGTAATATGTTCCAAAATTGAGCATCAGTCCAAACGCGATTGAGATTGGAAGTGCCGGCAACGCTTTCTTGGCAGTAATGAGAAGTACCAGAGTTAGGAACAACCCCTACAAATGAAAATATTTGCATTGTTCACATTATCGCTGGTAAATTTCACATGAGAATTCTATTAGAATCAATGTGAAGTTGGCGGGCATTAGCTTGCGAGAGATCTTTAGTTGACCAGGTTGATTCAGGGAAGTAAACGTGATACAAGCGCTGTTGTTACGCACCATGAGAATCCCGATGAAGCTAGCAAGGGTCGTCACGAGGTCACCAGTAGATGAAGATTTGCCAACAAGAACGCTGTAGAAGACAAAATCACCGAGGCCGAGTTTTACCCCCTTTTCTTCTTCCAGAATTGCGTCCTCCAGTTCCGCAATTCTTCTTCTGTAAAGTTAAACACAGAAGTTTATATTTGCCCTGTTAAGAAAGTGCACCAAACTGCGTAAATTGGTGTATTTGAAGACCTACCTACATGTATAAAGGTTTTCCATACCCTCGGCTGCTGGGTCCTCACTGAACGACAAAAATAAAATGTCAAGAAATGTAAGTGAATGAACAAACATACTCGTGGGTTGTTTCCTGAGATCGGCGGAGACCATAGCGTCCAAGGTTTATATGGTGTGCCTCCTCTTGTAACTGAGCTCGCATTAGCTCTTCTAAAAGAAAATATTCAAACGGTTTTTGGAAAGATGCATCACACTGTTTCGAGCTAGTTTCTTATGCCAACAATGATATTGTTGATTTTCATTGCTGCGAAGAGTAGTAATAATCTGAAAGTAGGAAGCAACTGTAGGATGGGCAAATTGTTATGTATCACTTAATTGTTGATATCTTAATTCACCTATTTCCGCAGAGCTAGTTCTTTGGTGGCCTCCATCTTCTATCGCTTGGTCGGCTTCTATCAACTGTGGCTGATCTGGCACCTCTGTCTCTTCAGTCGCTACTGATTTCTTTTTCTTCGACTCCTGTTCACCTTTGTTCTTTTTGTCCTGAAAGAGTCTCAATCAGCAACACGGGTGTGTGAAAACCTGCTGCCATTGAGGTATTGACAGCATTGTCTCATTCCGACCGTCTCCCTTAACGATGGTTTGACGAAAATGCTGGAAACAGTTCAGGATATCCATAGCTAGTTGGATGCTGATGCTATGCCCGCTTTCATTCCCCATGTACAAACTATGTGAAAACAATAATTAGTCTCAAACTGCTATTACAGTATGCTATAAATGAATCTAATTTGCATCAGATTACCTCATGATCACGTTCATATGATCACCAGAATGCGGCTTACCTTATTTCTCTTTTCTTTGTTGACTCCACCAACTATACTGTATACCATGGTAGCTAAAATAAGCAAGCGTACCATTCTCCTTATTGTTAGCTGTACAGACAAGCGCCATTGAAGACTTTTACTAATTTATCACGCAGTACCCAGAAACAAACCGTATGGCATTCAATTTGTACAAGTTTAGGCTAATCCTGATGAAGATAGCAAGGGCACTAACATGAGTAGATCAGGGCTGGCATGAGGGTCTGATTCCTTTCCTGTGCCATCTCTACTAGCAGTCTGAGAGGCCCCCATGGATGTAGAACCGCCACCAGGTCTGTGAAAAGGAGATAATACAGTGTCGAAATCATACGAGTGCAATTTGAGTTGCAGTTTGTTCGCGGTGTGTTTTGTTTTAACAGTGTGGCATGAGTATGGCATGAGTGTGGCATGAGTGTGGCATGAGTGTGGCATGAGTGTAGCATGAGTGTGGCATGAGTGTGGCATGAGTGTGGCATGAGTGTGGCATGATTGTGGCATGGTTGTTTGTTGCTATGGTAGAGTCCGCATCATATGAAAAGAAAAACAGACTTAGCTAGAACAACTTACCCCAGCATGCTATAACGGCAAGAATCAACCACAATGTCCACTCAGGTAGA
>Ga0224501_10005390_pt1 | contig 10087 bp, 10 predicted proteins | sample SF_Oct11_sed_USG_4_FD_169105 | JGI IMG/M metagenome (GOLD analysis project Ga0224501, IMG submission 169105) | Sediment microbial communities from San Francisco Bay, California, United States - SF_Oct11_sed_USGS_8_1 | ecosystem: Environmental > Aquatic > Marine > Sediment | place: USA...
TTTATGCCGTTGAGAACGAATTTATTTCAATCACACCTTTGCAAATCGATTTAACCCGTTATGATAGCCTCCAGGGGCTGGGTGCATGGATCGACTCCGGCTCATTTTTCAAAGAACAGTAAAGTTAATATCTTCAACACGATTTCAGTAACATGCAGAGAAGTATCCAGGGTATCGGTATGACATCACAGCGGACGCGCGACCGGCTGGTTGAGCGTTTGCGTGAAAAGGGTATTACCGATGAGCGGGTATTGGAAGTAATGCGAACCACGCCGCGGCATCTTTTCATCGATGAGGCGCTGGCGCACCGTGCCTATGAAGACTCTTCACTACCGATTGGTCATGGGCAGACTATCTCACAGCCTTACATTGTCGCCAAAATGACTGAAGTGCTACTGGAGCCGGGAATTCCCGATTTTGTCCTTGAAGTGGGTACCGGTTCGGGTTATCAGTCGGCGGTACTGTCACGGCTGGTGCCCAAGGTGTATACCGTTGAACGGATCAGCGGTTTACTCGATAAGGCGCGTGAAGCACATCGTCTTATTGGGATCCGCAATATTTACACCAAGCACAGTGATGGATCCTGGGGCTGGCCCCAGCATGCACCGTATCCAGCTATCATGGTGACGGCTGCGCCAGAGCAGATCCCAGAGTCGTTGCTGGAGCAGCTGGCCGTTGGTGGTCGTATGGTGATTCCTGTAGGCACGATTTCTGGTGATCAGCAGTTGAAGCTAATTACGCGCGTCAGTGTGACTAATTTTGAGGAACATACACTCGATGCCGTTCGTTTTGTGCCTTTGCTCGATGGCTCGGTGCGTTAATTACAGGATAATGTTTGATGTTGTTTAAAGGTTTATATAATAAGTGTATGCGAATGGCAGCGCACCCGAATGCCGAGCGCTATCTGGTGGCGGTCAGTATTTTTGAGTCTATCTTTTTCCCTATTCCTACTGCGCTGATGGTTGCACCGATGGTAGTCGCCAGGCCAGAGCGAGCGATACGTATTGCCTCTATCGCAACGACAATGTCGGTATTAGGTGGTGTTTTTGGCTATATGCTGGGTTATTTTGCGATTACCTCTATCGAGCCGATTTTGCATGAAGTGGGCTACTGGGATAAATACACCATTGCGCAGCAGTGGTTCCGTGAATGGGGTTTCTGGTCAGTAGTGATTGCTGGATTTTCGCCAATTCCGTTCAAGTTATTCACCATAACCGCGGGTGCCTTTGCAATGTCGGTACCGATGTTTTTGCTGGCATCGTTAGTTGGGCGCTCGGCGCATTTCTTTCTGGTGGCGTTATTGATGGCCTGGGCAGGACCAAAAATGGAGGCAACGGTGCTGCGCTATATTGAATGGCTGGGCTGGTCGACGGTGGTTGCCATTGCGGTGGTGATTTATCTTAAAGGCTAGGAGCAGCGATTGATGTTGGTTAGATTAGCGCTCATCGCTTTATTTCTCTCTATGCAGTCTTCCTGTACGACTGGCCCGATCAACTGGGATCCCGACGATTACACCGTGGTTTCCGGTGATACGCTGTATTCGATTGCCTGGCGTTATGAAATAGATCCGATGGATCTGGCTAGCTGGAATCATCTGGAAGAGCCCTACAGAATCTATCCCGGTGATCGCCTGCATACCAAGGAATCGGATAGCCTTAGGGCAGATCAGCTCAGGGTAGAACAGAAACAGCAGCAAGCTCAGGCCCCATCAGATGAAATCACCGTGCGTCCTGGTGATACGCTTTACTCGCTGGCTAAATCAAACGGCCTCAGTGTCGCCAGGCTGGCGGCAATCAATGGCCTGAAATGGCCTTATGTCATTAATCCAGGCCAGACATTGCGTCTGAATGGCGAGGCTGCAGCTGTGCCAGTTCAAGTCACTGCATCGACGTCCAGGCCAACTCAGCAGTCCAGTGGCGGCCTGAAAGCGTCTTCAGCTGTTGGTGTCACACTGGATGTCGATTCTAGCCGTGAGGTCAATTGGCAGTGGCCGGTAAAAGGCAGGATAGTGACACACTTTAATAAATTCAAAACAGAGGCCAAGGGTATCGATATTGCCGGGGTCGAAGGTGCCTCTGTTGTGGCGGCTTCCTCAGGAAAAGTGGTCTATAGCGGTAATGGTTTGATCAGCTATGGCAATCTTGTGATCATTAAGCACAGCCGTTCTTATCTAAGTGCCTATGCGTACAATAAAAAATTACTGGTTCAAGAAGGAGAGACAGTAAAAGCAGGTCAAAAGATTGCTGAAATTGGCAAAATCGATCTGGAAAAACCTGTATTGCACTTTGAAATTCGTAAGAATGGTAAACCCGTCAATCCTTTGCATTTTCTTCCCCGTAGTTGATGGTCTCTCGCTAAACCACAATATCATGTGGTTAGTCGATATAACGTAAAATTAATTTTAATTAATTTAAATAAATCCTTGCTTTGCATAGATATTTAGTGATATAAAATTTCAAAACCTGTGAAAGGTTTTAGAAGTAGCCTGTAAGTATCTGGAAATAAAGGGTTTAGAAAATAATAAAACAGATACACAAAATGCGGAAAACTATAAATAAAAAAACGTATTTGGAAGAGGGGATAAAAATGAGAGAAGCTACCTTAGAGATTCAAGATAGTTCAGCTGATGTGAGTTTGTTAATGCATGAGGTGGATGATGTTGCCGAAATCGATGAGATTGATGAAATCGATGAAGGCTTCGATGATGATGCGGAAGATGCAGTCATTGAGAAAAAGGCCTCTGAAGATATAACAGGCAAAGTCAATCGCAAAGAGCTGGATGCTACACGTCTGTATTTGCGTGAGATTGAAGGCTCACCGCTACTGACTGCCGAAGAAGAAGTTTATTATTCCCGTCTTTCCCTGAAAGGAGACATGGAAGCACGCAAGAAAATGATCGAATGTAACTTGCGTCTGGTTGTCAAAATTGCACGTCGTTATATGAATCGCGGTCTGGCGCTGCTTGATTTAATTGAGGAAGGTAATCTGGGCCTGATTCGTGCTGTTGAGAAATTTGATCCTGAAAAAGGCTTTCGCTTCTCAACGTATGCCACATGGTGGATTCGCCAGACAATCGAACGTGCGCTGATGAACCAGACGCGTACTATTCGCCTGCCTATTCATGTCATTAAAGAGCTGAATGTTTATCTGCGTGCTGCCCGTAAGCTTGAGCAGACCATGGATAAAGAGCCGACTGCAGAAGATATTGCCAAAATGCTGGATAAGCCAGTGGCCAATGTTGAGAAAATGCTGGGTCTGCGTGATCGCGTGACTTCAGTCGATGTGCCAGTCGGTGCCGACAATGATCGTCCTCTGCTGGAAATTGTTGCTGATGAGCGTATGCAGGCACCGCCAGAAATGTTACAGAATGAAGATGTTATGTCGAATCTGGGCGTCTGGATGGGACAGCTTGATGAAAAACAGCGAGAAGTGCTGGTGCGCCGTTTTGGCCTGAATAACCATGAACGTACAACATTGGAAGATGTTGGTCGTGAACTGGGGGTCACTCGTGAGCGAGTTCGTCAGATCCAGATGGATGCATTGAAACAGCTGCGCAAAATTCTGGAAAGCCAGGGTTTCTCAGAAGACATGTTATTCCAGGATTAATTATAAATTTAAAGAAATAAAATAAAGCGGTACTGCCTGACCGGGTGACCTGATAAGTCACCCGGTTTTTTTATGCCTTAATTAGTCAGGCAATATCAGGCCACAAACAGCGTGGCGGCCTTCGCTGGTAAGAACGTTGAAAGTACGGCAGGCGGCACCAGTGTCCATGATCTCCACGCCGACACCCAGCTTGATAAGTTCAGCATAGATTTCAACGGGTGGAAATGTCAGTCTGCTACCCGTGCCGATAATGACCAGCTCTGGATTCATGGCGGTGATATCCTTGAAGTCAGTGGCGCATAGAGTCTCCACAGAATGCGGTCGCCAGTCTGTCTTCAGCGCATTGTTAGCGATAACCAGGCTGGAGTGGAAGTTCTTGCCATTAATCTGAATGGTGTGTTCATCATAGGAGGTGACGAAATAACCTTCATTTGGGTCGGCTTCTGCGAATTTCACAATGGGTTTCCGGTGTTGTCATAATTTTAGTTACGACACCATTATACGTTCTGTTCGAAGGCCTGCATATGCAGTAGAATGCGGCACTTATTGATATTTGAGCTCTGCGGGTTATTACAGCATGAGCATCGGTGATGGGAGAGAATCTTGGAAGCAGTAAAAGTTGGTTTGTTGGGTTTAGGTACGGTCGGTGGTGGTACAGCCACGGTGTTGCTGAGAAATGCAGCAGAAATTCAGGCACGTGTAGGTCGGGCAATCAAAATAACCCATGTAGCCGGGCTTGGTATTGCTAACCAAACCATCGTTGATCCCGCAAAGGTTAAACTCACTGAAGATGCTTTCGAGGTTGTTAATAATCCTGAGGTGCAGATAGTCGTCGAGCTGATCGGTGGCTACACGCTGGCCAAAGACCTGGTGCTGAAAGCCATCGAAAATGGTAAGCATGTGGTTACCGCCAATAAGGCGTTGATTGCCGTTCATGGCCCAGAGATTATGCAGGCGGCTAATGCCAAAGGTGTCTCTGTTTCATATGAAGCGGCGGTGGCAGGTGGTATACCCATTATCAAGGCAATGCGTGAAGGTCTTGCAGCGAACCAGATTCAGTGGATTGCGGGAATCATAAATGGTACCGGTAATTTTATTCTTACCGAGATGCGTGAAAAGGGGCGTGACTTTGCTGATGTGCTCAAAGAGGCCCAGGCACTGGGTTACGCTGAAGCAGACCCGACTTTCGATGTCGAAGGTATCGATGCCGCACACAAGCTGACGATTCTTTCTTCTCTGGCCTTTGGTATCAATTTGCAGTTTGATAAAACCTACACCGAAGGTATTAGTAAAATTACCACGGAAGACATGAAATATGCCGAGGAGCTGGGCTATCGCATCAAGCACCTGGGTATTACGCGTAAGACCGATAAGGGTATTGAGCTGCGTGTGCACCCAACACTAATCCCTGCGAAGCGATTGATTGCAAACGTCAACGGCGTGATGAATGCGGTACTGGTTTATGGTGATGCCGTTGGACCAACTTTATACTACGGTGCGGGCGCCGGTGCTGAACCAACGGCTTCAGCCGTGGTCGCCGATATTATTGATACGGTGCGTCAGATCGACGTACCAGCTGACCAGAAAGTACCTTTGCTCGGTTTTAAGGCAGGCGCGATGCGTGACACGCCTGTGTTGTCGATTGAAGATACCAAAACAGCTTACTATCTGCGCATGAGTGCTGAAGATAAGCCGGGTGTTCTGGCGGAAGTCTCAGAGGTGTTTGCAGAGCATAACATCAGCCTTGAGGCTGTGTTGCAGAAGGAGCCCAATGAAGGTGAGGGTGCTGTGACTCTGGTGCTGTTGAGCCAACGTGTACAGGAAAGGAACATGAATGACGCGATCAGGGAGGTCGAGGCTCTGGATGCGATACAGGGTGAAGTCGTTCGTATTCGTATGGAGCACCTGGGTTAGTTATCTGAGAGCAGGTTGAATATTATTTATTTTTCCAGCTCTCAATAGCAAGCTCCCTTTTCCAGCCGAGCTTTTTCTCAATTGATGTAATAATCATGCTGGCAATGTCCTTGCCAGTGGCGGTCTCGATGCCTTCAAGGCCGGGTGATGGGTTTACCTCAAGTAGTAGCGGGCCATTTTTTGAGCGAATAATATCCACGCCAGCGACCTTCAATCCCAGTGTTTTTGCCGATTTAATTGCCAACTCTTTTTCTTTTGGCGTAATTTTTACCACTGAGGCAGTGCCACCCTGATGGAGGTTGGCCCTGAATTCACCGGGTGCTGCCTCGCGCTGGATGGCGGCCACGACTTTGCCGTCAATAACAAAACACCTTAGGTCTTTGTTTTTTGCTTCCTTGATAAATTTCTGTACTAGTAGATTGGCTTTGACTGTCTTGAATGCATTGATCACACTTTCGGCTGCCTTTCTTGTCTCGGCCAGAACCACTCCGTGTCCCTGTGTGCCTTCCAGTAATTTGACAATCACAGGTGTGCCTCCGACCATGTCAATCAGGTCATTGGTATCGATAGGCGAATTAGCAAAACCTGTGGTAGGGATACTTATGCCATTTTTGAGCAGCAGTTGCAGCGAAAATAGCTTGTCCCTGGATTGAGTAATGGCCGAAGAGGAATTAATGGTATAGATACCCATGCTCTCGAACTGCCTGGTGAGAGCGCAACCATAAACTGTTGCACCAGGACGAATTCGGGTAATAATTCCGTCAAGATCATCAAGTACTTTGCCGCCACGGTAGTGTGCCTCAGGCTCATCGACGTCAATTTTCATGTAACACTGTTTGATATCAAGAAACAGCATTTCGTGACCGCGTTCTTCACCGGCTTCTAAAATTCTCTGGTTAGAGTACAAATTCTGATCGTTGGCTAGTAACGCAATTTTCAGGCCGCTACTTTTATGTTGTTTTCTTCCGTAGTGCTCATGAAGTGTTTTTGTTGCTACTTCACCAAGACAAAAGCTGATTGCAGGATCAACCAGCATACGGCCATTCATGGCTTCACGACCCAGTAACATCCTGTAGCCCATGGAGTCACGATTGGCTAGTGTTAGTTCAATATCCCATTCTTCGATACCCACCTTGATGGTTGCGCTAATGACATAACGTGTTTCAGCGATGCCGCTTGAGCTTTTTACTGTTCGTTTATCAATAACAGGGGATTCACAGCGAATAGTTGTTTTTCTATCTTTTTGTAGAGGATGAACCTCAAAGCTCACCCAGCCCTGGCCATCGCGCCGAAATTTCTGGATGTTAAATGCATGAATGGAAGATGTCTTTGCGCCGGAGTCGATACGCGCCTTTATTGAAGGAATACCCAGGTCAGGGAACGAGAACCATTCTTCACAGCCAACAATAAATTTAGATTTATCTTTTACCATAAGGCATCTGTTTATTACTGTGCTGGCTCTATAACCTATTTATAGGAATGAAAGAATCTCATCTTCAATTGCATCTTTCTCGATAATGCTTTTCTGGCAAATCTCTTTGTTGAAGAGTTCATTGATCATTGCAGGGATTTTAATATGAGCCTCTTGGGCAATAGATTTTAGCGCGTCGATGTCGTGGGTATCCATTTCACCGGTTAGTGCATTGGCAATTACTGGTGAGAATTTGGTCCACTCTGCCGTTGAGTAGACAATGGTCTTTAATGGCTTATCGCGGCAGGTTTCATAGGCCTTGAAGCAGGTAGCGGTGTGCGGATCCATTAAATAGCCTTTTGCGAATGTTTTTTTAATGTAGGCCTTGCCTTCATCATCATTGCAATAATCGGCAGCAAAAATAGCCTGAATCTGTGCAAGTTCAGTATCGGTGAGTTGATAGCATTTTTTAGAATCCAGCTGTTTCATCAATTCCCTGGTGCGTGCCTCACCGAACAGGTCGAATAAAATACGTTCAATGTTGGATGACTTCAAGATATCCATCGCAGGCGAGGTTGTCGGTATCACAGCCAGGGTTCTTAAATCGTATGCGCCGGTTTTGATAAACTGCGTCAGAATATTATTGTTGTTTGATGCAATCAAAATTTTCTCAACGGGCAGGCCCATCTTCATTGCATAGTAGCCACCGAGTGCGTTACCAAAGTTGCCGCTGGGTACATTCAGGTAAACCTTTTCACCCATGCTGATCGCGTTCTGACGAACCAGTTCAAGATAGGAATGAATGTGGTAAATCGTCTGAAAAATAATTCGGCCGAAATTGACCGAGTTGGCGGCAGACAGGCTGATATTTTTTTCTTTGAGTTTCTGGTTAAAGCTTTCAGAGGCCAGTAGACGTTTGAGTGCATTTTGCGTGTCATCGAAGTCACCCTTAACGCCAATCACTTTTAGATTTTCAGCGTCTTCGGTCACCATCTGTAGGCGCTGCACGTCGGAGGTGCCGCCGACCGGGTACATACAGGCAACGCGGACGTTGGCCCTGTTTTTAAAGGTCTCCAGTGCAGCCGGGCCGGTATCGCCCGAAGTGGCCGCAAGAATCAGGTAGTTTTCATTGCGCTTCTGTGCAATCGAAGATAACACGATGCCAAAAGGCTGTAGCGCCATGTCCTTGAATGCGCGTGTCGGACCATGATAGAGCTCGCTGACATAAAGGTCATCTTTTACTTTGACTACGGGCACTGGATTGGCCGGGTCATCAAATTCGTCGTAAAGGGCGAGCGCCTGGTCGATAGTGGTCGGGTCGATATCGATCTCAAAGGCAACAAGTACACCGCGAGCCAGCGTTTTGTAGTTTGAGCTGAGGTGTTTGTTAAGAAAGCTCTCGCCCAGTACAGGCAAAGACTCGGGTGAGTAGATGCCGCCAAAAGATGAAATGGGTGAGAGAATCGCCTGAGAAAAGCTGACCTTTTGTGGGTGCTGGCCGTCATTGCCACGTGTTTCGATAAAGTTCATGTCTGACCTGAAAAATTGATCTGTAGATATTTGTAACTGATTATATAGAATTCGCGCCTGGGCTTCTGCAAAAAAACGTGCTGAATGAGGGATTTATCTAGTTTAGCTGATCAAAGATGTTCTAGAATTTCCTCGGGTTTTGTGATGCAGTGGTCCGCCTTCCAGTCACGGGTGTTTTCGTGGTCACCAATGTAGCCATAAAGTGCGATCAGGGTTTTCATACCGGCATTGTTGCCTGCCTCGATATCACGGCGGGCATCGCCGACATACAGGCATTCTTCGGCGCGGCTTCCTGCCAGTTCGCAGGCATGAAACATGGGTTCAGGATGGGGCTTTCGGTTTTCAGTGGTGTCACCGCTGACGATACAGGCCGCGTGTTCGGCAAGGCCGAGTGCCTGCATCAGCGGTTCGGTTAGCCAGCCGGGCTTATTGGTAACAACGCCCCAGTTCAAACCGTGTTGTTCGATATGGTCGAGTACGCTTTGTGTGCCTTCGAACAGTTTAGAATGCCTGGCAATACTCTGTTCGTAAATCTCAAGGTAGCGGGTCTTGAGATACTCCAGCCTGTCGTCCTCGAGATTGTTACCAAAGGCGAGTTTGACCAGTGCGACGCTACCATCAGAGACCACAGGACGAACTTTGTAAAATGGGAGCAGGAGCTGGTCTTCTTCGCGGCAGAGGTCGTCGAGTGCGGCGGCCATGTCGGGTGCAGTATCGATCAGCGTGCCATCAAGATCGAACAGAACAGTTTTGATCATGCAGTCTTATTCGGTCGGGCGCTGATAGTGAACCATGTAGTTCACGTCAACGTCATTGCTCTTGCGGAACATGCCTGTCAGTGGGTTGTAGACAACGCCTTCGATACCTTTTAGCTCCAGTCCAGCCTGACGTGCCCAGATATCCAGCTCCGAAGGCCGGATGAACTTGCTGTAATCATGCGTGCCCTTGGGTAGCATTTTCATCACGTACTCAGCGCCAAGAACAGCCAGCAGGTAGGATTTGGCATTGCGGTTGATGGTCGAAAAATACACCGAACCCCCGGGTCTGACCAGTTGGGCACAGGCGGTCACGATGGAAGCGGGGTCGGGGACATGCTCCAGCATTTCCATGCAGCTGACCACATTGTAGCTGGCCGCATTCTTTGTGGCGTGTGCCTCAACCGTGGTATGCAAATACTCAATGTCCAGTTCTTCTTCCATCGCATGGAGCTTGGCGATGGACAGTGGTGCTTTACCCATGTCGATGCCGGTAGTGGTCGCGCCAGCACGTGCCAGGCTTTCAGTCAGAATACCGCCGCCACAGCCAACATCCAGGGCTTTTTTACCCGCCAGAGGGCTGTTGGTATTGATGAAATTCAACCGGATGGGATTAATGTCGTGCAGTGGTTTAAATTCACCACTCTTGTCCCACCAGCGACTGGCCAGCTCTTCAAATTTCTGAATTTCTGCCGGGTCGACGTTGTGTTCGGTATGTGCTTTATTCATGGCAGTCTATTCTAAACCAAAGGTGCTTTGCTGTGGGTGGTTCTCAGTGATTCAATTTAAATGCAAATGTACTGGCAGCCTGTTTGATACGATCGGTTTCCAGTGTGGTGATGATGCGGTTTTTAATGACATGCCGGCCGGC
>Ga0224501_10005391_pt1 | contig 10085 bp, 8 predicted proteins | sample SF_Oct11_sed_USG_4_FD_169105 | JGI IMG/M metagenome (GOLD analysis project Ga0224501, IMG submission 169105) | Sediment microbial communities from San Francisco Bay, California, United States - SF_Oct11_sed_USGS_8_1 | ecosystem: Environmental > Aquatic > Marine > Sediment | place: USA...
TGGTATTGCTGGGCCTGGCTGGTTTAATCGACCCACCACGGCAGGAAGCAATTGAAGCGATTACCAGGTGCCATGATGCTGGCATTGATGTCAAAATGATTACCGGCGATCATGCTATTACTGCAGTTGCTATTGGCAAACAACTTGGACTGCAAAATACTGACAAAGTATTAACCGGCACGGAGCTGGATAAACTGGATGATGCAGAACTCGAATCTATTGTACGTAATACGGGAATCTTTGCACGCACTAGCCCTGAACATAAATTACGTCTCGTCATGGCATTACAAGAGAATGGCATGACGGTGGCAATGACTGGTGATGGTGTTAATGATGCCCCCGCGCTTAAACGTGCCGGTGTCGGCATTGCCATGGGGAAAAGTGGCAGCGAAGCAGCGAAAGAGGCGTCTGAAATCGTACTGGCTGATGATAATTTTGCTTCAATTGTTGCTGCTGTGCGCGAGGGTCGAACAGTATACGACAACATAAAAAAAGTAATCAGTTGGACATTACCAACCAATGCCGGTGAGGCAATGACTATTATCCTCGCTTTAAGCCTTGGGTTGAGCCTGCCAATCACGCCAATTCAAATATTGTGGATCAATATGATAACTGCAGTGACGCTTGGTATCGCATTGGCCTTTGAACCGACAGAAGAAAACACAATGAAACGGCCACCCAGGTCTCGCAAAGAAGCTCTGCTAAGTGGTGGTCTTATGTGGCATATTGTTCTGGTCGCTGGCCTGTTTCTGGCCGGTGTATTTAGTATCTATGAATATGCCATTTTACAGGGTTATTCAGAAATTCTGGCGCGTACCATGGCCTTGAATACGCTGGTTGTACTGGAAATATTTCATCTTTTCTTTATCCGAAATATGTATGGCTCATCGTTAACATGGAAAGCAATATGTGGAACCCGTGTTATATGGATTTCAGTCATTGCGGTTACCATCGGGCAGTTTACTATTACTTATGTGCCATGGTTTCAAAGTGTATTTGAAACAGAAGCGGTTGCTTTTCTGGATGGCTTATTGATTATAGCTGTTGGCCTAATAATGTTTTCCGTAATTGAAATTGAAAAACAAATACGCTTAAGAATACTGAAAAAAGCATTTTGAGCCTGGATTACGGGACAAGTGGTTATGATAATTATGCTCTAAATGTCCGCATTTTTTCCTCCGGGTACCTTTGCGTTCTCTGTGGTTAAAAATAAACCTGTTGTTAAACTGAAGTATTTCTAAAATACAAGTCTGGTTTTGAATTTAGCTTTTGCTAGAATAACCACACACTAATTTCTCAAATACCCGCTAAATAAAGAAGTCGAAATCTCATATGAATATCGAACAAAATATCGCCAGTGAACTTGGAGTTAAACTCGTGCAGGTTGAAGCCACGATTGCCCTGATTGATGAAGGTTCAACCGTTCCTTTTATTTCCCGTTACCGTAAAGAAGTCACCGGTGGACTGGATGATACTCAGCTGCGTACCCTGGAAGAGCGTTTGTATTATTTACGTGAACTTGAAGACCGCCGTGTGACAGTGTTAAAAACCATCGAAGAGCAGGGCAAGTTAACCGATGATTTAAAAAAATCGATTTTAGATGCGGATACAAAAACACGTTTAGAAGATCTCTATGCGCCGTATAAACCAAAGCGCAGAACTAAGGCACAAATTGCCCGTGAAGCCGGGATTGAGCCTCTGCTGGATACCTTACTCGATGATCCTTCACTGGCGCCGGAAGCAGCAGCCAATGAGTATATTAATATCGATGCCGGCTTTGCTGATACAGATGCGGTGCTTGATGGTGCACGACAAATCTTTATGGAAAGAGCCGCTGAAAATGCTGACCTGTTAGGTGAGTTGCGTGATACCTGCTGGGATAAAGGTGAACTCACGTCTAGCGTGATTGATGGGCAACAGCAAAATGGCAGCAAGTTTAAAGATTACTTTGAATTTGCTGAAGCGATTAATAAAATTCCGTCGCATCGTGCACTGGCTTTGTTCCGTGGACGCAATGAAGGTGTGTTACGGGTGAAGTTATCCGTGCCTGGGCAGGATGATCTTGAGTCACCGTTAGAAATGGGACTGTGTGATAGCCTGGTGGCAAAAGCATTTTCACTTTCACAAAAAGATAGAGCCGCGGACAAATGGTTACTGGAAAGTGCACGCTGGGCATGGCGGGTGAAAATCTCCATGCAACTTGAGTCAGAACTTAACCTCAGGTTACGTGAAGCGGCAGAAGAAGAAGCGATTCGTGTTTTCGGTGAGAACATGCGTGACTTGTTATTAGCTGCTCCAGCCGGCGCACGTACCACCCTGGGTTTAGACCCGGGTTTACGTACCGGTGTTAAAGTGGTTGTGGTTAATGACACCGGTAAACTGGTTGATACCGCGGTTATTTATCCGCATGCACCAAAAAACCAATGGGATCAATCCATCGCGGTGCTGGCGGCATTAGCCAAAAAACATAATGTTGACTTAGTCAGTATTGGTAATGGTACTGCCTCTCGTGAAACCGATAAACTGGTTAACGAGTTAATAAAAAAACACCCTGAGTGTCGTTTAACCAGTTTAGTGGTGAGTGAAGCCGGTGCATCGGTTTACTCCGCTTCTGAACTTGCGGCGAAAGAATTTCCGGACCTGGATGTAACTTTTCGTGGCGCGGTTTCAATTGCGCGGCGTTTACAGGATCCCTTAGCCGAGTTAGTCAAAATCGATCCCAAGGCAATCGGTGTTGGGCAGTACCAGCATGACGTCAACCAGCATCGCCTGGCCAGAAAACTCGAAGCCGTGGTTGAAGACTGTGTAAACGCGGTAGGTGTTGAAGTGAACATGGCTTCCGCACCGTTGTTAAAACAGGTGGCTGGTTTAAGTGAAAGTATTGCCGAGAACATTGTTGCTTACCGTGAGCAACATGGAGCGTTTAAAAACCGTGATGAAATTTTAAAGGTCTCACGTTTAGGGCCAAAAGTTTTTGAACAGGCTGCAGGTTTCTTAAAAATATCAGATGGTGATAACCCGCTTGATGCCTCGTCGGTTCACCCAGAAGCTTACCCGGTGGTTAAAAATATTTTAGAAAAAAATAACATCGAGATGAATAAAGTGATCGGTGATCGATCATTTTTATCATCACTTGCAGCAAATGATTACACCATGGAAGGCTTTGGTGAGCCGACTGTTCGCGACATTATTAAGGAACTTGAAAAGCCGGGACGTGATCCGCGACCAGAATTTAAAACCGCGACATTTAAAGACGGAATTGAAAAAGTCAGCGACTTAAAAGAAGGTATGATACTCGAAGGTGTAGTGACGAATGTGACTAACTTTGGTGCCTTTGTTGATATTGGTGTACACCAGGATGGCCTGGTACATATCTCTGTCATTGCTGATAAGTTTGTTAAAGACCCTCGTGATGTGGTTAAAACCGGTGAAGTGGTTAAAGTGAAAGTGATGGAGGTTGATGTTAAACGTAGCCGTATTGCTCTTTCTATGCGATTAACTGAAGAGCTCGAAAGAAAAGCTGGAAAACCTAAAGATAATTCGGTGGATAGAGTGCACCAAGGTAAGAAAAATTCTAATCGCCAGGTTAATAAAACTTCAGCAGTAACTAATAATGCAATGGCTCAGGCATTTGCTAATCTTAAAAAATAAACTTAACTAAAAATGTCAGGTAATTTTATCTGCAATATGTTCCTTTGTTTAGCCTTGTATAATTATACTTAGTCTATTATAAAGTATGTATTTTTAAGTATTTATTATAACTAGAATAAGTCTAAAATTATTTTATTAAGTTTTCAGGAACTTGCATGTCAGCTATGACAATTGTCGACAATTCGCTTTTAAAACTTTTATTTGAGAAAAGTCTCACTCCTATCGCTTACATGGATTTAAAATATAATTTTATCCATGTAAACCAGGGTTATGCCGCTGCAAATAGTAAACCTGTCGACTACTTTACAGGTAAAAATCATTTTGAACTTTATCCCAATGCTGAAAATAAACGTATCTTTGACCAGGTTGTCAGGACTGGTAAGGCCTATGAAACGAAGGCCAGGGAATTTGAAAATGTTGAGGAACCTGAAAAAGGGGTAAGTTACTGGGACTGGAGTTTAACCGTAGTTAAGGATAATGATGGTAATGATGCGGGATTGTTATTGCAGCTTATTGACGTTACCTGTCAAATTAAAGTTGAGCAAAAATTACTTAACAAGGTAAAAAAAGAATACGCAAATTATGATGAAGAACTGGAAGCCATTATTGAATCGAGAACTAACCAATTACAGGATGCTATAAGCCTACTAGAAATTGAAAATGCAGAACGGGTTAAAGCAGAAGCATTACTCACGAAAGCGAAAGAAGAAGCAGAAAAAGCAAATATTAGTAAATCCCAGTTTTTAAGTCGTATGAGCCATGAGTTGCGTACACCCATGAATGCAATTCTTGGTTTTTCTCAGCTGTTGCAAATCAATGAACTTAATGAAATACAGTCTTCCTATAATGATGAAATTCTGTTGGCTGGTAATCACTTGCTTTCAATGATTTCTGATATTTTAGATCTATCACGTATCGAAGAAGGCAGTTTGCCTGTGTCGATCACTAATGTTTTATTAGGCCAGTTAATTGAAGAGAGTATTTCGCTGGTTCAACATAAGCTGGATTTTAGAAATATTACTATTCAAAAACTGATAGAAAAGTCTGATAAGACAATACTAAAAGTTGATGAAACACGGCTTAAAGAAGTGCTGGTTAATTTGTTAACTAATGCGGTTAAATATAATACTGATGATGGTCTTGTTTCTATTGGTTATAAGTCAAGACCCAGTGGTTATATCCAGATTTATGTCTCTGATACCGGTAAAGGATTAAGCGAAGAAGAACAGGAAAAAATATTTGAACCTTTTAACCGTCTTGGTGCTGAATATACAGATATCGAAGGTGTTGGTATTGGTCTTGCTATTTCCAAAAAATTAATGGAAATGATGGACGGCTCAATTACGATTGAAAGTAAAAAAGGTAAAGGATCAACTTTTTATATCGACTGCCCGGTTGGTAAGCAGGATAGCAAAATTGAAAATGCTGCTGTTGATGTTAACCTGGAAAATGTAAATGGCGTCTATAATGTACTTTATGTTGAAGATAATAAATCAAACCAGAGGGTCATTGAAGATTTTTTTGCAACTTTTCCAAACCTGAATTTGACCATTGAGTCCTGTGCAGAAGATGCTCTGAGAAATATTAATCAATACAATTTTGATGTGATCCTGATGGATATAAATTTACCTGGCATGGATGGTTTTAGTGTATTGGAGCAGCTTAAGCAGGATGCGGCAACAAAAAACATCCCGGTTATTGCTTTAACTGCATCAGCAGGCATAAATGAAATTAAAAAAGGTTTAAAAGCAGGTTTTGATCATTACGTGACCAAGCCTGTTGTGCTGCCTGAGTTAATTTCAATCATTAATAAAGAATTAAATCAAATAGAAAAATACTAGTTTTACCTCTCCAGGTACCTGGCAAGATATTTATTCCGTTCAATAATTAAGTAAAACATCTTTGTAAGATAAGGTTGTTGAGTGGTTTATTATTTCTGTTAAAGCTACACTTAATTTTATGGAAATTATAGATACCCATTGTCATCTTGATATTGAAGAGTTTAACCCTGACCGTGACGAGGTCCTCAGGCGTTGCAGGCAAAATAATATCTCCAGGATTATTGTTCCGGCAATAATTTCAAATAGCTGGGGTAAGCTGCTTGAGTTATGTAAGAAAGAAAAAGGTCTTTATCCTGCCCTGGGCTTACATCCTGTTTTTATTCAGCAGCACCATGATGATGACTTACTTCGTTTAGAAGAGCTGGTGAATAGTGCTTGCCCGGTTGCAATTGGTGAAATTGGCCTTGATTTTTATTTAAAAAATTTGGATCAGCAGTTACAACTTCATTTTTTTGAAGCGCAATTAAAGCTGGCGAAAAAATACGACTTACCTGTCATCCTGCATGTACGTAAAGCGCATGACCAGGTGTTACAGTTATTGAAAAAAATTAAAGTTAAAGGTGGTTTCAGCCATGCCTTCAACGGTAGCCAACAGCAGGCGCGGCAATATATTGATTTGGGATTTAAACTGGGTTTTGGTGGCACCTTAACTTACAAGAATGCCAGTAAGATACATCAACTGGCCAAATCTTTACCATTAGAAGCGATAGTACTGGAGACCGATGCCCCGGATATGGTGGTAGAATCTCATCGTGGTGAACGTAACAGCCCGGAATATATTACAGAATCATTAGCTGCACTGGCTGAAATTCGTAATGAAGATATTAATGTGATTGCACAACAAACATCACTCAATGCAAACGCGGTTATAAATTTTAGCGATTATGAATAACAACGTTCAAACCAGTACTGAAGATGCCTTTGCCGGTATTGCCCGGCTTTATGGTTCAGAAGCTTACACACATTTACGTGCCATGCATGTCTGTGTTGTCGGCATTGGGGGTGTGGGCTCATGGGTGGTCGAAGCGCTGGCACGCTCTGCCGTGGGTAAGATTACCCTTGTTGATTATGACACGATTGCCAAATCCAATATTAACCGGCAAATTCATACTTTATCCGGTACGCTAGAACAGAAAAAATGCAGTGTAATGGCGCAGCGCGTAAAAGAAATAAATCATGAATGTGAAGTTACAATAATTGATGATTTCCTTACACTTGATAATATGCCGGATTATATTTCTACGGAGTATGATTATGTTGTTGATGCGATTGATAGTATTAAGTTTAAAGCTGGATTAATTTATCACTGCAAACGCAACAAGATCCCGGTTATTACCACAGGTGGTGCAGGTGGCTTAACCGATCCCTCTGTTATTAAGGTGGTTGATTTAAGCAAAACCTATAATGATGCACTGGCAGCAAAAGTACGCTCTACTTTACGTGAACAATATAACTTCAGCAAAAATCCCAAGAGACGTTTTGCCATTGATTGTGTTTTTTCCAGCCAGCAACAACTCTACCCAAAAGAAGATGGCAGTGTCAGTCATCAAAAACCCGGTATACATGGTGTTTCCCTCGATTGCCGTTTTGGTTATGGCGCAGCCGCGTTTGTTACCGGTACTTTTGGTTTTATTGCAGTTTCCCACCTGATAAAAAAACATTTAGCGAAAAAATTAAAACATGCAAGGTAAATTAGTTAAAACCCTTGTTTCGGCTTTAACGACACTTGCTGTTTTTTTATTATTTATTAATATTTTTTTCTATCTTAATCAAGCAGGGATGATCTTTTTCCCGTTAAAAAATATTGAATCGACCCCGAAAGACTGGGGTCTCTCATTTGAATCATTACGCCTGCCATTAAAAGATAATACAACGGTATCTGCCTGGTATATTCCCCAGGCTGAAGCAAATAAAACCGTCTTATTTTTTCATGGTAACGGAGGCAACATCTCTCACCGAGCCAGCTCGGTTTCTGTTTTTCACCAGTTAAAATTGAACGTGTTAATAATAGACTATCCAGGCTATGGTGAAAGTGATGGAAGGCCTTCTGAACAGGGTTTATACCAATCGGCGGATGCTGCATGGAAGTATTTAATCAATGATAAAAAGTTTAAAGCAGAAAATATTATTATTTTTGGTCGTTCCTTAGGCGGTGCTGTGGCGGTTGACCTTGCTTCACGTGTTAAGGCCGGTGCAGTTATCCTGGAATCTACCTTTAGCTCAGTAAAAGATATGGCAGGTGTGATTTTTCCTATTCTTTCTCATCTCATCTACTTACGCTATTCATTTGATTCTGTAGCTAAAATCAATAAAGTAACGGTACCTTTATTAATGATTCATAGTCCGGATGATGAAATTATACCTTTTAACCTGGGTAATAAATTATTCACTGCTGCCACCGGGGAAAAACAATTTTTACAAATAAAGGGGGGGCACAATGATGGCTTTATAAAAAGTATTTCATCCTATACAACGACTTTGAATCGATTTATAAAATCTTTATAAAAAGTGAAATTATGCCATTATTAAAAACATAACCTTGAAATAATCTATTTTGAAGAATAAGGTGTAATACCACTGAGACATATAATAAAAATTACAAAATAAATTACTAATGAAGAATGTACTAATATTACAAAGGGGAGAAGTATGTCGACTGCTGATAAACAAGTGAATACTGACAAGTTACCATTTGTTGCTCCGTGTAAAAAACTGAAAATAACCGCACCGATTAACTGGTTGCTATTAGGCTGGGAAGATATAAAAAAAGCACCGAAACAAAGCTTAACTTACGGTGCTTTTATTGTTGCGTTAAGTTATGTTTTTAGCTTGTTGATCTGGCTTTATGGTGGGATCGGCTTGTTAATGAGTATTTTATCGGGCTTCCTCCTTTTAGGACCTGTTCTCGCGATCGGGCTGTACTCAATAAGTTGCCAACTTCAATCGGGTAAGGAGCCTGTACTGGGATATTGTCTGAGTGAAGGGAAGCGTCACCTTGGCAATGAACTTATTTTTGCTGTCATTTTAAGTGTGATTTTTCTCATCTGGGCGAGGGCGGCAACGATGACGCATATTTTATATCCCGAGACGGCCACGGCTGACTGGATACAATATCTTCCCTTCTTTGCAGCGGGTACCGTTGAAGGTGCAATTTTTTCAGCCATAATATTTTGTTTTAGTGCCTTTTCACTGCCTATGCTCATGGATAGAAAAGTTGATGTAATAACGGCAATTATTACAAGTATCAATGCGGTACTGCGAAACAAGGCCGTATCACTTTTCTGGGGTAGTCTCATTGTCTTTATTGTATCGGTTGGCTTTGCGACGGCATTATTAGGATTCATCGTACTGATTCCACTGATTGGTCATGCAACCTGGCATGCCTACCAGGAAACAATACAGGCAGATGACTGGCCTAAACACGCATGTATTTAAGTCACCTGCTTCGACATTATAAAAAATGATATTACGTTCTCCCTGCAAGAGGCTTGGTGTAAACTATGCCTTATGCAGGAACCCAATAATCTCATTAAGCCTATTTCGACTTCTCTTCAGGAACGTGTAATAGAACAGACTAAGCACTTTCTTGAAAGTGCAACGAATTATTATAATCGTGAATTTAAGCAAATCCCGGTGTTATTTGATTTATCCGGAAAAGCGGCGGGTATGTACCGGGTTAAAGCAGGGCAAAGAGTGATTCGTTACAACCCTTATATTTTTGCAAAATATTTTGAGGATAATTTTAATGAAACCATTCCTCATGAAGTTGCACATTATGTAACAGATATCCTTTACGGATTAGGTAATATCCGGCCGCATGGCCATGAATGGAAATCGGTAATGCAGCAATTCGGTGTCGCAGCAAAGCGGACAGCAAGTTATGATCTGGGCGGGGTGCCGCTACGAAATTATCAAAAATATATGTACCGCTGTGGCTGTCAAGATTACGAGCTGACCAGTCGTCGTCATAACAAGGTGTTACGTGGCATCGGACATTACCTGTGCAGGGATTGTGGTGGTAAACTTGTTTTTGTTAAGAATATGGAAAAGGTGGGTTAAGCTTATGCGTGGTTTTGTCCCCCCTGATCCTTATACTAAAGTATCTGAAGAACAGTTTGCTATTGTTTATGTCCCCAAACGTAGCCGTAACCGATTTCCCAAGGGCTGTGTTGAAATTGTGACATCTAAAGACGAGGCGATTGAAAAATCTAACCCGGATAGTAAGCAGTATCCTGCCCGTGTACTGGGACCTTCTAAATCATCGGAAGGTCAATATATTTATTACCTGGTGGAGTGGCTTGATCTTTAAGCCGCAAATAAAAATTTATGACTGAATTAACCTCGGAACAGGTTGAACAATTTAAACAGGCCCTGTTAAAAGAACGCGAGCTTTTGACCAGCACCGTTGCCGCAGAAAGTGAATCGGCTAAAACAGTTGAACTTGATCAAAGCAAAGTTGGGCGATTGTCCAGAATGGATGCATTGCAGGGACAGGCTATGAGCCAGGAAACAAAACATCGTCATGAAGCAGTGCTTAGAAATATTACTGCAGCACTTTCAAGAATTGAATCCGGTGATTATGGTTACTGCAAG
>Ga0224501_10005392_pt1 | contig 10084 bp, 11 predicted proteins | sample SF_Oct11_sed_USG_4_FD_169105 | JGI IMG/M metagenome (GOLD analysis project Ga0224501, IMG submission 169105) | Sediment microbial communities from San Francisco Bay, California, United States - SF_Oct11_sed_USGS_8_1 | ecosystem: Environmental > Aquatic > Marine > Sediment | place: USA...
GGAGGTACCCAGGCCCTCTACTCTGTGTGTGAATGGTAACTACTAAATCTGCCTACTGAGGTATTTCTTCCCTTTCTTAACTCTGACTCTGAACTCTAGTTGCTGACCGTGTTGATGTTTTCAGGCAGTGAATATGACTTTGAAGATGATGATCTCATTGAGTCCTATGGTGGTGGCATAGAGAGTGATTCTGAAACTATCAATGGTGTCAGTGCTGAACAGCAATACACAAGTCAACTCATTCTTGCGTAAGCCTTTAATAGAAAGCTTCTTGATCAGCGCTACGCTTTCAGCTTCAATCAGAAAGCCAGCACCCTACTAGCTTTATCACTGCACCAGTCAATAGCAGGACAATAATTATTTCACCCGGACTTCATCACCCCATGGAATTTGTGGTCTCAAACACAGGCATATGCAGGTCTGATCACTCACCTAGACCTAATAGACTCAATGCTCTCAGGTTTGGCGTGCCCGGCCAGTCTAAACAAATTTAATTTTTCTAAAAAAATTGCATATTTTGTCTAAATCTCTTTGGTCATGTCCCTTAGAGAATCGGCACAGTATTCTTTCTCATGCTTCCTATTTCCCCTGCCCCACCCACAAGTTATACCCCGAGATCTGCACAACGTGTATCTCGGATTTGTCCTCCCTTGCTAGCAGTATTAGATTTCCCATTTGTTTTCTTCCAGTATGATGAGCAATAAGACTGATGATTTAGATAAACCGTATGCCTGTCCCGTCAGAGGATGCAGAAAGAAATATAAGAATATTAACGGTGTCAAGTACCACGCTCGACACGGCCACAAACGGGAGGCAAAGTGAGTATATATGTGCTTCATGCTCGCCGCTTATTGTTTAATTTATCGCAACTAGACCCAACCTTATGCTCACTACCCATACTGGTGAGCGTGGTTATAAAGAGTTAAAAAGGTGTGTGGTTCAGGTCATGTAATCTGGTGTTGTAGTAATCTTCGCTTTCGGTCGTGAGTGACAGTCTCGCTGATGTTTTAAAACTTCACAACCCTTTTGAATTACCCATCATCTACATCCTCATCACTATTTCAGACTCGCCAAGTTGATAACCAAATGTTTCTGTGGTAAATCCTTCACCTCGACCAAACAGCTGGAGCAACACAATCTGCTGGAGCACTCGACCCAGAGTGTTGCGAGCGCTGCTGTTCCAACTACCTCCACCACTGCTATTAAGACGGAGCCCTCTGCCGCAGCAGATGTGAAGCCGCAGCTTAGTGTTATCCACCCCATCACTATCAGCGGAGGCGTTTTGCTCGCACCCACCACTGCTCGCCAGCTGAAGGGTATGGCTAAAGGGGATATTCTTATAGCGAAGAAAATACCCACTTCCCTGAATAACAAGGTATCCAGTCTTATTGCGGCCAAATCTACCAGCCTCGTAACGCCCCCGACCACTCCTCAAAAGAAGAGCATAGCAGCTCTTCAACCCAGCCGCTCTATGGAGGCGGCCGCTTCATTGGATTTATCTTCACGGGATGAGCAGGCCATTCACGAGAGGGTTGCCAGGGCGCTGGCTGAAGCCCAGCAAGCGATGGCCAAACAGGCGATAGCCCAGCAATCAATCGGTAAACAGACAATCATCAAACAAGAGATGGAGGCCCCAGTTAATACTACCAACCAGTCTGTCACCCTGGAGATAAATACTAGAAAAGAGTAATGTGCTGCTTCAGTCCCTGCCCTAATTAAAACGCCGTAGTTGCACAACATTCCTCGCTTGTGAAATCTCATCCTCGTTATGTTCAGCAATCACTTCATCCCATTTACACGACTGTCTTTGCCACAGCTCTACTTTATGCTAATAGTTTGTGCTTTATTTATCTGCTTTACCATAATCCGGCTGTTGAATAAACCGGGCAGATTCAGCTTCTCTCAATGCTTCCATGTTATAAAAGTGGTATTTATTATAATTTATGTTGTACTACCATATGATCATAATTATTCAGAAATACTCGAAGAAGAATTTATTTATTATTGTTTGTGCATGTGTGATCGCTCTTTTTCACCCTATGTTGTTATTATTGGTAAAAAAAGGTATTTATTTTTGCCTGTTTGTTTGAGACATCCTATTATACTCCCCCTTCATTTCCTATTGTGAGGCATCCATTCGAAGCAATCAAAGAATAATTTGTTCTCTAGTCAGATGGAAACTATTTTCATATTCCGATGCTCTGGTGCTTGGCATAATCGATGTTACTCGTCACTTTTTTGTCATAAAAGTACACTTGGTTAATAATCATTTTATATCGTTCAGTAGTTGTTAAAAATAAAACTGTTATGTTGCCAAAGTTATAAAAATACTCCAGGATCACAAAACAATAATTTCCCTTCTATAAGCCATGGGTGAAATTGATGTTGCCTTCAGCCTAATCTTTTCAGCAATTGATTTGAGTCCTTGGGGAGGTTATGGTGGCACATATCTGCCGTGTTTATCCGTTTGACGTACCATAATTTCCTTCCGCGATTCAATAGTGCTGCACTCAAGTGGAAATTTAATTAGGATATATTGTACAATGAATCAATGAACATATTTGTTGCAAGAGTGGGTGAGACTAGACTGAATTTGCTGGGTTGAATATCTTAACTAAATTCCCACAATACATAATGGATGGCTGGCTTCTTACCACTCGAGATTCATGCCGAAACTACACCTTTATTTCTGAAAACAGCAAATTATAAGTGCTATTCCCCATATGATGTGTTGGTTGTTACTGCTTGAGTCTTTACCAGTATATATCCGGTCTCCTGTCTCGATCCTGCATGGTTGAATGAAAATAATGTAATCAAATGGGCCATTGCACTCAGTAGCAAGCAGGCCTCTATAAGTTTCTCCAGTTGGATACATGTGGATTCATTATAAATCAGATTACTCCATTGTTGATACTGCACTCAAGTCAAGAGGGTATTATTGATCAGCTATAATGAGATTTAAAATTTTATTGGAGCATTGGCCAATATAACAGCGTTAGTGAGGCAGCAGTTATACCAAGCAGACATCATGATGCGGATGGTAGGGCTGCTATTAGTTCTACTGACTGTGACAGCGAGAATATCAGCTGATCCAGAACTTCTCTTAGCTAAACTAGAACACAACTACAAGAGAAGCTTGCGAGGAGAAGTGATAGGTGCACTCAGTAAGGCAATGCTATACATGAACAGCAAGTATTATGAGCTCAATCTAGATGCACTTACTGGACTCAGAATAGCTGAAGGTAAGTACGCTCTTCATTCATACCATAGATTTATCCTCTACACTCCACGAGTCATACTACCGTTGTTAGTAAACACGTCGCCAAATGCTGAAAGCTGAAGTTTCTAATTTGTTATCTTGTTAGTACAAAAAAATCTAAATAAGTTCATTACGGTTGCTATCGCTATCAAATAAAGGCATTTGAAATCCCTGTATGTACAGTAAGTCTTTACACTATTATATAATTATGGTCTGTACAGGTATACCGGATTTTACCACACCCATTCTCTCGGCTGTGTGATTATAGTGGCGCTTGGCATTATGGCATCATTTGGTATATAACGAAGCGTAAAACAATTATCACTAAATGCAAGGTTTTAAGAGCTCCAACTATAATGGCTTCCTGTAGGTCATTAAAACGGTGTATGATTTAATGTTTCTAATATAGTCATACATTGCATTATGTAATTGGCAAGTATCGTCGGGGAGGCAGCACTGTAAGCGCATTACCTATACAGTCTAAATCTGCGTCAGGTACTACATTGCAAACTTGTTGATACACTGATAATGGTACTGATACTTTGCATGAAATAATTTTGCAGCATATATAATGTCACTTTAATTAGTGCCAATGTAAACATTTAACAAATAGATAACAAATGAATTGTTAATTTAAATAACTGCCATCTAAAAGACACCACAGACAGGATTACGATATGCAATGGGTAAATTATGACCATGCAAGGCTATTGGGTGCAAAGCACATTAGCTGGGTTATCTAACTTAGCTTAACCTAGGTCTGTGGCTAGCCAGGAGCTGACTTCCTGTTATGACAAATGATTGGAATTACACCGTCAGTTTTTCCACGATGGCATCTTATATACATTTCCAATAAAACCCACACAATAAACCTGCTGACCGGCCTGGGGGCAAGGACACCTCTCTCAAAAATATGACTCTACAATTGCAAGAGCTTTTGTAGCCTATGTATACTCGACCTTTTTAACATATATAGTTTATTATTATAATGAACAGTAATTATCCCAGTAGTCATTCACAGTATATATACATATATGTACTGTGACAAATAAAAATACCATACCAAGCCATTATGCAATTAAACCTGATTGTATATTATAAACCGGATTTCTACTAACCAGTTCAAACTGATGTTGTTTACTATTCATTTTTACAGCCCAGTTCAAGTCGATGCATTTGGCCTATCCTGAAGATGAAACTATTGAGAGCCTCCAGCAGTTGGCAGCAGCATCAGTAGATAAAGCCCTGTCTGTAGTAACAGCTTATGATCCGGAATATTTCAAAGGTAAGATCACACGCTCAAAAAGATAGGATGTGTGAGTTGGCAATCGTTTATTTAATTATATATTGGTGGATTGTTCCACTCTGGCTGTCCTATTTAGCAGACTTCCTAAGCATGGTGCTGTTGGAACTGTAGGAGCTAGGATTAATACGTGGAGCTCATACTCACAATGGGAGCGCCCCATGACCGGGATTCGAATGCAGGTTTTCACGGTTGTGAGTCCAGCACTCAACCATTAAACCATCTCGTCATCCGATTAATCTGTATTCTATGATACCAAAATAACAGATGTGACAATGTAATAATGACCTGTACCTCACACAAAAACACAGTGATGCCGTTTATATTCTAAAATAAACCCAGCGCCATTGATACTATTGGCCAGTGCCAGTTATAAATTACTGTCTGGATGGAATTTGGACAGGTGATGGATTTGATATTATGAAGTCATCAGCATTCAGAGTCCATTAAATCAGGTTCAAATTTAAATTGGGTTCTCTATTCCTGAATTGCCTTCTGTAGACTGTACGCTGTACTTTCTGCGCCCTACGCATAGATGAACTCCTAGATTTCTCCAATTTTTACAGATTATTATGTCTATGTATATGATGTTGCAACACACTATTAAAGTGTGGAGTGCACCAAGCCGGAACCTTCTAGGCTAACCCTCAGCGCTCGGGCGCCACAGTTCTTTATTCTACCCTCCCAGACTCCAGTCACAAAGCTGAATAGAGGAGCCCGAATTTTACAGTTACAGTTTTCCTTCTTTGTGGGGTGTGCTGATGCAAGTAGAAAGTCACCTAGCACTTCGTCACAGGAGAGCTTATTATCGTTTGGGTGACCTATTTTTGCATTTCTCATGACAGATGTCCTCAAACATGAAAAGGTGCTTTTTGTATGGAATCATATTTGGTACGCGTCATGCAAACCACATATGGTATGAGCATATCCCAAGCATCTGCCATGCAAGAGCAGCAATACTGTATAGCTGGGTGGCACGCCCTGTGGGAATTACTGAAGCTTTCCTCACACACACACACACACGCACGCACGCACACACACACACACTGTATGCTGTCTACATGGTCAACTCATTACACTTCAGCTTTGGGCAGACTGGCTGCAGCGGAGTTCTGGAATGACAGATCGAATGAGACTGCTTCTCTGTATAACCCAATGATTTTCTGGAGAGAGTTGAGCTCTCTCACACAGCTGGCGAAGAATCAGAATAACAGAGAACATATGACAGAGGATATCTCAGACCTGTGCCTCGGGGAATTGCTAGACGGCAGGTGAGATTTCACCAGCCGTGATCCCGTTGTGTGGTGTCTATTCCGGTGTTTCACTGGGAATTGTTTCGTGTTTCACTGACATGTCTCGCTGTCCGGAAAATTTGATGTTGCAGCTTGTTGGGGATTATGAGTAAGACTGAACTTCTACTTCATGCAGCCAAAGTTTGATAAACTGCAATTTTTGGCCCAAACCCCTCCAAGGATCCTTCATGTATACACATGGTTAACATAACATCCATCCTGATCGATGGACTATGCATCTTTTCAAAACAATCAACAGCAAAAGACAACACTATGATGAGCTCTCAGTGTGAAACACAGCTTTTGCATTGCATTTGTGTCCCTTTTCAATTTTGTAGGTGTAATGTGAGCCAGCACTGCTTAGAATTGATGACTCAGAAGAGGATGAGTGGCTACACTTCCACACACCAAGTCTATTACCTTATAGTGTTACGCCAGGTATACAGTAATCATATCCTCATCCAGTCACTGTATAATTCACTAAAACATCAATGACATTTGTGAACATGCAGGACCTTATTCAAAAAGGTGATACCTATGCTCCCATTACACTCACTGTATTACTTACTTGGACTGCTCAACATTTGACAGTTGCCATCATCCTGTAACTCTTGCCCGTATGAAGGACCTCTATGGCTGTGTTTAAATTTACTGTTACCGGATAACTGTAACATCCTTTTCTCAACTCATAATCTGTGATTTTGAAATGGTATTACGCTTTTGCCACTGTACTGTGCTATGCTGGGTGCTCAACTGCCCCTACTAGAAGATTTTCACACATAGTAAAGATCAAGTAAGGTAGCCCATGAATACAAAATCTAGCTGAACAAAGCCTCTCTATGTATCAAACATCAACACAGTAAAAAAATAGAGGTCCAAACCAGTAGATTAAGACCAAAATGACTCCACGATTGTTAAAGATCTACCTCTTCCTTATCTTAAAAGTAGCTGAATTCTCGGCGGGTGATGTGTAAATGATAAAAGTTGACTGATTCCAATCCCGGAGCAATGTTACTGACCTGCACATAAACCATAACTGGTCAAAAAACAAATATCTAACCTGCATGGCAGCTGTGCCATTCACGAGAAGAGAATGCGTCTGGTCCGTTGCATATATCCGTGATCACGTTTTTAGTCGGGCTGCGTGGTACATTATGAGGACATGCAGTCACTGAGCAGCATGTGCGCCAAGATGTGTGCTAAGGAATATTACGAGGCTTCAGAACAACCGAAAACAACCAGCATAGGCGAGGATCTGTTCATGGAGCAAAGTAAGCATGCCCTTACAGTATAAGATATTTTGCAATTTTGAAATTTGTTAAAACTATCCCAGATTATTTCGTTGAGCCTGGTCGTTTGTCTGATCAAGAAACATCACTGCAAACATACAGGAACTTGGTAAAGCAAAGCGGCTATCTACTACTCATCTCGCACTGGTGGCAAATGTGTGGTTTGATGATTTGGTTACTAATGATTACAGTGGTTAGGGGTCAGGAGGTAGAGTCATTCATTGTCCATTATTTTTTAGTTGGACTGTGTGGTCTGGGTGGTTATTGGCAAGAGTTCTCACAACCTTCATGGATTGAGTCAGTGTTGGGTTGGCAAAAGGAGTCTGGCTGCTATGGAGACGCGCAAACATTTTTGAAAGAGCTGGCATCTATTGGTGAGAACCATTATGATACATTTTTTATATAATTCCACTTCCTGCATCTTGGGAAAAATTATGCAGTCCAACTGGGAACATATTCTGATCATGCCAATGACATGCAATTTTTTATGACAACTAAGTTATCTAATAACCATTCGCGAAACAAGGCCCAGCCTCAATATTATTATTATACATACACTAAACTAACATAATCCCAATCTTTTCTGATGCCGTTCTGATTTTCAGTTCAAGTCTGGTTTAAGATAATTCAAATACTTTTTACATGTATTTTTCTCTGCTGAACTACTTACTTCTAGCAATCATTCGCTTATAGCTTTAGCTTAAGGTTATGAACAAAGAATCTTTGGCCGAGACTAACTCTGCTGATCACCCGGCAGTTTTGTAGTGAGTTTGGGCTCATCTACATCTTATTCATCTACAGGTGGGCTCATATATGTATACATCCATGGATGGGCTATATTCAGAACATGGAGATAACTTCTAGACTTACTAGTTGATTTTTTAATTTGGTGCGGATCTTATTATAATACGAGGGGTAGACAATCCAGACGCGCAATTCATTCATGGGTTCACATCATCATTATGTTTTCACACGCTGCAGATGAGGAGAAGAGATTCAGGAGATCAACCAGAGTGAAGAGAGAAGAGAGGATAATGGGAGAAGGCTGTCTCTGTCACCGCACCACAGTGGCTATTTTAGCACTGATACAGCATCTGAAAGCTCTTTCTATATGAAATTATATACAAACTTATTCATCCCAAGGTGATGGGCAGGAGCAGTATACTGCCTGGATGGTACAAGAAAGCTTCATAAATATGAAATCTATGTACTAATCAGAAGTATGCACCTTGTAACTCAGTGAAGGGTGATAGTGTAACAAAGTACCAGCTAATTCTCAGCAGCTGGAAACTTGTAAATCAATTGTGCCAACAGAGAGAATGTAGTACTTTTAGTATTATTATATTTTCTTACAAAATCTAAAGATTGTCAAAAATAAACAAATATTAGCTGACTAGACCATCGTGTGTGTGTGTGCATGTTTGCATATCTCGGTACATATAGAACACAGCATTCGGACATTGCGTGATAAGTATGAAATCTCTAGTATACGCCATCCTGGGCGTTTCCATATAGCTGACAGGACCGCTGCTCAGTCAGTGGCTTCATAATGATCTCAGTAGGAATGTTTGTAAGGTTGAGATGTGTGACTGCCGCCTCATTCAGTACCACCTTCAGTAAAGGAGTTTATATAGTATATCCAAGTGTATACTAGTATGCACCATCAGAGGGAGTGTGTAATATTCAAGTTTTCAGTAAAAACAAAATGGAACCCCTTCATTACTGGGTATGGGGGTAAACCGGCAATCCAGAGAACACCTGGGAACATGGGGGAGTTTATAGTGTAAGTTGACTTGCCCGGGGCCAATCCAAATTCCACCGGAGTACCCACTGAGCTGAGTGTGAAGCATGCGCTACAAGACAAGTGGATAATAGATCTGGGAGATTGGGGTGGGGGGGGGGGTCAGTCAACCGAAGGGTATGGTACCACACCACCCGTCGAAAACTCGGCTACTGTTTCGCGAAAAAGGAGAGGTGGATATCTCAGTATGGGCTACGTGAGGCATACCCATCTGGTGCCCAGCACATTATAACCTCCAGACAAAAGAGATTATGCGTACCATCTGTCAGCCATCATATATAGCGATAAGGCGACTGAACTGAGAATGACACCATACTGGACACAATTGATAATAAAGCCAACCTGTCTGAAAGTGTTCATTCGTTGTTGGAGCGAGATTTTCCTAATTTTGGTTTGCAGGACTGTGTCAAGTAGAGTGCCTTCATCATCGAGTAGACTGGCGAAGGCCACGCTTATATGGAACATATCAATAAGTCCATCTTCCTCCACATCAGTCAATATGCCTGCAAGACAAAGAATCTTTAAAATGCACATTCACTGACCATGCAACATGATTACCCTCATTTCTGTCAGACAATTTCATAAGTTGCAATACCATAAAACCATTTGTACAAAGCCACTCAAACAACGCCGCATCTCGAAACCCGAACACAAGACCATGGTGCAGTAATTGACTCTCTGTGTAGCAGAATGAGAATATTTAGGCATAGCAGCTAACTCTATCACTGGTCTCAGACTCAGTTAATTATCTTCTATCTGGATTGATGTGTGTAGCGTCTAACCTACCAAAAGGTTGCTATTGCATCCTCGGGGATTTGGAGCAGGAGGTTTTGTGGTTTGGCGAAGAAATTGGGCTGAGAGGTTTCAGCAGTATAAATATGAAGAGAAATGCTCCAGGGACGTGGCAGAGGGTATCAACGCAGACGTGGTATAAGCGACTTCAATACCGTAAAAAGGTTTCAACAGTCATGCACTAGCTATAGACAGAATGACACTCTTCTTCTTAACCTTGTGAGCTATATTTCCTTGCTCCAATATTTGGCACAGTGGAGTGCTGCGTCGGTTGGTTGGCACAGTTGAGTGCTGCGTCGGTTGGTTGGCACAGTTGAGTGCTGCATCGGTTGGTTGGCACAGTTGAGT
>Ga0224501_10005393_pt1 | contig 10084 bp, 7 predicted proteins | sample SF_Oct11_sed_USG_4_FD_169105 | JGI IMG/M metagenome (GOLD analysis project Ga0224501, IMG submission 169105) | Sediment microbial communities from San Francisco Bay, California, United States - SF_Oct11_sed_USGS_8_1 | ecosystem: Environmental > Aquatic > Marine > Sediment | place: USA...
GCAAGGCCGGGGCGCCGGAACGATAGCCCGCCGTCGCCAGCCCAGTCGGTTCCGGGTGGTTCCACAATCAAAAGTTATCAAATAAAGGGGGCGGGGCCGTTTTTGGTCGGCTAATTTCCCACACGAAAAAATAGGCTTGGGTTAATTCACGATATTGATAATGCCAATGGCTTCAAACGTGTCCTTTCCCATCGGCCTGAAGACAACGAAAGCCCCCTGGGCAACGGGATCGAAAGATACCGCTTCTATGTTTGGTCCATGCGTGACGAGAACGAGGTTTTTACGCCCAGCATACGACCCAATTCTTCGGCTTAGCTGTTCCGTGGCCCTGTCCGCCTGTTCTGCCGACAAAACTTCCAACACGGTCAGATAATCGGCCGCCGTGCTTCTGCCAAAGGCAATTTTTGCCGTATCCGTTGTGCGGCAATATGGACTTGCCAGCACTTCCCCTACCGGCACCCTCTTATCGGCAAACATTTTACCGATTAGGGCGGCATCTTTTTTTCCTTTGGCGGTCAGATTTCGTTCTTGCTGGCATGACGGGTCACGCACCAAGGGGGCGCTGGTTACTTTTCCGTCATTACTAGAGGCATGCCGCATCAATACGACGAGGCCCCCGTCCGCCAACTTTTGCCATATTTCTTCTGTTGAACCGGCGATCCCCATCGCCGGCATCAAGGAAAATGTGATTATGTTGAAAATAACGAAAAGATGGCGTGTTTGTTTCATTCCGGAATTCCCGCCTGCAGCAGCGCCGCCTTGTAGCGTTTTATATAGGGGGGGTGCTGGATGGGCTGGGTTTTGGCGATGGTTTGGATGTTGCCGGTGAAGCCCATGGACTTCAATTCGTCCACTTGCCACTCGGCGTCGTCCTGCTGTCCGGCTTCCACATAAACCGCGGCCAGGGTCCAACGTACGAATTGGGCCGTCGGGCTGCGCTCCATCGCCGCCTCCAAATCCGCGATCGCCGCCGGGTAATTCCTGGCGCCATAATGGGCCCACCCGCGCATGTACAGATACCAGAAGGGATAGCCAGGGTTCATGCCCATGGCGGTTTCTATGGACCGGATCGCCTCTTCCGGGCGGCCATCCCCGGTATAGAGTTGGCCCAGGAAGGCATGGGCGTCGGCGAAGTCCGGGTCCAGTTGAATGGCCCGTTCCATGGCTTCGATGCCGCGCTTGAGCATGCCCGGGCGGTGGATGCGCGCCAGAGCCCGGCTCAGGTTCCAGTGAAAGTTCGGATTCTGGTCATCAAGTGTGACGGCCTTTTCAGCCAACTGGACCGCCTTATCAAGATCACCTTCAACGTCGTCCGACCATCCACTGCGGGGGTTCAATTGGTAGATATTAGACAGGCGGGCATAAGGGTGCGGGTATTCAGGGTCAATAGCGAGCGCCTGTTCATAAAGCCGTATGGCTTCCTTGTTGGCTTCACGGTTAAACTTGGATTCCTCGAACAGGCCCTTGAGATAAAGGTCGTGCGCTTCAACACTTTCGGTTCCCTTCGATGCCAGAAGCTTGCGTTCCTTATCCGAAAGTTTCAGCGCCAACGCGCCGACGATTTTTTCCAGTACCCGGTCCTGCAGGGCGAAGATGTCCTTGAGTTCATCGTCATAGCGTTCCGCCCACAGGTGGCCGCCGCTGGCGGCGTCGATCAACTGGGCGTTGATGCGCACCTGATCGCCGACCTTGCGCACGCTGCCCTCCATCACGTAACGCACGCCCAGTTGTGTGCCCACCTCGCGGACATCGATCTTGCGGCCCTTGTAGCCCGAGGTAGTAGTGCGCGAGATCACGGTCAGGTCTGAAATCTTGGACAGGTCGGTGATCAGATCCTCGGTCATGCCGTCGGCGAAATACTCCTGCTCCTTGTCCCCGCTCAGATTGACGAAGGGCAGTACGGCGATGGAGGCCTTCTTGGTCGTGAGCGCCGGCGCCGGTGGCGCCGTCGTTTCGGGCGGGGCCGCCGGTTCCATTGCCGTTTCCATCATGGGCGCCGGGGCGGGGGCCTGCAGGCGCCACCAGCCGACGCCGCCGGCGACGATAACCAGCACGACGGCCGCCGCCACCCCCCAGCGCGGCGGCCCCCGCCGTTTCGCCGCCGTTTCGCCGCCGGTGAGGATGCGGATCACGTGGACCGGATCGGAGACGTTTTTTACCTCGACCTCACCCATATCTTCGAATTTGCAGTCCAGCCGGTGGCGCACCTGCTCGTGGACGCTGGCGGAGATGCAGATGCCGCCGGGCCTGGCCAGGGCCTCGATGCGGGCGGCTACGTTCACCCCTTCGCCGTGGATGTCGGCGCCGTCGTCGAGGATATCGCCCAGGTTGACGCCCATGCGGAAATCCAGCGGGTTGTCCCGCAGGTCCGCCTGCATGGCGAGGGCGCAGCCGACCGCGTCCTGCACGGTGGTGAATTCGGCGAGGAAGCCGTCACCGGTGAGCTTGACGATCCGGCCGGAAAATTCGGCGATGCGGGGATTGATGACGGTTTCCCGGGCGGCCTGCCAGGCAGCCACGGTGCCGTCGGAGTCCTGTTCCATGCGCGCCGTGTAGCCGGCCACGTCGGCGGCCAGAACCGCGGCCAGGCGTTTCGCGACGACCCGATCTCCCATGGTCCTTAATTCCCCCTGCTCACCGTTCCCGGGATGATAGCTGATCGGTTGCGAAAACTCGACTCCGCCCCCCCTCCGGCCCGGCCCGCGGATTGGGCAAAAAGCCGCTTTTGCCGGGCAAGTTCCCTGTTTTTGCTGGATAAATTCTAAATTAAGGCGTATACGCTAGCCTGCATTTTTTACCGCTCCTGGGAAAGAGGCCCGACATGGCAGGAACATGGACCCCCGACAGTTGGCGCGCCAAGCCCATCTGTCAGGTCCCGGATTACCCGGACGCCGCCACCCTGGCGGACGTGGAAGCGCGCCTGAAGCGCTTTCCGCCGCTGGTCTTCGCAGGCGAGGCCCGGCGCCTCAAGGCCAAGCTGGCCGAGGTGGCGGAAGGCCGTGCTTTTCTGCTGCAGGGAGGCGACTGTGCGGAAAGCTTCGCCGAGTTTCATCCCGACAACATCCGCGATACCTTCCGCGTGCTGCTGCAGATGGCGGTGGTGCTCACCTTTGGCGCCGCCTGCCCGGTGGTCAAGGTCGGGCGCATGGCTGGGCAGTTCGCCAAGCCGCGCTCGTCGGACACGGAAACCATCGACGGCGTAACCCTGCCCAGTTACCGGGGCGACATGATCAACGGCATGGAGTTCACGGAAGAGGCCCGCGTGCCCGATCCCGAACGCCTGGTGCAGGCTTACAACCAGTCCGCGGCGACGTTGAACCTGCTGCGGGCCTTCGCCCAAGGGGGATATGCCGACCTGCAAAAGGTGCACCAGTGGACCCTCGACTTCGTCGCCGACAGTCCCCAGGGTGAACGCTACCGGGATATGGCAATCAGGCTGGACGAAACGCTGGCCTTCATGGCCGCCTGCGGTTTGACCAGCGAAACCACGCCGCAAATCCGCGAGACCGATTTCTTCACCTCGCACGAAGCCCTATTGCTCAACTACGAAGAAGCCATGACCCGTATCGACAGCACCACCGGCAATTGGTACGACACCTCGGCGCACATGCTGTGGATCGGCGATCGCACCCGGCAGCTTGACGGTGCCCACGTGGAATACCTGCGCGGTGTCGGCAATCCATTGGGAGTAAAGGCCGGGCCGACCACGAATCCGGACGACCTGATCCGGTTGTGCGATGCGCTCAACCCGGGCAATGAAGCTGGGCGGCTCACCGTGATCGTGCGGATGGGATCCGACAAGGTGACGCAACTTCTTCCCCCCCTGATCCGCAAGGTGCAGACCGAGGGCCGCAAGGTCGTCTGGGCCTGCGATCCCATGCACGCCAACATGGTCAAGAGCGCCAACGGCTACAAGACCCGCCCGTTCGACCGCATCCTGGAAGAAGTGCGAGGCTTTTTCGCCGTGCACCAAGCGGAAGGCACCCATGCCGGCGGCGTCCATTTCGAAATGACCGGCCAGGATGTGACCGAATGCACCGGCGGCGCCCAGGCGATTACCGAAGCCAACCTGAGCGCCCGCTACCACACCCATTGCGATCCGCGCCTCAATGCCCAGCAGGCCCTGGAACTGGCTTTTCTGCTGGCCGAGTCCTTGAAGGAAGAGCGGGTTAATCTCGGAAAAACCGCCGTCGCCTCTGGCTCCTAAGCTAACCTCTGGGTACACTCCCATGATGGACACCCTGGCCATATCCCTGGCGCAGATCAATCCCACCGTTGGCGACATCCGCGGCAACCTGGGCTTGATCCGAAACGCCCGCGCCGCCGCCGCCAGAGACGGTGCCGATTTGCTGGTGACCGGCGAACTGGTGGTTTCCGGCTACCCGCCCGAGGATCTGGTTCTGAAACGCGCTTTTCAGGATCTGATCAAAGATGAAGTCAATGCTCTGGCCAAGGAAACGGCGGACGGCGGACCGGCATTGCTGATCGGCGCACCCTGGCGCCAGGACGGCAACCTCTCTAACGCCGCCCTGCTGCTGGACGGTGGCGTCATCGCGGAAATCCGCAGCAAGTTTGATCTTCCCAACTACGGGGTCTTCGATGAAAAGCGCCTGTTCGCACCCGGGCCGTGCCCGGCGGCGATGCCGTTTCGGGGGGTGCAACTCGGGGTCATGGTATGCGAGGATATGTGGACACCGGCGGCGACCAAGTGCCTGACCGACAGCGGCGCCGAAATTCTGGTCGTCCTCAACGGTTCCCCCTTCGAAGCCGACAAGCCGGAAGTGCGCCAAGACCTGGCGACGGCCCGCGTTGCGGAAAGCGGACTGCCGCTTATTTATGTCAATCTCATCGGCGGCCAGGATGAACTGGTCTTCGACGGCGCCTCCTTCGTGCTCGGCGCGGATGGCAAGGCTTGCATCCGGCTGCCGTCCTGGGAATCCCAAATTTCGACCTCGCGCTGGCAACGCGGCGCCGACGGCTGGGTCTGCGCGGCGGGGGAAATGGCTGGTCCGGAGGATGATCTGGAAGCCGTCTGGCGGGCAATGACGCTGGGCTTGCGCGATTACGTCAACAAGAACTTCTTTCCCGGCGTGCTGATCGGCTTGTCGGGTGGCATCGACAGCGCCCTGTCGGCCGCCGTCGCCGTCGATGCGGTCGGCGCCGACCGGGTCCATTGTGTGATGATGCCGTCGCCTTATACCTCGCAAGACAGTCTTGAGGACGCCGCCGAATGCGCCCGCCTGCTCGGTGTCAAATTGGATACCATTCCCATCGACCCGGCCATGAACGCCTTCGACGATATGCTCAAGGAAGTTTTCGTTCAGCACCCGCCCGACACCACGGAAGAAAACATTCAGGCGCGTTCGCGCGGTATCACCTTGATGGCGCTTTCCAACAAGTTCGGCTACATGGTGCTTTCCACCGGCAACAAATCGGAAATGTCGGTCGGTTACGCCACCCTTTACGGAGACATGTGCGGCGGGTATTCGGTCCTGAAAGACGTCTACAAGACGACCGTGTTCGAACTGGCCCGCTGGCGCAACCGGCACGTCGCCGGCGATGCCCTGGGGCCCGAGGGTCGAGTCATTCCGGAACGCATTATCACCAAGCCGCCGTCGGCGGAACTAAAACCCGATCAGACCGACCAGGACAGCCTGCCGCCTTACGATGAACTGGACGCCATCCTGCACTGTCTGATCGAAAAGGAAATGTCCCGTGACGAAATCGCGGCGCGCGGCCATGATCGCGAGATGGTTCAACGGGTCTGGCAGATGCTGGACCGGGCGGAATACAAACGCCGCCAGGCGCCGCCGGGGGTCAAGATCACCGGCCGCGCCTTCGGCCGGGACCGGCGCTATCCCCTCACCAACGGCTTTACCTCGCATATCTAACCGGGATTGATTCGTGACCCTCAAACTCTACAACACCCTGACCCGATCGAAAGAGACTTTCGAACCCCTCGATTCCGGCCACGTGCGCATGTACGTGTGCGGGCCGACGGTCTACGACTTCGCCCACATCGGCAACGCCCGCCCGGTGGTGGTGTTCGACGTGTTGTTTCGGCTTTTGCGCGCCGAATACGGCGCCGATCACGTTACCTATGTCCGCAACATCACCGACGTGGACGACAAGATCAACGCCCGGGCCAAGGAAACGGGCCAGGACATCCGCGACCTCACCGAAACCACGGCCAAGGTCTTTCACGAAGACATGAGCGCCCTGGGAGCGCTGGAACCGACCCGCGAGCCGCGGGCCACCGATCACATTGCGGAAATGATTTCCATGATCGAAGACCTGATCGAAGGCGGGAACGCCTATGAGGCGGACGGTCATGTGCTGTTTAAGGTGGCGTCGTGGAGCGAATACGGAAAATTGTCGCGCCACAACCGCGATGAAATTATCGCCGGCGCCCGGGTTGAGGTCGCGCCCTATAAAAACGACCCCGCCGATTTCGTGCTGTGGAAACCGTCGGAAGCGGACGTCCCCGGCTGGGACAGCCCATGGGGGCGCGGCCGGCCCGGCTGGCATCTGGAATGCTCGGCCATGAGCGGCAAGTACTTGGGATCGACCTTCGATATCCACGGCGGCGGCCAGGACCTGATTTTTCCCCACCACGAAAACGAAATCGCGCAAAGCCGCTGCGCCAACGAAACCGAATTGATGGCCAAATACTGGGTCCACAACGGCTATCTAATGGCCGAAGGCGAGAAGATGTCCAAATCGTTGGGCAATTTTTATACCGTGCACGAATTGTTGGAAGAATTTCCCGGCGAGGCCATCCGCCTCGCGCTGCTCAAAACCCACTACCGTCAGCCGCTGGATTTCACCAAGGCGGGACTGGCGGAGGCCAAGGCCGAATTGGATCGGTTTTATGGCGCACTGAAAGCGGCTGACGGCAACATCGCCAGTACCCCGGTTCCGGAGATGATTCTTGATGCGCTCGATGATGATCTCAACAGCCCTCTGGCATTGAGCCGATTGCATGAGTTGGTGGGCGCTTTGAACAAAGCGGGAAACGAGGACGAAAAAACTGACTGCAAGGGCCGGTTATTGGCGGCGGGCGAATTGCTCGGCCTCCTGCAACAAGACCCTGACGACTGGTTTAAGGGCGCGGCGGCCGCGGGCGGTCTCGACGACGCGGCCATCGACGTCCTTATTGCCGCCCGCGCCGAGGCCCGCGCCAACAAGGACTTCGCCGAATCGGACCGCATCCGCGACGAATTGGCGGAAAAGGGCGTGATTCTTGAGGACAAGCCCGGCGGCACCACCGAATGGCGTCGAAAATAAGCTGTTTTATTAAGAAATACGCCGCCCTTCGCTTGCCTTTTGACGCCGGAATGTGGGTACACTGGGGCAGGATACGGCTTCCGGGGGCCGTTCTTTCTGATCAACGAGGAGAATTCACATATGTCCAGCCGCGTGACGCTTTCCGTTCTGGCTTTTGTATCCGGTGCCGCCTTTATGAACGCGCTTTTGTTTTATGGGCTGGTGCCGATGCCTAAATTCAATACGGACATGTGGTCGCATATTTTCATCTTATTCGGTCTTGGCCTGTGCGCGCTCGCTTGGTGGCGCGTTTTTTCCCGCCGTCCGAAGTAAATCCAGTCCCTTTGAAGAGAAAAAATTCCCCTTAGAACGGCCATACCAGCGTGATCGTCGGCACTGCGACGATGACGATCAGCATTTCCAGCGGCAGGCCCATCCTCCAGTAATCGCCGAAGGCGTATCCTCCCGGCCCCATCACCAGGGCGTTGTTCTGGTGTCCGATGGGGGTGAGGAACGCGCACGACGCCCCCACCGCCACCGCCATCAGGAACGGATCGGCGCTGACGCCCAGTTGCCCGGCGATGCTGAAGGCAATCGGCGCCATCACCACCGCCGTGGCCGCGTTGTTGAGAATGTCCGACAAAGTCATGGTGATAATCAGCAGCACGGTGAGGATCAGCACCGTCGGCGCGCCGACGCTTATCGCAACCATGGCGTCGGCGATGATCTCGGTGCCGCCGGTAGTTTCCATGGCCCGGCCGATGGGAATCAACGACCCCAGAAGGATGATTACCGGCCAGTCCACGCCTTCGTAAAGATCCCTGGCGGGTAAAATGTTGGTAATCACCATCGCCACAGCGGCCAAACCGAAGGCGACGGTCACGGGGACGACGCCGAGCGCGGCGCTACCGATGGCGACGGCGAAGATGGCGGCGGCGAGCCCGGCGTGGGCGCGCTTGCCGAACTGAAGTTCCCGCTTGGCCAGCGGCAGGCAACCGAGACGGGAAATCAATTCAGGGATATGTTCCTGGTCGCCATGAAGAAGCAGGACGTCGCCCGCCCGGAAACGGAACGCGCGCAGGCGTCCGCGATAAGGCCGTCCTTGGCGCGAAACCGCCAGCAGGTTGACGCCGTGACGGTGGCGCAGGCGCAACTGTTCCACGGTGCGGCCCTCAATACGGGCGCCGGGGGTGACCACTGCTTCCATCAGGACGATGTCCTCGGAAGTTAGCAATTTCGACTTGGCTCCGTCGGTGCCGGAAATCTCGAGTTTCATCAGCGAAATAAACTTGTCCAATTCCTCCGGGCTGGCTTCAATAATCAAAACATCTCCCGCCTGGAAAACTTCCCGCCGGGGAATGGACGCAAAATGTTTTCCTCCCCGGATCATGGCGACGGCGACGGCGTCCATATCCTTGGCCATGGCCTCGATTTCGGGCAGGGTTTTGCCGATGGCCGGGCTCTTGCCGCTGATCTTGGCCTCGGTGACGTATTCATCGATCTGGAAAAATTCGTGCATCGGGGCTTCCGCGCTTTTGCGTTTGGGAATCAAGCGCCAGCCGACGGTGGCAATGAACAAAACTCCGGCCACCGTCACCGCGCCGCCGACGGGTGTGAAGTCGAACATGGAAAACGGTGCATCCGCAACCTCTCCCCGGTAGGCGGCGATGATGATGTTGGGCGGGGTTCCGATCAGCGTGATCAGGCCCCCGAGGATGGAGCCGAACGATAACGGCATCAGAATCAGCGATGCCGATCGTTTCGCCCGCGCCGCGGACATCAGCGCCACCGGCATCAACAACCCCAGGGCGCCGACGTTGTTCATGAAGCTCGACATGGCGGCGCCCAGGCTGGACAGCGCGCCGACATGCGTCGAGGTCTTTTTGGACATCGGCATGACCCAATTGGCAATTATGTCGGTGGCCCCCGATGTGGAAAGCGCGCGGCTGAGGATGAGGACGGCGGCGACCGTCACCGTCGCCGGGTGGGCGAAGCCCAGGAACATTTCCTCCATGGGCACCACGCCCAGCAGGGCGGCGGTCAGCAGAATGAGAAAGGCGGACACATCGAACCGCAACCGGCCCCAGACGAACAGCGCGAATAGGGCCGCGAGAAGGGAAAAGATGATGATTTGGTCCGTGCTCATCGGCTTGGCTCCCAAGATGTCGATCCGCCTTTCCCGAATTTGGGAGGGGCAACCAATTCAAATATTATTCAGGATAGACCTTTTATCCCCCGTCCGTCAGAGGGAAGCTTTCACGAATATGGCCGTGGGATTTTCCCGCTCATTCTTGGCCGGGATTAGCCGGAATATATTGAATTGGTTCTAGCTTGCCCGTTCAAAGGACTGGGTGACAGGATTCCATGCCTCGAGGACGCCTTCGAAGATGTTGAGATACCAACCATGCAGGCTCAAATTCCCGGACGCCACCGCCTTGCGGACGAATGGGAAGGTGGTCAGGTTATCGAGGGACAGTCTCACCGCCTGACGTTCAGAAGCGCGCAGCAAGGCGTCGCCTTCAAGCCCCGGATTTTCCGCCAGGGCGCGTTCATGCGCCTCGCGCAGCAGGTCGGTCCAGGCGGTGATAAACTTGCCGCCGGCCTTGCCGCCTTCCTGTTTGCGAACCATGGCGGCGACACCGCCACAGTGGGCATGGCCGATGATAATGACATGTTCGACCTCCAGCCCCTTGACGGCGAATTCCAGCGCCGCGCTGGTGCCGTGATAGCTGGCGTCCGGTTCATAAGGGGGGACCAGGTTGGCGACGTTACGCACGACGAACAACTCACCCGGGCCGGTGTTGAACAGGATGGCCGG
>Ga0224501_10005394_pt1 | contig 10081 bp, 8 predicted proteins | sample SF_Oct11_sed_USG_4_FD_169105 | JGI IMG/M metagenome (GOLD analysis project Ga0224501, IMG submission 169105) | Sediment microbial communities from San Francisco Bay, California, United States - SF_Oct11_sed_USGS_8_1 | ecosystem: Environmental > Aquatic > Marine > Sediment | place: USA...
GTCAAGACAAGCCTGATTACAGGCAATACAGGTGTTAATTTGTTCTGCATGACCAGCCTTTGCCTTATTCATAAATTCTGCATCGGCCAAAAATGGTCTTGCCATCGATACCATATCACTTTGACCGCTTTCTATCACCTGATTAGCCACTTCTGGCGTATTAACACGATTGGTAGAAATCAGTGGGATGTTGATATGGGGTTTGATTTTTTCGGTCACCCAAGTGAAATTGGCTCTGGGCACTGATGTAGCAATGGTAGGAACTCTCGCTTCATGCCAGCCAATTCCAGTATTGATGATAGAAGCACCTGCCTGTTCTATTTTTTGGCCTAATTCAACCACTTCATCCCAGCTACTACCTTCATTAACCAAATCCAGCATGGATAAACGATAAATAATGATAAAGTTTTCGCCAGTTGCCTCTCTAACCTGTTTAACGATTTCCAGGGGCAATCTGATACGATTCTCAAAACTGCCGCCCCAACGATCGGTTCGCTTATTGGTTTTACTAACAATAAACTGATTGATGAGATAACCTTCCGATCCCATAATTTCGACACCATCGTAACCCGCTTTTTGAGCTTTGACCGCACAGTTTACAAAGTCATTAATGGTCTTTTGGATGCCTCTTTCACTCAAGGCTTTCGGTTTAAACGGATTGATGGGCGCTTTAATGGCAGAAGCGGAAACTGAAAATGGATGGTAGGCATAACGACCGGTATGCAATATTTGCATGGCAATTTTACCACCAACTGAATGCACTGCATCAGTCACTTTTTTATGATTTCTTACTTGCCACCAGAAACTTAATTGGCTGGCAATCAAAGATACACGTCCTGCAAAATTGGGTGCTATCCCGCCTGTTACAATAAGCCCTACTCCACCAGCGGCTCTTTCCTTGTAATATTGAGCCATTTTTTTAAATCCGCCACGCATTTCCTCAAGACCTGTATGCATGGATCCCATGACAGCTCGATTTTTTAGCTTATGATTGTGGATTTTGATTGGATTAAACAGTGCTGGATAGTGTGACATTTGGTTTCCTGCAAGAATTTTGACGATAACTAAATATAGGTTCTTTTATATCAGATAATGAAGGCAATGAAAATTATAATTTGTTTTGGCTTTTACTATATAACTATTGGTTAGAACTCTTGTTAACTTTATTTAACAATTTATAATATTTACCGCTAACTAATTTTCATACAATTGATTAAAATGCGTTCAAGCTATTGTATCAAATTGTTTATAAACCAATAGAAGGAATTAAAATGACAAAGTTTTTTAAAAATCTATGGCATGGCCTGGATCTGACCCGCAGAATCTTTCTTAATTTTTTATTCTTTTTGCTGTTGATTATGCTCTTTTCAGCCATCACCAGCTCACCGGATATTCCAAAAATTGAAAAACATTCTGCTCTTGTTTTAGCCCCACATGGCTACATTGTTGAACAACTAACCTATATTGACCCAATTGATCAGGCAATAAAGGAAGCATCTGACAGTCAGGATGCACCTGAAACCTTACTCTACGATCTGATTGATGCCATCAAATATGCCAAAGATGATAACAAAATTACTGTATTAGTTATCTCTACCAAAGGTTTATGGGGCGCAGGTGTAACCAAGTTGCAGGATTTAACAGCTGCTATTAAGGATTTTAAAGAAAGTGGCAAGAAAGTTATTGTGTATGATGACAACTACTCTCAAGCTCAATTTTATCTGGCATCTGTGGCCGATGAAGTTTACATGAATACTGATGGTGGCGTATTTCTTCTGGGTATGGCGAGATACAGAACCTACTACAAATCTTTTCTTGATAAATTTGATGTAACTGTGAACGTTTTCAAGGTAGGCAAATACAAGTCAGCTATTGAACCTTTTATCAGAGATGATATGTCTGAAGCAGCCAGGGAAGCTAACCTGCTATGGTTAGGTGAATTGTGGGATGATTTTAAGCAGGATTTATCTGACAATCTGCAAATAGAAAACAGCAAAATCAATGAATATATTGATAACTTTAAAGATAATCTCATCAGTTACAAGGGTGATTCCGCCAAACTGGCTGTTGATTATGGTCTGGTCGATAAATTAATGTCCAGAATTGAATTCCGTGAATATATGATGGATTTGGTAGGTGCTGATGAAGATAACAAATCTTTCAAACAGATCAATCATGCCAATTATCTTAGAGTTAAAAAATCAAATTATGATTATCTTGACCCCTATAGCAATAAAGTTGCCGTTGTAACTGCCAAAGGCAACATACTTGACGGAGAACATAAGGAAGGCAATATAGGTGGTGATACTGTTTCTCGTTTGATCCGCAGAGCCAGACTCGATGAAACCGTTGGCGCAATCGTATTGCGAGTTGATAGTGGTGGTGGCAGTGCCTTTGCTTCTGAAGTCATCAGAAAAGAGCTGGTTAAGGCTCAAGAAGATGGCATTAAAGTGGTCGTCTCAATGGGCGATGTCGCAGCATCGGGTGGTTACTGGATCTCTGCAACAGCTGATGAAATCTGGGCCAAACCTTCAACCATTACCGGTTCAATTGGAATTTTTGGCATGATCCCTACTTTCGATAAACTGATGAACAAATATGGCATTCACAGAGATGGTGTTGGCACAACGCCTTATGCAAATCCGGTTGATGTTGGTATGCCCATCAGTGCTGATGTTGCTGAAATCATTCAAACAGAAATTGATTCCGGTTATCAAAAATTCCTCGAATTGGTTGCCAAGGGAAGGAACATGACGACTGAACAAGTTAATGAAATTGCTCAAGGTCGTGTTTGGTCTGGCTCGCAAGGTCATAAATTAGGCTTGGTTGATAATTTGGGGTCGTTAAATGATGCTATTAAATCTGCAGCAGCATTGGCAGAATTTGAAGAAGACAAATATGATATCTGGAATGTAAAGCGTGAATTATCGGAAAAAGAGTTATTTTTGCGAGACTTGCTAAATACTTCAGAAGTTACTGAAACGCTTAAAAGCAGTGCTGACAGAAAACCTTCATTGGCTGACAAGGCGTTAAATGATGTAACACAATCGCTTAAAACTTTAAATATGTGGAACGATCCTAATCATATTTATTCTAATTGTTTATGCGAAGTTACTTATTAATTAACGACCGAGATAAGCAATATCTCATCCAACCATTAAAAAAGCAGTAGATTTACTGCTTTTTTTTTGTTTTCATACACTCTGTAAATTAATCTTATTACATAAAGTTTCTAAGGCAGGCTCAAAAGTGGGTAAAAAGAAAGTCTATATCGCATACACTGGTGGCACCATTGGTATGAAGCCAAGCAGTAATGGCTTTGTCACTGAACGCGGTTATTTTACCAGGCAGATTGAATCATATCCTGAACTCTATCATTCTGAGATGCCAGAATTTGAATTACACGAATATGAGCATTTGATTGATTCTGCTGATATTACACCACAGGACTGGTATCATATTTCCCAAGATATTGAATCCAAGTTTAATGATTTTGATGGATTTATTGTTTTACATGGAACGGATACTATGGCCTATACTGCTTCTGCTCTTTCTTTTATGTTTGAAGATTTGTCAAAACCGGTTATAGTCACAGGTTCACAAATTCCCTGGTCTGAGATGCGTAGTGATGGTAAAGATAACCTTGTAACATCTTTAGTGCTTGCAGCTAATTATAACATTCCCGAAGTGGGATTATTTTTTCATAATCGACTTTATCGCGGCAATCGTGCAAGAAAGCTGGATGCAACGGGATTTTATGCCTACCAATCTCCAAATTTTCCTGCGTTGGTAGAAGTTGGAACCAAAATAGATGTTAAATACGATCTCCTGTTAAAAGATCCTGAAAAAATGCTTCGTGTTCGACATATTGCACCACCAAAAGTTGTTGTTCTCTCTTTATTTCCTGGTTTTCCAAGTCATATTCTTAAATCTATATTTGAGTCAGACATACAAGGATTGGTTTTAATGACATACGGCATGGGCAATGCACCGAGTGAAGATAAAGAAATGCTAAAATTATTGGAACAAGCTTCGAACAAGGGTGTAATAATTGTCAATTGCACGCAATGCAATAAAGGTATCGTTGATATGAATGGTTACGCGACTGGTAAAGCTCTTCTCAATATTGGCGTTATAAATGGTTTTGACATGACTCCTGAAGCCACCATGACAAAACTCAGTTATTTATTAAGCTGTGACCTGAAAATTGATGAAATGAAACAACTGATGCAAACCAGCTTGCGTGGTGAACTGACCGTATAAAGCCAGATTATCTTATAATTTTCGACCCTTTTAATTATTAAGACTCGAATCGACTTATTTATAAATTAAATGGTTTGTCTGTTAGCCAAAGACAAAGACAAGGTTGATGCATCCAGATATTCCAGTTCGCCTCCTAACGGGACACCTTGCGCTAATCGACTTACGATAATTTCATTATTGATTTGATGAACCAGTGACTTGATATAATGCGCTGTCGCCTCTCCTTCCACCGTAGCTGAAGTTGCAATAATAATTTCACTGACAGCATCCTGTTTGACAATTCCGGCTAATACAGGCAATCCTATTTCATCAGGCCCAATACCATCCAAAGGAGATAATGCACCTTGCAATACAAAATAATTACCGCTATAGCTTGCAGTAGATTCAATGGCATATATATCTGAAGGAGATTCAACCACACAAATCAGTTGTTTATCTCTTTGCGGATTACTGCAAATCGAACACACTTCATTTTCGGTATAATCACGACACTTTTGGCAAAGACCAATTTTTTCCATTGCCTGTTTTAAAACATCAGACAAAAGGACACCTTTGCTACGTCTGCCATTGAGTAACTGATAAGCCATTCTTTGCGCTGACTTTTTACCAACAGAAGGTAGGCATTGAAGCGCTTCTATTAATTGTTCCAGCAAAGGTTTAGTCATTAATTGATCCCGAAAATAGACTGGTACTAAAAATTAAAATGGCATTTTAAAGCCCGGTGGTAATTGAATGCCACCAGTTAAAGATCCCATTTTGGATTGCGTTTCATCTTCCACTTTTCTAACCGCATCATTGACCGCAGCAGCTATCAGATCTTCCAGAATTTCCTTATCTTCCTGCAAAACTTCATCGCTAATTTCGACCTTTTTAACATCATGTCTACCCGTCATAGTCACCTTGACCATTCCGGATCCGGTCTGACCAACAACTTCCATATTGGCGATATCTTCCTGCGCCTTTTGCATTTTTTCCTGCATTTCCTGAGCTTGTTTCATCAAGCCGCCTAAACCTTTCATATTTACCTCTTAAATAAAAACTAGTTAGGTTTGATGGTGCCAGTCTCAATTTTAGCTTCCAATTGATCCAGCATATATTGAATTTGATCATTTTCCAGCAATTTTGCTTCAGCCTGATCAATTTCTGCCTGTTGAATTCTTTTCTTTATTTGTAAAGGTGTTTCATCCAAATCTGTTGCTGATTGCAAATTTATTGTTAATTTTTCTTCATTAAAGTAGCTTTGTAAATTTTCCTTTATTAAGTCAACCGCACTGTCTGTAATCAATGCCGAGACCATATCACTATGCACAATGGTTAGTTTATTGTCCTTAAAACTTGCATTGGAGTTCAGTAAAACTTGCAATCCATTGCCCTGAATATCAAGCTGTGCGGTTATATCATGCCAATTTGAAGAATCAAGTTGGGTCAAAGGAATGATGGTTTCCGACTGAATGGTATTAATTGCCGGCTCGGCTATTGTTTCATTTGAATTTGATACATCAGATGATGGATAGGATTCCACTTTTATATTTTGATCTTTTAATTCTACTGGTTTACTTTCTGTCTGATGGCTGGTACTTATAGCGGCTTCAGATTTTTTTTTTGTCTGCTGTGATTGTTCAGCCTTTTCATTTGACTGAGAGCCTGAAGAATTTGAAGTATTCGAAGAGTTCCCTTGACCAGCAGGTTTAAAAGTCATTATACGAAGCATCGCCATTTCAAAACCTTGTCGCGGGTATGGAGCATAAGGCAGATCTTTTCTGGCTTGTAGTGACAATTGGTAAAATAGCTGCAAATCAGCTGGTGTAATTTGACCAGCAAGAGACACAATCATCTTATCATCACTGCTTTGAGTCGCCTGATAGACTGCTATTTCATGCAGCAGGGAAAGCCACTCAATTAATAATTCATTGTAATCTGGTGTGTATTCGGCAATATGCCTTATTTTTTCCATCAATAGTTCAACATCGCTGGAAATCAATGCTTCGAACAACTGATAGACGTATTTCTTGTCAATCGCGCCAAGCATTTCAGCGACCTGATCTGCTTTGATATCCTGATTGCAAAACGCAATTGCCTGATCCAGCAAGCTTAATGCGTCTCTCATACTACCATCTGCAGCTTTGGATATGATTTCCAATGCAGCTTCTTCAAAAGTGATAGATTCATCTTTTAAAATCAATTTCAAATGGCTGTCAATTTCGTTTTCTTCCATTCGTCTAAGATGGAATTGCAAGCAGCGAGATAAAACAGTGACAGGTAATTTTTGCGGATCGGTTGTAGCCAAAAGAAAAACAACATGAGGCGGTGGTTCTTCCAGCGTTTTGAGCAAGGCATTAAAACTATGACCACTGAGCATGTGAACCTCGTCAATCAGATAAACCTTGTAACGGCCTCTGGTGGGACGATATTGCACGTTATCCAGCAATTCTCGGGTATCTTCTACTTTTGTCTTTGATGCAGCATCTATTTCCAATAAATCAACAAAGTTACCGTGGGCTATTTCGGTACAACTACTACATTGGCCACACGGTTTGGCTGTAATACCGTTTTCGCAATTAAGACATTTGGCAAGAATTCGGGCAATGGTGGTTTTTCCGACGCCACGAGTACCGGTAAACAGATAGGCATGATGCAAACGATCGTTTTCAAGCGCATTGATAAGCGCTTGAGCTGTCTGCTTTTGACCAACCAACTCTTCAAAATTGGAGGGTCGCCACTTTCTTGCCAGTACCTGATAACTCATTTTAAATTACTCTTGTAAACAGAACCTGTGATTATATCTTGAAGCGCGCACAAGATCACGACAGAAAGTTATTTTTATGGTTTGAAAGAATAAGAATGAAGAAGAAATGGTGGCAACTCTATCAGCCACATCTCGGCACACGAGTCAATTATTACCGTTGCTCCCTTCCGGGCCTGGCGGGGTTCACAATGTATCGTTGCGAGAGAACCAATAGAGTCACCATAGTGGAGCGGCATTCTAATTCTTTTATACTAAAAAGCCAACCGTGATTTGTAAAAAAATTTAAATTTAAAATCAGCCAAATAGTTTTAAGCCGCTAAAACCTGAATCGAGATAACGATAAAGTATTTATATCAAAATCCGGGTTATATTTTTCTAAAACCAAATCTCTGGCTAATTCCGCTGTAGCCAATGAATAAGTCCAACCCAACATACCGTGTCCCGTATTAACGTACAAATTGTCATATTTTGCTTTACTGACGATTGGTAATCCGTCAGCTGAAGCAGGACGTAACCCGCACCACTTCTGTTTGATGTTATCGTAATCAGCTGCTTCTGGCATCAACAGCCTTGCGTAATCAATCATATATTTAATTCGTTCTTCCTTAATCTTTGTATCCCAACCATCAAAGTCTAAAAACCCGGCAATTCGTAATTGGTTACCCAAACGGGTAAATACTATCTTGTGATCGGAATCAGTTACCGGAATTTCAGGATAATCAGGATTGACATCAAGGGTGACGCTATAGCCTTTCAGTGGAAATATGGGCAATCTAATACCAATTGCTTTCATCAATTCGTAGGAATCAATACCTAAAGCAACTACCACAGAATCAACTTCTATTTCACCTGCTTCAGTTTTAACAAAATTTACCCTGTTATTTTTGACACCAAATCCGGTAACCTTTTCACCTGAATGATAACTAAAGCTCTTCATGGATTTAAGCTTTTCAAATAGCCCAACGGTAAAATCATGACAATTTCCAATTCCTTCTTCATGTCGAATGAAACCACCAGACAATCGAGATAAATCAATAAATGAGTGCGCCTTCCCTACTCCTTCCACGGACACTTTTTCAACAGGAACCACATTACTGGCTGCTGAAAAATCACTTTCAAGTTCAAATTGATTGCCATAAAGATAATATTTGTCGACAGGACATTTATAGTTAAATTGAAAAGGATTAGATTCAACCATCTCATGCATACATTTTCTGGCATACTCACCCAGTTTCAACATGGATTGTTGAGATTCTTGTCTATAACCTGAAAAGCAAGCAGCAGTGTAATTCATTCCCCATCGAAAAAAGTTTTTACCTGGAAAAAGCTTCAGGTTAACAGGGTAATCTTTACGAATTAAGGCTAATGGTAACAGGGAAAAAAGATGCCAACTGGCAAATGGAGACCAGTAACCAAAGGATAATTGACCGCCGTTAGCGAAAGAACAGCCGTTTGCTGGTTCAGGGGTTTTATCAATCAACACAACTTCCAGACCAGCTTCAACTAGTTTATAAGCTGTTGTTGTACCTATAATACCACTACCAAGAACTGCTATTTTCATGTGTTGTAATATTTAATTGTTTTTTCAACTTTAACACAGAAAACCTGATAAATAGAAAGCTATTTTTCTTCAGTACTATAATTCCACAATGGTACAAAAGCATCCCTCACCTGCCATGCAAATAGAAACAGTAAAGCAGCGTGACTAATTCCCCAAATCGGATTACCATCCAAAATGATATGATTCAACATGATTGCCAAAACCAAAGGCGCCAGTATCACAACACCAAGAGGTCTGGTTCGTCTAAATAGAATCATGATTCCTGAAGAACTATACGCCATTCCCAAAAGTGGGAAGATAAAACCTGATTGATGAAATGCCTCCAATAATGCAGTACTTTGCGGGTTAAGATTGAGTTCTGGTTTGTCAATAAATCCCATTACCATCAGCAAAACAAGGAAACCAACAGTGATATAGTAGGTGCAAAAAATTAAGCGTAGTGCTGCTATTGTTTTTTTCATGAATATCTCATTTTTGATTAATAACTTCGACTTTTGATTCTTCGCTTTTCTTTTGAACAAGTACTGAAAAACTGGAGCCAAGACTATTACCTGAACCTAAACCACAGGAATCAGATTGATTCAACCTAACTCCTGTAATTAAAAGATCAGCTATTTCATCATTGTTAAAATCAGCAATATAGTTAATTGAAAATTTAAAATAATCTCTAATTCCACCACAATCATCTTCGTTAACAGAAATTATTGCTTCAAAAGCATCTTTGGTTACATACACTTTTTCGAAAGTGATTTCGCCTAGTGTTTTACCCTTTACCAGTTGTTCCCTTTGAATTTTTGCAATCTCCCAGGAGTCATCTGAATATACTCCTCCAGACATTGGAATTATCTCAGCTGGTAAATCTTTCCACCAATAATCAAAATTAAAATTAAAAAAGATGGTTGAAACTGGATTAGCTGTATTCAGTACTTTTAAATCTTCACACAACTTTGAATATCCAGCTTTCATTTTTATACCTGCAGTTGAATAGTCAAAACAGCCTTTGTTCAATAATGATTGAAAAGATTCGCAACTGTTGAAATTCTGTCGCGTACCACCTGATTCATTTTTACAATAAAGTGAACCTCCACTTGATTCATGTTCATGTAATGATTTTAGATATTCATTGTTCTTAGGTGAATTTTGGGCTGAGGTAGTCGTTATTAAACTAGCAAATATAATTAAGAGCAGAGAAGTATTTTTTATTGTTTGACTAAACATATTTGTTATTCCATAAAACCTTCTTACCCAAAAAGACTACATGAACAATTTAAATTTCACAATGAATTTATTTTATCAATATTTAATTTAGCAAAAAGGGATTGACAGAGAATAGAGAGAGGGATTACTCGGCTCTTCCTGAGCCTCGCCCCTTTGGGGCTCCCGTCATTCTTCCGGCATTCAAAATTGTTCCAGACAATTTTGTCGAACCCTGATCTAGTGTTCTCATCAAGACCTCTTTCATCACAAATAAAAAAGCCCCTAAAAAGGGGCTTTGTTTATTTGGCGGTGAG
>Ga0224501_10005396_pt1 | contig 10080 bp, 8 predicted proteins | sample SF_Oct11_sed_USG_4_FD_169105 | JGI IMG/M metagenome (GOLD analysis project Ga0224501, IMG submission 169105) | Sediment microbial communities from San Francisco Bay, California, United States - SF_Oct11_sed_USGS_8_1 | ecosystem: Environmental > Aquatic > Marine > Sediment | place: USA...
CACCCAGTGGTTAGTGCCGTTCGCACTCAGTGGCGATGCGCGCCATGGAAACACCCGGTTCGCACACATTTGAACTCACTCGGTGCACACCCAGTGGTTAGTGCCGTTCGCACTCAGTGGCGATGCGCGCCATGGAAACACCCGGTTCGCACTGGTTAGTGCCGTTCAAAGCAGTCTCTTGGTTTTGGAGGTAGAAACTTGTGCTGTACTTTATCCGTGTACTACGTAGCCGCCGAATTTTGCTACAAATATGGTATGTAACTTTCCGGATGATGAAATTTCTTGTTTTATTAATAGGATTACAAACATTTGCAGTCATTTTGGACTCATTTTGGAAACATACAGGAGTAATCTGCAGAACAGTAAACAGTATTCCGCGGAAAATTCATATCTGATCGGTAGAAGAAAACTCCTGCCGGGGATCAGATCGAACCATAGAAACTTATCGCACTTTCAGTTCGAACCAGTACGAACTCCCTGCTTCAGACCGGTGTGAACCATGGAAAGCCAGTGAATGCTGTCAGCTTGATGGGATTAGCGCACTTCAGTTGGCTTGTGTCATGGCTGAATATGATTCTTTCTCCACTGGAATGAACAAATTACACACAAAAGGTCAATCCCATCGGGAGGGGTGCAATGCCCCCTCCAGGACCCCTTGCTGTCTCCTAACCAAGGCTGATTCCCGAACCTCGATGATTTGGGATTGTCTTAGTATCCAGACAATTTGTCTCCTGTCCCCTACTGTCTCCACAAAGAGGACAACTAACTCCAAACCTGAGCGATTTGCATTAGATGCTGTCCTTGTGCCCAGACATATAAGGTTTACTTTGGAGGCCTCAACTATGGCTTCCGTCACACTCAAACACTAGCAATTCTACTCAATTTAGTTAAAAGTGCTTCGATAGCCCGAGCAACTTTCACTTGCGACAAAATATTCTCAAAATGTTTCCCTAGTGACGAATCGTTTTTCATCCCATCAACAAAATCTCAAGAATGTGTGCCAGTTTTAGTAGCCAAAAAGTTGAATCTTTTAGGCAAGGTTGATAGACCCTTGGAGGCTAAATTGGTTGTGCAAGCACTCCGAATCAACACCCTATCCAAACTGACCTTCACCGACAGCTCTCGTTTCGATGCACTCGTACAGGATGTGTTCCCAGGGGTCGATTTTAAGGACATTGAGTACGAAGAGCTGGCTACAGCTTACCGTGAAGTCTGCAAGGAAAAGCATCTACTCGTCAATGAGATGCAGGTAACACTCTAGACATATCCATATATGCCCATGAGTAGCGCACTCGATTGACATACTCATTCAAAATGGCGTTCACAGTTGATTTCAAACAGCTACACCATCTGTTACCGGCACCAGCGTTTCTGGTAATCAGGTATTACTATTAGATGTGATGCATGCATTGAGTAGTTTATGGACCATAAGCTAAATAGCAACCTGGAAGTGTGTTCTTAGAGCAACCTGGAAGTACATTCACATGCATGTGTGTTCTTCAACAGCGCTGATAAAATTTTACTGCTGTACTGACAGGGGGTGAGGAATATACAAACCTAATTGTTCTAGATCGTATTAATTATAGCATTAAACCACCGCATACATAGATATATAATTTTTTAATCATCACCTTGTCAGTGATTCAAGCACAGACCTACAGTTTTGTCTGTTTTCTGCTCAGGTGAAGAAAGCCCTTGAGCTCTACGAGCAACTCCGACAGAGAATGGGGGTGGTGGTTGTCGGGCCGTCAGGTTCTGGTAAATCCGTGCTATGGACGACGTTACGCGTAGCCATGGAGAAGACCGGCCGAGTTGTCAAGCATTACACGATGAATCCGAAAGCTATGCCGAGGACACAGCTTCTCGGGCAGATCGACCTTGACACAAGAGAATGGACGGATGGAGTGCTTACTAATAGCGCCCGCCTCGTGGTTAAGGAACCACAGGGTAAGATATCTATATCTTTCTTGGCCTTCACCTTTATGCCAAATGTGATCGGAATATCAATGAATGCAAATTGATGTAGATAGTAATGGTTGGTATTGCGGCTGGTCAGTAAATGCCTTATATCGTGATCTAATCAGTTATTTTCAAGATCTATTGCAAGCTAGAAGGGAGTTCAAGTCACCTCCCAAATGGACACAAAGTGCACCAACCAAAAGTTACAATCCTTTCAGCTATGAGACTTCGCATTAACTATGTGTTATTCTAAAGAATTGCTTGCTTGAATCAATCTGGTTTCATTTGAAACTTTCACTTTTTGTGGATAACTCAAATAAGTCTATATAGGTCTTTTTTACACTGAGGTCCGTGGAAGCCTACATTTGTATTTAGTCAAGCAAAAACAAGTGCCAGAAACAGAGTCCAGTAGACCGTTAGGGTCAGAATCCTGGATAACACAAATCCACATCGGTCATGATTATTATTTCAGAGGTTCAATCATGGATAGTATGTGATGGAGATATCGACCCTGAATGGATTGAGTCGCTCAACTCCGTCCTCGATGACAATCGACTGCTCACAATGCCCTCTGGTGAGAGAATCCAGTTCGGACCGAATGTTAACTTTTTGTTTGAGACACACGACCTAAGCTGCGCTTCGCCCGCCACCATCTCTCGTATGGGAATGATCTTCCTCAGGTTCGTAATCTCGTCCTTCATAGGTGGTTTTTTTCGTATGATCTCTTCACCATTCTGGTGAACCTTCCGGGTTAGATGCTGGTTATTTTACCACTTATGGCTTAGACTGGAGCACCACAATCAGTTTTGGTTTTGAGCTAAGAACAACTAGTATTTTACTATCATTCAGTACAGCGCGCTATCGGACTAATCTTGAAGGGCCCGGGTTCTAGAGGGCTTGCGCGCTGTATTTTCAGAAACTCTCTCCATTCGCCCAGCAGGGTTGGGTACCGGGCTGTTTTCAGAGCCAAGGAAGATGAAGGCGGTGTGGAAGAGGATTGGCACTCCACATCCGTTACACTGTTAACTGTCCAAAGTGGCTCTCTGACAAGCTCTTCCCCGTACAGCCATTGACTAAGGGCAAAGGAAGAGTATCTTATTTTTGTCTCTGTGTGTTGCAGCGACGAGGATACTGATGTCAAGGCCATTGTGACTTCCTGGATGAATCGATTACCAGAAGGAGAACGCGACAGACTCGCGGGATGGATTGAGGATTTCTTCTATAGAGCCTTAGAGTGGGTTCTCAAACAGGTACGATCAGCTGGCACAACTCATCTCCCTTGTAACTCCTGCGTTAGCCCATCATAAAGCTGAGTTAATTATTCACACCCTTGTTCCTGAACAAAGATCAAGGTGGAATGCAGGCTTGATTGAAAGCATATTTAGCTTCAGACCGCCAGACTCTGTGAGTTTGATCCCCAGTGCGGGGGCCACTCGCCGCTCGTCAGATTCCAGTTGACCTATCCAGAGGTTGATCTCTCTATGGGACAGGTGAATGCGTGCAAAACAGCAAAACAACAAAACAACAGTCTTCTGGGTGAAAAGACTCGGTAAATTCTTGGATGTCAAGTGCATACATATCTCTTTGGTTAGCTGAGTTTGCTCTTCAAGCCATTGCTTCATGGGTATACATACTAGCTGCTGTCAGAATTGACCTTTTATTGAGAGTTGTCTTCTATTATCACTTTAACCATCAAGGTATAACAACTCCCATTGTGATTGATATTCACAATAATTCGGTCTATGTATTCATAGCTTGCTATTGCTGAGTAGTGGGATAATGGGATAGCTCAATGGGTAGAGCGCCTAATTGACTTGAGGATCCTGGGTTCAAGTCATAGTCATAATGAGATCCCACTGTGGGGATGACCCCCTCACATCATTCCATGTGCTACTGCTCCTACAACCCTCAGGCTTCGGTGGTCCTTCGAAAGACATGCATGCGCCCAAGTAAAATAATACTTTTGCTACATTGTAGAATGACCTGGTCGTGGACACGACGTTAGTAGGCGTTGTGTTGAATGGTCTGTCTCACCTGCATGGAGTAAAGGATCAAACACATTTCTGTGTGTCACTCATCAAAGGACTTGGCGGAAATTTGAGCGAGAAGAGCAAAGAAAACTTTGCCAAAGAGGTAAGCGACTCGCTCATGGTGAAGCGGCGGCTTAGTGGATAGTCAATCATGCTTAGAATGGGTGTCCTCTGGGTGGATTTCTGGTTTGGTTACAACTTTGTCATTTTTACCTCAATCACCAAGTCACAAAAGGAAGGATCACCAATAGAGTACCCTTCTCTATGGGGTACACCATGAACCCTCCTGGTGCACTAGCTTAGTAAAGCTAAATGCGTAATATAAAAACTGTCCTCTCTCTAACTCTGATTGTCAGTCATCTCCAATCTTGATACACATATTCTATGAGTTGTTGTGTATTATGCACAGTTGGTGGGTATGTCACAAAGTGATGCATGTAGTAAGGAGAGGTGTCCATACGCTTCAGTCAATATTGGATGTGGGAAATGGACATGTCTCCTCCTCAAATGGGCAACTTCACCTCTTGCCTGCTGCTCCTCTTGCCCGCTGCGCATGCCACATCGTGTATAGGGCTGCTCCTATAAATATGAGCGTAAGATCAGGGCTACTGCATGATGGTTATTGGTAAATTTACTGCTTTCTTTGTTATGCGTAAGATGCTTAGTAAAAAACCCGTTCTATTGTATGTAGGTGTTTTCTTGGTGTAATGAAATGGCACCTGACCCCCAGCGACCTCTTAATACTTACTATGACAGCCGCACTGGAGGTCTCGCTGCATATGTCATGGAGTCCGGGCAGGAAATAAGCGGAGACGCGTTCGCATCAGGTAAAGTTCTATCTGCTCAAAAACTCAGAACCTCAGATTTTTGCAATGTCTACTTTACTACTCTACTATGAAGTAAAGATATACACAGCTAATTACTTAATGCGCTTAAATCGACTTTTGCTTTGAAATGAGCTGAAATCGGAAGTAGAGATGGTTTCCAAAGTTCAACATCAGAGGAACTCTACCTTGAAGTCAATCAGTATCAGACCACTGGGAAAGGCTCCTAAACTTCCAATGCTCAACTCCCGCTCTCACTTTCTGCTCCTGCCCTTATCCTCATTTTGAAATTTTATCTGTTCCACCTATGTAACACTTTCGGTGGATAAATCATGAATCGTCCTGGAAGCAGGCCTCTGGTTTAGTGATGCTTTACATGTAACACAAAATATGACCACTCTGATCCCATCACTTCTGAACTTGAGTGTGAGGTGTAGGATTGTCAAACAAATATCTCTACTCTGTGTGTGTGATAAGTAGGCTAAGTGGGATTGTCACATCAAACGTAAAGGTCACTGATATCTCACTGGTCACACCTACCTTAAATTGTGGTCAGTAATTTTTGGTATCTCATCCTCATCTCCTTGTTTCTCAGGAAGCCTCCCTGTAGTAAGAACCAGCAGTATCCAGATGGGACTCGATTACTTCTCTCCGTGGCTGGATCCCGAAAATAAACAACCGTTTATTCTCGTCGGACCGGAAGGGTGTGGCAAAGGGTAGGCGCTATGCATTGATATGAATATAAAGCTAGGCAACCACCAATCTGATTAACTTCTTACACAATAAATAGACATAAAATACCCAGGAATCGGCATGGTTATATTAGGCATTTTCGGACAAGCTAACATAGCCTTAACGCGTTGGGTAGAAGAGGGCTCGATCTTTATTTTAATTCGGGTGGCCCGGCTTAAGCCAAATAGCCTGAAATCATGCGAACATGAAAATTCGCGTCGGAAATTGAATAAAAAATGAAAGTCTAACGCATTAGTCTAATCATGACAGCGAGTCAACGTATTTTTCTTGCTATCGCGCAATTAACCCCGGATCGCTTCGTCCTAACGCGTTCGGTTGACTTTTTCAATCATGCGGAAAACTCCAACGCGTATGTTCGGGCTGTACAGCACATTTCCGGTGCATTGAATTAGCAGCAGTGCAATACGCAAATAATGTTAGCTTGTCCGAAAGCACCTATTACTCGTAGTCTTTCCTTTCAAAGGAAAACCAGCTTCAAAATAGCCTGACAACACGCGTATTCACTTTACAGACGTGTCTACCGTTCCCACAAAAGTTTACTGCGAGTCCGATGAAACAGTTCCTTTTTGTTATAGATTGTTGCTGAGACATTGCTTTGATCAGCTCAGATCTGTTCAAGTCGCCACAGTACACTGCAGTGCACAGACAAGCCCACTGCATATACTGCAGAAACTTGGGCAGAGCTGCATGGTGAGTATTCATTACAGCTTTTAGGGGGAGGTTGATAAGCATCTCTGATGAGATTTATTTAGGACAAGTCTTCCAGGGCTATATTCCAGGTGAGTCTGCCTTTGTACATATGACAGAGGGGTTTAACTGAGAGCAGTTATTGGCTGGCCAATCGGAGAAATCAACCACAGTTGTAAACCCCTCTCCCCACTTTGGGCGAGATTTCAGTCTGCTGGCCACAGAAAAAAACCACTCGCCTTCTCTTATTATCTCAGCCTTCTGGGTGACTTGTGCAATGCGCTCAAACCAGTATACTAAACATTATTTTCATTTAGGGTTGGGTAACTCTCTATTGGTCTATATACATGTACACATATGCCACCACCTTTTTGCACCATAAGCTATGCACTCAAGTTCTGTGAAATGCCTTGAGAGTTACGTACTTTAATCCTGGTATGCATTGTGCATGTTTAGGTGATCAGCACCAATAAAGGACGTGTGTATCGACCTAAGGATGCAGAGAGGCTGATTCTGTACCTCAAAGACATTAATCTGCCGAAGCCTGATAAATGGGGCACTAGCATGCTCATAGCGTTCCTGCAACAGGTACAGTGTCTTTTCAGTGGTCTCAAATGTCATTCAGTGTTCTGATAGACATACAGACATCCTTTATATTTACTCTCAACTAATCCTTTAGTCAAAAAGTAATGAAATATCGATTTATATCTCATTGATACGGGGAAACAATCATGATCCGTGACCCATGAGCTATGACCCCTAACTATGATCCAAAGTGAAGCCTTGACGTTATAAAAGAGGCCCTCCCATAGAGTACATTTTTCCACGCTCTGGAAAACATTGAATCAAAGTGACTCCCATAGGTTATCTTTGGACCCACTACTGACATGTTCTGTCATGGAGACATTCTTTTATTTAGTCACTCTCAAAGGTTTGAACCCTGCTGAAGCCCCGGAGTCTGAAGTCTTTACCCACTCCATAGATCGATCACTTGTAAGCCATTTAGAGCATAGTAGCATGCTAAAACTCTCTAGATGCGTGACCGATTTCTTTCTCAGGTGTTGACGTACGATGGTTTCTATGACCCTAACAATGAGTGGGTGGGTCTGGAGGGTATACAGATAGTAGCTAGCATGAATGCCGGAGGCTCGGTTGGGAAACATGAGCTCACATCGCGATTCACATCTATCGTGAGGATATGCTGTATAGAGTGAGTAGCTTGTCAATCGAGATATGTACATATGTAAGTGGTAGCTTAGTGGATAGTACATTCAATTTGGGCCCAGGTGCCCGGGTCCGGGCAATTTGTGCTTTCTTCTTTATTGGATTCGAATCGCTGCGCTAAATAAATAAATCCCGCCACCTCCTCTATGGGGGCACACAAAGACATAGAAACAGAGATCTGGCAACGGAAGTAGTCGCCTGACCTCCTGGTGATTACGAAAGCGAGGCCACCATTGTATCATATAAAAATTGCCTATTTTCAACCAAGCTCTTTTAAAGAAATACTGGGCCAATCATGTCAAACATAGTATCATCTGAAAGCTCAAAATCTTCTCTATAAAAGCCGACCTGGGAAAATTAAACATTGGTGATTGTTTGGTCATAGGGTCTTATTAAGTAGGGGACCATGTGGCCACTGAGATCATGTATAATCATATAAAGACGATCACTCATACCGTGGTCTCTGTGCCTATACAGTAACAGTCACTTGCTATGTTACTAGTAGACATCTACGCAGATCTATAATCTATACTCTACATTATTACTGGTAAAATGGCAAGTAACTGTTACTGTGTAGGCACATAGACCACAAAGTGAGTGATCTTCTCTATAAAAACCACATGGTTGAAAACAAGCTATTTTGCATATATGATACAATGGCAGCCTTTATATTGTAATCACCAACAAGTCTCGTGAAGGCAATATCGCGATCTGCGTTAATGTCATATTAGACAAACTATGGACCATCCTGAGAACAAACCATTGGTTTAGTGATGCCAACAATATAAAGCATGATGATCCCATCTCACCTCTTACTGCCAGCTCTGTTGATTAGAGTATTTGATACATGATAAGCAGGGGTTGTTTTACTAGTGTTTCCATCACTGTGCAGTTATCATCACACATGATGTGTTTGCTTCAGCTATGCAGATCGTGAGCAGTTGCAGACTATATACGGAGCTTACCTGAAACCTGTTATCCACAAGCAACTGCCCAGTCACCCGGTCTGGGGCAATGCTGCTAAAGTACATGCCCTCGCATGCAGCATGGTGCATGTTTATGAGAAGGTGAGATAGTAAATCTAGACTCTTTGCCATAATACAGTTTATCAGAAGGTTTTTTGTGACAAGGTATTAAACAAAACTATCCTACACCAACATTTGGCTGGCCTACCTAATAGATCTCTTTGTTAGACCAGAGCTCAAACCTAGGATATTCCTATCAAGTCCCCAGCTCTCTAATAATGCCCAATAGACCTCAACAGATCTAGCAGGCGAAAGAAAGTTTGAAGGCATTATGAGAATATTACACAGAGAACATAACTCCAAATTATTCAGATTTCAGCTATTGTCCCCCTCTTCATGAATCTAATTTATTTCATTTTGACAACTATTGAGAATTCTTGCGCGACTACTAACTATGGCTACTGTTCCCCCTCTCTCTATCCATGTCTCATTTTGGCATCATTACTGAGTCCTGAGCGGAGATCTAATCAGCTGTAGAGATGCACTGCTAACACCACGCATTCCTAGTGTCACGCTACTGTTACCTCTACGGGATGACTCTTTCTGCCTGTTACATTTTAGCCAGGATCCTCTTTACAGCTAACTCTTTCTCTTATAGGAATGATTAAGTTTTACAGAATGAATACAGCGAGTTTTATGTTGTAGTTGAAGGAAGCGTTCTCAGTCGATGATCACAGTCACTACTCATTCACTCCCAGAGACCTAACTCAATGGGTGCTTAGTCTTCTCAGGTAGGGTGTGATCACCTTTACAGGAAAGTGGGAAGCAGTGGCTTAGTGGGTGGTACTGCAATCCGCTTACGATTGCAGGTTTGTGGCTCGCTATGAACTTTCTCTCAAATTCCGGTCACAATGTTAAATAAGGGAGGCCCGTCTATAGAGTACCAACAAAACCATGAACCATCCAGAAAACAAGCTGCTTACTGATGCCATCCATGTAAAGTGGGATCTCGTGGCACGATTGTCTATGGTGGCTCTCCTTTTATTTTATTTTATTTTATTTCTGTCAATGGATTCCTAGGTTTCCTTGATTTGAGCATTTAACTGTCCTTTGAATTGAAAGTTATTTAAAATGGGAGATCTATGGCCTATTCTCGAAACCGCGTTCCGTTAATCTCTGAATAAATTCAGTACCAGGTAATGAGCTTCCACAATTGTAATTTTCGTAGGTATGATTTGGATGGAGATAACTCCAGTGATCATATTGTTTCCATCGCGTGCTATGAGGCCAAGCGATTGTTTCGCGATCGTCTGGTTGGAGTGGAGGCTTGCGAAACATTTGATAGTATTCTGCAGAACATCTTCAGAACAGACTGGTCAACAAACATATTTGACAGCAAAGAAGGTAAATGAACCACAGCAAAGGAATTCAGAAACTTTTATCAAACTTTTGCCTAGCAATTAAAGTATTACTATATTTTTGTTAATTCGCATTGCTTATACGGGGATATTATCACATGGGACATCTCGTATACTAAAGTTTTGTGACTATTCACACGGATAGCTTAAATAAGACCATAGGTCTTTTTTACATTAAGGTCTATAGAAATTAGAGGCTCTGTTCAGTCTGTTCAACAAA
>Ga0224501_10005397_pt1 | contig 10077 bp, 5 predicted proteins | sample SF_Oct11_sed_USG_4_FD_169105 | JGI IMG/M metagenome (GOLD analysis project Ga0224501, IMG submission 169105) | Sediment microbial communities from San Francisco Bay, California, United States - SF_Oct11_sed_USGS_8_1 | ecosystem: Environmental > Aquatic > Marine > Sediment | place: USA...
ATACAGATAACAATCCCAAAATGTCCATCGGTGAGTTGACAAACAAGAGTGGTTACTACACCTTTGTCTGTTTGCGACCTACGTTGTTCCCAGGACTCACCTTTAGTGATGAGCTCGGCATTCTTTTTATCTTTAGCAATAAACAGAGATGTGGCTAGGAAAAAGCCTCCACCGACCACAGAGATAAATAAGGTAAGGTAGAGAGAGTGCTGCAGTGAGGCGTATTGTGCCCTGGTCGACATATCCCCATGGCGTAACTGATCTGATATCTACAAATGGAATCATCTCACCACATCATACTGCATGCGGCTACAGTGTAAGCAGATGGCTGTAGATAGGGAGCAAAGCTAGAAGTTTTGAGCCCACCCACCAATGATGCCAAATGACTGAAATACATCAATTAAGAGCTCAAACATGCAACTACAAATTTTCTAGAATCAAATGCATCCCAATCATTTTGTGTCCATGCTTGGATGTGTATTGTGCCTGGTGGTTCGGTATTACATGTACATCTCCCGTTGGGTCACGGACATAATTTAAGAAATATACACATATGGAAACCAGCTTACTGTGGTCCCTCAATTCAGAGCTTTGGATTGAGGACCAAACTGAAACCTCTTTTAATAAACATAGCACTTGTAATTTCCCTAGACAAGGGCCACCAACTGTCCCAGTGTTTATAACTCACCACTCCGAGAAGATATGGACTACCAGCATCTCCTAAGAAGTGAGATACAAATATCTGCAAAGCTTCTGCCGTCGATCGTCTCGTAGGTAGCACCGTGTACTACAAACACGATTGAAACTATGAAAGAAGGCTACGATATAGCTCAATGACTAAAGCGCTTGGCTTGTGATCGGAAGATCCTGGGTTCAGGCTCCTCTTGTGATCACGAGCTCCTCACATAATTCATTGTTTCTACCACTCCAAAACCACCCCCATCCTTACAGGTGGGCCAAGTGTCAGGGTAAAACAATTAAAAAGGGTCAAAAGGTCAGGTGTATTCCCCCTAATTACTATACAAGATTGGCGCAACTCAGTGGATTCCGGATGAAGACATACTGATCATTAATTGTTCATTCAGACAATTAATTCCCTGTGAGGTGTCTATGAAACGAAATTTAAAGTTTATACACTTCCATGTTTGGCGGTGTATCCTTGCTCCAGTGCTAACCTCGGCGTCTTTGTCTAGGCATTGGGCTGCATTGCACTGCCTTGCACCCCATTGGCTTTGGAATAAATAGCAAGTCTCTTGTAAATCAGAAATTAGGCGGGCAAGAATGTATGGTTGGACCTGAAAATTTTGCATTCAATGTCTGCACCACTAGACCACTGCTGATTTTGTGGGATAAGAAAAAGACAGGGTGATGAAACTCATTCATTAAAACTTAGTGGCAAGCTGTTGTTTCTCATGTTGTTGACATGGCGCTATTCTATTTGGATCAGACCATACAACCCCAGGAACCAGCAGGTGTTTTAAGACACAGAATGGAATAATCGGATAGTGTCTGGCCTTGTGGTGAGATAAGGGTGTGAAGGAAACAATAACTGTCTTTCATAACATCGGAACTCTACCAAACTAAGTGTCTCAATACTCACCAACAAAATGTCAGCAACCAGGGACCAGTTCAGGAAAACAAGAATCTGCCCAAGTAGAAGGGTTACCTAGAGAGTGATATAAATAATGAATATCTGAAAAATAAGCCTTAGTTCTTCAGCACAGGGCAAAGTACACTACGCAGCGTCTGTGATCAGGGAGGGGATGCAGGTAGTTTATTTATGTCCTAGTATTACTGGTATGGCATCCTCAGCAATTCGTTGGAAATAATTACACTTCAGAGTATCACATATATAGTACTCAACTTGTTCAACATTCAAAGGAACTGTCTCTAAATTCATTGGCTCATTTACTAAGTGTTTCAGAAATCGAGTAACTGCAACCTTTACACCAGAGTGGTAGTAACTTTGGTGGGTGCCGAAAATGAATTGCACTGAAGTGATTGGAACATACCCAAGCCACATAGATATTGAATTCGCTGACGACGAGTGTTGCGAATAGGAAGGGTGCGCTGCAGAGCAGTCCGACGGCACAGACAATAGCGTCACCATTCGTGTGCACTCTCTTCACTCGCTTGGCTGTCTCAGAGCCGAGTGCTACTCCGGAGAACCCAGCAACTACCGTCACTAGGCCAAGATACAAAGACACCCTGCAAACAATAACGATCTCATAAGTGTACTGGCGAAGTGATGGCCAAAGACAAAAATTCCGTGACTCGAGTTGAGCGCGCCACTTCAACTATCATGGCTGAGGGTATCAGGTTCAGGTCCCAGTTGCCATTTTCTTCTTTCATCCTCATTAGATTCGAATCGCCACATTAAATACTGAGTAATCTTCTCTATGTTGAAACATTCAATATACTAGTTTCTGAATTACTCTTGACAGACGGCTGGAGACGTGAATATGCCAATGAATAGAACAGCATGGACAAGGCTGTCAGGCAAATAACTCGGTTAAATGGGAATGGATCTAGAGTGAAATCACTAGTTCCAGGTTTGTCAAAACAAGCGTAAAGAGAGCCACATTTGGTCCATATTGCCCGGGAATCCCAGGGAATGCACGTGACCTGCTACACCAATCATGCTGAAGAGTAGAGTTGACGCCATGGCTTCAACTGGTAGAAAACCATACATATTACAGCGTCAGACAGCCACTTGGAATAGGACTAGGTTGCAAACATACTGCTGGCCTGTTTACGCAATAAGAGCACTTGTTTTGTTATTAGTAACGAACACAAACTAAGACTGAAAGACCGTTTTCGAAAAAGGTGAGTAAATTCACTCTGTCACCGAGTTAGTATCACTCACTTTGATTGCGAGGTAGACCAAGAGTTAGGAATAAACTAAACTCAGTGAATTCATAGGTATTTGTTTTCATTTTTGGGCCCATTTCGTGCTCATACTTGGATCCCAGTAGTCAAAAGTGTGACAAAGTTGTAGAAGTTTAGGTTTGGCTACCAATCACGCAGGCGCGCATATGTAATAACGTGGACCCGCTGTGATGTCTTTTGCGACAATTTACGTCACGCGGGAAAATTTCAACTGAATGAAATGAGAATTCCAAGATTTAACCGTATTTTTTTTACTACATCCCCTACTCAGTGTGAACTTTTATTCGACTCAGGTAGGTTTTGAGACACACTGATTCTGATCAGCCAAAAAAAATTTGCCTCGTCATCCAACCTTTAAGATCCGAATGATTATAGCCCTGTGTACACAATAACCTCAGATAAGATAATTATTAGTGTGCGTATGATGAGGTGTTTCAGAAGTCTAAGATTTAGCAGTAGAAACGAAATTCAAATGGTCAATAGACAAAGTGCAAAGATTATCTAGGAGGTTCATGTGTATGTAACATGGCACCATAAGTAAGGGCAAAGATCAGGCTCTCCTATCTTCACCAGATAATGCGCCGATGACATGACATTCATGGATCACTCCGTCTCATAGTATTAATCACTCACATGTTATCCGGAGTTCCATCAGGATTGGTTTGTTCGTCATAAGCAAGTCCCTGAACTTGATAGGCAAGGTACATGAACTTTGTTGCAAACATAGCCAAAGCACCAGCAACAAAGGCGACACACGTGTTGCCAAGAGTGGAGAACACAAAGGACTTGCTACAAAAATACAATCCATAGCATTAGGACCTTGCGGTTCCTGGTATCTTTTTCATGCCACCATGACGGAATGGCTACCAGGAGAGTTGCAGAAGTAAGCCTACTGAGTCTTTGAATCATTTTTTTCCTAGGGTCGTCATTAGGAGACCTTACACTTACACCCGCAAGCCCCATGGGGAAGATAGCTCTATGGGAGCGCCTCCTTTATTTAACATCGGGATCTAAAACCATTTCACCCCAACTAGTAGCTGAAATAGAGTACTTACATCTCTCAGGGATATAAGCGGCATGGTAAAAGCATCGGTTAGGCAGCTTACTTTTTCATAAGGTCTTTCAGATCAGCCTTGATGCTGGTGGAGTGAAGATGGACGCCCTCCTCAGCCATTCCTCTTTCCGGCTCTTCTGTTATAAAGATAATGAGCAGAGCACAGATGATTCCTAGTCCTGGGGTCACCTACAATGGAGCGGATTCAATAAAAAACCCAGGAAAAAGCTGAGTACAAAGAGCTGTTCTGTAGGCAGCGATCACTCAATCAACGCTTGTTGAGACCACAACTAAAAGGCCAGCAAAATAAGTGGAGACACAATTCGGTGAAAACTTTACATGTCTACACTGCAGGAAAAGGTTGAGGACAAAGACCTTTTCGTTCGGCAGAGGTCGCTAAATGAGAGCCCTCGTCAAAATTAAGTGGAGATCACAATTTAAATGACTCTATAGATTGGTGAAATTGGATTTAAAATCCCATACTTACATCTAGAAGTGTTCGTAAATCACAATGTCACTGTAAAGCTTTATAAACTTACCCGCAGAGACCATTGCCACGACGGTCCAGCAATGAGAGTGCCAATTGCTTTCGCTACATTAGCTCCAACAATGTATCCAAGCCCACTGAAAGAATCAACACACGTGTGCCATTCCATAGTAACATTATTCTCTGACGGAAAGAATGGCCGTATATGTATCAGTCCATAATAACTTAACTCATATTCTTGTAACAGTTCTCTGTATGAATAGTACGTAATAACTTGTCCTACCTGCCTACAGGGATGGCGAAGTAAAACAGCATAAGCATAGTTGATCTCTTCTCCCCGACAAACATGTCTGATATAATAGTAGGAGCGATGGTTACGTAGCTAGCTTCACCGACGCCGACCAAACCTCGTATAGCAACGAGCAACCAGAACAACTAACAAGAAAAGGTCAACTCAATAGTGCAATGCAGAACAGAACAGAATATAACAGCAAAAGAGACTAAATGACTTTAAATCAAAGTACTTACATGTGGTGGGATAAAAGATCCGGCGAAAGAAACTAAAGACCAAAACAAGATGCCAAACACCATCAACCATTTTCTGTTGTAACGATCGCCACAGTAACCAAAGACGGGTGAAAAGACCATGAAACCTATCACAAAGCTGGCCTGTAGACCTCCCGCTCGCGAGTCACCGATTTTATAGAAATCCTGCACGTCGATGAGGACACCTAAAAGAGTGCAGAGGTGGGTTTTGTAAAAGGTTAAAAAATCAACAGTGGAGTGGGATCTTCCTGTCATACCACTGAGGACCTGCGGTGAACCAGTGAGCCGGTGAACCAGTGAATGGTGCATTGGGGTATAGGATCAGACATTTCTGGTGTGGCATCAGCCTCGTCAAATCCAGGTTGTGCCGTTCTATGTAAAGGAGGTTCGTCCATAGTAACCTTCGCTGTATGTGCCGTTCTGAAACAAGCCACAGATGCTATCTATGTAATAAGATAACTTTGTCTGCAGGCCACTGCTCACTCATCACACCAGAGAGCTGTTGACAACCTATGTCAAATACATAAATTTACGTACCCGCAATTGTGTATCGGTCTGTGTAGTTTAGCACATTAACAAAAAATAATACAACCGCTGTTATATATCGCTTCTTCATGGACATGGTAGCCTTGATGTGCTCGACCTCCGGTACTGCATCTTCAGTTCCGGCTGATCCACTAGTGTCAATGTCATTGAACTGTATCGAGTCACCATTTTCCGAACTTCCGTTTAAATAATTCAGCTTCGAGTCAGATGCCATGGTAAGGGTGATAAGCTAGACTCTCACTGGAAATCAAAATGTCTCAATGGAAACGTTTAGTGTTGAATCAGTGCTGATATATCATGAAGTGTAGCTGTAAGTCGACATATTTTCAGTCGACGTATTAGAATAACTTAATAACTTAGTCGGCTTTCACTTGAGAGAGGGTTGAGAAATGCTTTGGTTGGCTTGGTTATTATGGAGAATCAAACGGCACGAAGCAATCAGTTGAGCCGTTGTGTTCTTGCTTCCATAAGAAAGGTTACCACGCGGAGAACGATTTGACTTGTTGGGATAACAATTCTACAAAAGAAACAGATATAGTTAGCCGATTAAAAAAATCTGTCTGCACCAATACTCACAGCCACGAAAAACCACAGACCAAAGCAGCGTAGTAACAATATGATAACAACATGGCAGCTGTAGGTCGATCGGTAGAGTAACTTTTGTTGTAGTTGTAAATGTCATGCATAACCGTAAATAACTAAGTAACAACTACAAGCAACTATTTGTGCACAAGTACAACTGCGAGTCAAAGTGTAACTGTAAGTGTAAGCCTGCATAACCTCTTACTCTCAAGTCTCAAGTCTAAGGAGCACTATTCACTAGTCAGTATTCATTTTATAATCACATAACAATTAACATACATTCATACATGATACAATTATTTACACTTACAGCTAGTGAACTACAAATAAAATAAAATAAATATAATACATGCAATACTACAATCTACACTCACTGCCCTGAGCAGTGAGTGACTGAGTACATCTGATCTACATCAGTACATTTACAATGAATATTGAATAATACATCATATTCATATAACAGTATACACGAGACGAGACGAGACAATACATGGAACTGGAAGGGGTGATACTGATACAAAATCAAATACAATACATCACGATTCACAAGTCTGAAATCTGATCAAAGTGAAAACATTCGAGTTTACTCACAGAGTTGTGTGAACGGCCTTGTCGGGGTGATTTATCTGTCTATAATAGGCTAATCAGTGTAGTCAACGAAGTGAACACGGATAAGATAACGCCTACCTATTTAACCTATACCAAACGGGACCGACCTAGCTCTACTGTTTTTCCGTCTTGAACCACGTGTGTCTATGCAATACTAAAGTGAATACCGGTTACTTAATAGCAAATACTCTCTAAAATTGATGACTCGTGACGTACTTAGATTTTGATTCAGACGCTAACAGTATAAATTGAAATTTTATATTTGTATTGTTATAATTGTGCTCCTTTGTTTACATTTACGTAAGATTGCTATATGTTTTTGTTATCCTGCTTGTGATAGGCTGTGTCTATATATGTCAGTACAATGATCCACTGATATCAGAGCTAACAAATTAGTGTAATCATTCACATTCGCCTCGCAGATATGGGAGATGATGGGGACAAATCTAGAGCACTTGCTCGTCTAAAACTACTTTATCCAGTGGTTAGCGACCCAGAGAACACCTTACCGACCTGCTGGAACCCAAAGGATAAACACAATTTTATTGGACTTGATGACAATAACCTCTCCATTCAATACAAAGGTATATATTGAGGATTTTTATTACGGCCACTTGGACTCGGTGTCTGGACTCTTGACTATTGGATAGAGATAGTCCCCCTCAACTGTGTTAAACACTAAGACAGTAAACTCAACTTGTTTACGGTTATGTCTGCAAATATATGCTAGGATTGCAATTGCTACTATCTAGTTTACACTTTTAGAATGTCCAGGGTGTTGTTCTAGCAGGTAGGGAGGGATTGATGAGCTTCCATAGCCGAACAACTGTCTTCTACTTCTAGTGTATCTGTTCTGTATATATGACTCTCACTTTTGACGAGCATTAAATTTTTAATAACCTAGTACCTGGTAACCTAATAGTTGCTGACTTGTTGGTGTTACATACCCCCAGAACAACCTTGATCCATGAACAGACCGCATTGATGTATCCGCCGGTGTTTTAAAAGCAATCAAACATTATACGTTATACCAATCTTCTGATATTTCACCAATGGAATGACACAATGGCCGAATGATAATGGTACGGTAGTGTGAATGCTTTCTTTGTTCTGATTAAAAACTTTTCATTACAGGGCAAGGAAAGACCCCTCGGGATGCCGCCAGTGTTCGAACAAATCGCCCAATCCCACCCTCCTGTGGGATCTACTACTTCGAAGTGAGAATAATAAGCAAAGGGAGAGACGGGTGAGTGGCAACGAGCTAACCGTTTTTGACACATTCTGTAAAATTTAATCTGCCCCTCCTAAACATAACGCTATCTTGTAATCTAAATGCGGTCTCCCTTCCCCCACTGATTCTCATATCTGACTGTTCGAATTAACGAACTGGGCCAGCATTTCCCCAAGGTTGTGACCACTCTTATATGTCTATTTAGGTATATGGGCATTGGGCTTAGTTCGCAAGAAGTCAAGAACAATCGCTTGCCAGGTGAGTTTGGAATGTTACCTATCTAGTCTTTTTCCATGATGTTTTCAATAAAGCAAATTGATAGGAGTGATTCAGCTAGAATGAAAAGGGTAAAGTACTAAGGGCCTACCACATGATCGCAATTCGCGTTCCTACTTCCTAGCCACACGATTGCGATCACTATTCGCGAACTGGTAGGGTTTCACTTGACCTATGCCAATGGGACTGTGTAATTGGTGTCATACTAGGACTCTGTTTGCGGTCGAATTGTCGTTAAAAATTGTGGGCGGAAATTATGCTCGTAGCCAGCCTCAACTAGCCGCTACTCGCAGGTGAATTTGTGACGATGACTGCTTCAAAACTGGCTCAAATAAGGTTTAAAGTCAGACATAGTTGGTCATTCTGACTCTCTATTTTATAGCCCGCGCACTCCCTCGGGCTAAAGAGGTGATAGAGCCAATCAGCGAGTGCCTAGTAAGCGCGATTTAAGATTTTATTCAGCATGCTATAACTGCCAGTCTCATCCGACGGAACAGCTATCACAAATTCACACGGCTTTTTTTCGCATAACACTATTTGCGATTTTTTCGCCATCCTGTGGCAGGCCCCTAAATATAAAGCTAATAATTGAGCCATTGACCTAAACCTAGTAGTATACAGCACAGTCTATGATATTAAACCTTTATAACGAGGCTGATACCAGCTCATCATCCCTCTGGAAAAGTATGGCATTACCGTGAATTGGCCTCAGAAAAATCGGTCCTAGGTTGCAGGAAAATATTTGCCAACCTGATGCATGTACTAGAATGCTTCACAGCAGTTTCAAGCTTTTCAAACTTCAGGTACCCTGCACCGTGGCACTTTATCAAGATTTCAGTAGCCACTGGAATTTACCAACTGATCCCACAAATGTATAGGACTAGCTAAATTAGTGGATCTTAGTTTGACTCACTGTGTTGAGTTTCAGGCTGGGATAAAAAGTCCTACGGTTACCATGGAGATGATGGGAACTCATTTTGCTGTTCGGGCCAAGGTCAGCAGTATGGGCCAACATTTACTACAAATGATGTGATTGGCTGCTGTATCAACATGATAAACAACACATGCTTCTTCACAAAGAATGGTGTAAATCTCGGAATAGCTTTCAAAGACATTCCGGTGGGTAGTTTTCATTTCTTAGAGAAAGTTCTGTAACCACTTGGATTCACAGAGTGTGTTATTCATTATGAAATCTAGTCTAATTCTAATACAAAACTCGATTGCAAAGTGACGTACGCTGTTATGAGATGGAATAGCTGAGCCGAACCAGTTGGATTATTGGTGCATTGGTTTCCCCTCTCACACTATTGATTATAGATTCTAGTCACCATGACAATGTTAAATTCCGTTATGAATCACCCACTATTGAGCTTGCTCATCCGTGCCCTCCAATAGTCATGACTCACAGGCTGGGTGAATTTCTCACACTATGTTGGGAGATTAGACCAAATACTATATGATATTATAATGCTATCACTAACACTACGATACTATTTATCACTTACTTCTATACTGGCTAATGTACTGATTATTACCTTTGCAGCAATCAATGTACCCCACCGTCGGCCTGCAAACACCTGGTGAAATGGTTGAGGCTAACTTTGGACAGCAACCCTTTGTGTTTGATATAGAGGATTACATGCAGGTCTGTTTTAGCACCAGGTCTTTCCAGCCGTTTTTGACATCTCATTTGCCCTCTGCAATGGCCCAATGCCAAAGGTTAGGTCACACCAGCATTGTTGGCTAATTAACGTGTCGTACATTATCACAGACTTCAATCACTCAAGTTGATAGATATCATTAGATCTGATGGGGTTTTTTTTCCATTTCGAGTCTTATAATGGTGCATGATGCACA
>Ga0224501_10005398_pt1 | contig 10077 bp, 3 predicted proteins | sample SF_Oct11_sed_USG_4_FD_169105 | JGI IMG/M metagenome (GOLD analysis project Ga0224501, IMG submission 169105) | Sediment microbial communities from San Francisco Bay, California, United States - SF_Oct11_sed_USGS_8_1 | ecosystem: Environmental > Aquatic > Marine > Sediment | place: USA...
ATCATGGAAATGTAGTCTGGGCTAAAATTGAATTCTTTGTATCATCACAGCAAGAATTCTCACCAGTTGACTTTTTTTCCAGATTTCTCCGCAATGTATCAGTTCTCAACTTCATGAACAAAATCGATGTTCTGAAAAAGAAGATAGAGAATGGTGCGGATTTCGGTGCTGCCATCAAGAAAATCAGACAGGAGGCCCTAGAAAACGCCGAGGCATTTAGCACAAGCCCCTCCGGAACTCCATTCAGTCATCATGACAGACCAATCTACAAAACCATCGCCGATATTCTGACTGAAAATCCATTCGATGAGACCTTCAAGGTGACAGGTAAGCTAGTCTCGATCACTTCTACTATAAACAGTATGAGGTTAGAATTTAGGCTGATCCAAACCAAGAAAACCGTATGTACATGTAATCAAATTCAAGACTAACAAATATGTTTTCACTCTGTAGAGATGGACAGAAAACACTTCTGCGAAGCATTTCCAACACCAGCGACGGACAGCAATCACAACCCTATACACACTTTCGGAAAACGAACTATCGACAAGCTAAAGGGTCGTACTCCTAGCCTCCCTATTGAGATGAATGAAGAAGTGATCAGAGCAGCATGCTACATGAAAATGCTCCTCAAGGTATGCACGAGCACACCGTCATTAGGCAATAGATTATATTGGAAGGGACAGACAACTCCTTAAAAAAATCATCAAGTTGGAGCGAAAGGCTGATTGTTAGTCAGACACTTAACTCTGCTTATATTCTTTGCAGAAAATCATTGAGAAGGTTGAGCGAAGAAACAGTGGACAAGTACCAATCTATCATGCTTCGGAATTCAGAACGTACGAGTTCCACTACACATGTGCTGTAGACAGGGACAACATCAATAAGGTGCTACAAGGTTGCAAAAACATCATTGTTAAGGAGTTTCTGGACAAAATCGGCATCCCATTAGCATAACATGGGCACCTAAAGGATTATAACCTCTCTTCTGACCAGTCCGGAAGTGCCTAAGGACACTATAAACTCTAGTCAGTTCCCGACAAGGTCTTTCCTCATATGCAAAGACTAATCTAACCCCAAGCTCTAAACTTAAAGCCCTAAATTTTTTGACATAACAAGTTATGGAACAAACAAAGCTAGTTTTAGCGCATTTCCTCAACTAAGTGACAACCTGTTACTTCGATAAGATTCATTCCGGCCAAATCATTTAGTGATCACTTTTAACAATTTTGATATTATTGTAGATTTGTACAAAAATGTTGATATAAGACCTTATAATAATTTATGATGAATTTATTTTTTATTTATTTTGACTATACATCACTGAAGATGTTTGTACAGCACAGAATACATTTGTAAAAAAACCAACTCACCATTATATTGTTGCTGTTGCTGTTGTTGTCATGTTGTTGATGAAAAACTTAAACAGAATCCTTGCAATATGAACCCATAGGTCTGTTCAAAATGTTCAATCCTGAGGGAGGATTAACACAAACATATAGTAGATTGAGATTAGTTTGTTCAGTTGTTGTGGTTAGATTAAGATAAAAACATTCAATTGTGTGATCGAAAGGTGATAAATAGTGCACTTTTGTGTCATCAACTTTGATCAAAGCTCAAAGAGGGCCAATTCATTACCACACAGCCTTGCTAAGCTTCGGTAAAATCAGTATAAAGATATCACACACTGTCCAATATAGTGTCCATACACACATTTTACTGCCTCCCTCTACAAAAGGGTAGATGTATTCTCATGACAAGATGACTTGTGTTTATGTCAGAATATTTGTATCCATGAAGAGCTGGTTTTGTTTGTCTTACATCCTAAAAGCTAGCGGGTCACCCGAGCACAGTCAATCTTGCAAGAAGTCATCCCGGTCTGGTTGATAAACACGACTGTAGCAATAACATGTAGAGGGCACAGGTGTGAGGAGATGAGTGTGTTTACAATAAGCAGAATTCCTGCTTGACACTGGAAGACCACTCGGGCAGAGGGTTGACACGATGCCATCACTGGGTAAACAGGAATCACATATCTCATCTGAGAGAGGTAATGAGACTTTACTAGGATGCACTGAACTGCATTATGATCATCAACCTCCATTAATAAATCAACTCCGGTTGAAATATTAACTCATAAGAGGTAATAGGCAGACAGAGCATACCTCAGTGACAGCGGTATGATTTTCTCAGACCGATTTCTCATATCAAAGAAGCTTTTGAAGTGAGCTCTCTGCCAATAATAGGCAAACTGTGAATGGGATTTATATCTGGGAACTGGGTCTAATACTCTAATAAATGGCAATCAGGCAAGTAAATTTGAATAAAACAGAGTTTCTGTATAATGAAGCTGGATGTGTGTATGGCTTCCACATGGATCGCAAACGCTTTTGTGTTACCACATCTCCTTACTTTCATTGGAAGTTCCACTGATTCTTACTGTAGAGTTCTGTACTTTCAATAGAAACGTGTCTATGTGTATTTATTCAATCTTATAGAAGTGAAAACAAAAACAGAAAACAAAAGAAGCACAATATATACGAGAATTCTCAACTTCTTGCTAAGAATAATGAATTCCATCCAATTTGGATACATAATCAGCCTACCCGCATGTTATTCCATTCAGCCAGATAATCTTAGAGACAAGGCAGCATGTAAGTATCTTCTGAAGATGAGCCCTGCTATTACTGAGGTGGTATTTCTCATTTAGTAAAAGGGTTAATCATCCGAATGATCACTACGCTCATCTGGAACTGAATCACCATTCTTTATCATCCTCTTCCATTTCATTCTTCTATTTTGAAACCAGATCTTCACCTTTAACGAAAAAGCAATCAGTATGTTGCTATAGAAAGAAAGCTTCAATACTGCGAGCAATCAACAGTGAGAGGACAACTCCAATTACAACTTAATTCCATTTTCGCCTGTTACATGACACGAAGATGCCTAAATAGGGGCATAACATTTTTGGTTGAATCAACTACACGGGAATGATGGGGTAGAATTTATTATTTTAACAAAACTTTAAATGCAGATTTATAGCGTTAAGTTAACACGCTACACCAAATTAAAATGTTTGGAATGCCAACTGTTGGCGACCATGCATCTTACTCTACTCGGCCACTTAAACGTCATACATATTTAACAGGTCTTAGGCTTGTTGGAGCGGCAGGAGCTATGAACTGTGTGAGGAACTCATTCTCACAGTAAGCGTTCTGCATGACTAGGACTTAAACCCATGGTCTGGGTCTCGAGCCAAGCGCTCTAGCTTTTGAGCTATCCCAGCATCCCATATGGCAAACAATAATAACCTTAAAGAAAGTTGGATATATGATGCAGTGGTGAAGATACAAACAACTTCACCATTCCAAAAGTGTGACAAGTAAGTCACGTATGTGTACAATATGACAGGTAAAACTTTTGATCTAACTCATGTGGTCGACCAAAACGTATGGGAATTCCACACAAAGAAATGTATGATGCATCATGATCTAGACTAAAACATAAGAAAAGTTAATGTTTGTCTTTCACAGCAATCAGGGCATGCCTTATCTTAAAATAAGCAATCATTTTGTTAATTTGAGGTTTATCGAATTGAAAATGAACAACCTTCTGTCAATATTTAAAAGAAATTGCTAATGAATATGTCTTGTGTGGACAGTTTGATAAAACCAATGACCCGTTATCTATACCTAATAATAGGAGAGGGTGCTAATAGGCTCCCTGGGTGTGAGGACAGGCTCTACTGATAAAATGACATGAGGATACATTCATCTCTCTTTACGCTAGCTAATCCTCTTCTACACAATCTAGCGAGAGCAGTTCTAATTTTAAACCATGTGGATGTATAGAATACAATGAAATAAAATGGTTAGTATATCATCAGATCTGAATGCTTCAATCGGTAGGCAAAGTGAACTCAGGTGAAACATCCTGGTGGACACAAATGAGGAAAGGTATAGCATGGTCTGCTTTCCAAACCGTTCAAAAGTGGCCATTTAGCACAAGCTTTGAGAAGAAAAACGTACTGTTACGCAGTAGGAGATGATTTTTCTTTATCTGTGCTTAAATAGGCGCTAATGGAAATTATGTTTAAACTATAATGGTCAACATATGCGGGTACAAGATAAGCCATGTTCTGTCAACTATTGGTACATAATTTGTTTATACAACTCCAATGTAACATCAATTCGGTTTCAAGTAATCACCTCGGTAGTTAAGAAGAACTTGTGTGTTACCTAATGTTGTCTGGGCCGGATACTGCAGGTACCCATACACAGGTGGCTTATAGCGGTGAGTTCTATCATTTATTAATATCAGTAACTCATCAAGCCACTCAAGGAAGGAGATAAAGATGATTGGATTCAGTGTCCGTTGATAACAAGAATCCGTCACCCAGAGAACGAAATTCTCAGGTAGAACTGAGTTTATTTCAACCAAATCAGTATTGGGTTTGGAGCGTCATAGATCTGCTAGCCCACTAAATTCAAACTCTTAGTTTTGTTGATTCCAAATGACAAACTTCAGGAGGATGATGTAAATTGGCATAGCTAGGACTGTGCTGAGTACAATGTCCTTTAGGCCAATGTTTTGGTTTGGGTGGTTCTGCAGCACGCTGTCAAAAGATAATTTCACCATAGTCTGAAGTACTAGTTAAGTTGTTTGGCGAGATACAACCATGTCATATTTACTTATCAGATGCATATATGAGGTGCATACATATATAAAGTACATACATGTACATGGTGTATACATGTATACGGTGTATACATGTGTGAGTGTGTGTGTGCGCGCGCGCGCGTGCGTGCGTGCGTGTGTGTGTTCAGCTTGCACAGATCTCTCACGAGGAGGAATCATGGGATACTTCGTTATGTGACTTCCCGTTTTTGTTATGTGATAAATCTTTTTGAAAGGACCGACCTTACTAATCCCCCCATATAACACAGAGCGCGTATGAAGCGTAACTGAGAAACACGGCTCATTATATTAAAGATCTGACCAAATTACTCAGATCAGACATTCTTTCTTAGCTTTCGGGCACGTTTTACTGCCCGACTAACAGCGACTACATGCATTGTAACAGGTATAAAATGAGGAAACACTAAGTAGAGATCTCTTGGTTCAAGGAACCTCGAATCAAATAGGAAATCACATTTAAATGGAGAGGAAATACAGTCCGTCTGATCCTATCTCAATATGTTTCAATCGCACAATATTTTTTCAGCTGTAGAATTCCAGTTTTAGATGTTTCCAAAGATTTCAGTTACATGTATATATCCACAGGCTTGATGTAGGCGTAGGGAATTCGCAAAAAATATAACACAATTCCTAGCTCCTATCGCTCCAACAAGCATTAGGGTTAAGAGGCCCATTCAATGGGACAACCAAGCACCGGGTAAAACGCTCAACAAATAAATATGGTATTCTTATATGTATGTACCTGTGTCTCTGTCAGCAGAAGAGATGTCGCCACTTCAAATCTCTTCGGCCTCGATAAATACTTGTTTTGACTGAAGTGTTTTTCCAGCTCCAATAGCTGCTTGCTAGTAAAAGCTGTTCTTGGTCTACGAGATTTGGAAGACTGCATATTCAGTTGACCTGGAAAAATCGAGAAAAAATGAATTAAAACTATTATAGTTCATGCATCAAAGAAAGAATGTTTTCTATAAACTGATTCTGCCTTTTGCTCCCTTTCACTAAATTTTGAGTCATTAGGCATCCTTTGAGCGTCTCAGAGGGAAAGCTGTATAATTTGTGGTAGTTCAGAGCTAGACTGTCTGTTATACTACATAGCAGGACAGTGAAAATACTATTTAGATAGTGGGAACACCTTCATGGATTACTGCAGGCATTGATTAGACTGCTAATAAAGAAGGCTTCTGTATAGGAACAGACCAGTAAGGATTACAGAGTGACCGAGATATAGCTAGGTGGTACCGGTACGGTCTTGGATTTTGGTTGACCGAAGATATTTTTGCTCACAGAAACTGACAATGGTGCATTATACCGGCCCAGGGGAGTGGTCCCAGTGGTTGGTGTGTGGTGCATGCGGTGCCACAAATAGCAGACCGGGGTCTCGCAATCTCTGTAGGTCTCTAGTTTCTGTTAGGTGTCGGTTCCATCACTGGGTCTCTAGAGGTGACAAAGAAGCAGGCCGGGGTGTGGCAATCACCAAGTTATTGTATAGGAGGTTGATTCTATGAGGGTAATAGCCATATATCTCCATCCTCTGATCAGTGTCCCTGCCGGTTCCATCATATGTTATACGTCTCCATTGGTGCCAAAGTAGCAGCACTTAGACTGGCAATTAGTCTAATTTCCCATAATTAATCAGTGTATCATTACAAAATTAAGTTACCACCTTGCTACAGGCAATAATACATTTATTTCTATTTGCATAGATCATTACATGAGTGGTTCACTAGTGGTAAATTAGAAGATCTTATTAATTGTATTATTGAGAATAGATAGGCAGATGATGTATAGAGACTAGGCCTCTTTAGTGTAATTGAATTAACAGTATCCTCAATATGGCACCTCCCACTTCATATTACATTCTCCGTGATCTCGATTGTTCCCTAAGTCCCGATAGGGGAGACATTGGAGTGATTGGACTGACATCATCTCCACACGCAATATTATTGTAATGGTATTCCATTTGCTGTCTGTCGAGTTTCCATGGCCTTCTCCACTAGATTTGAGTCTGTTTATAACCCTGTGACAGCTGTCATCTAAAGATGTGTGCACCGGATTTCCCACTTAACTGGTATATATGTATTGGTAGCTCACACGTTACATTCTGTTTGCAAAATAAGGCAGAGGAAACCCAGTTATATCGGCCAAATTCACCAGACACCGATCTGGAAACTTTGAGTTTCAATCCTTTTTCAGACAGTTTTCTTGGCGTTTTATGAGCCTTAAACTAGAAAGCAATGGCAGCTTTCCTGGATAAAGTCTAGAACAGGGACCATAGACTGTATTCAAGATGGGTTTGCCGCAGCTCAGCTCATAACTACCACTATACACTCGCTTGGGCTTAACGAATGTCCTGCTGATGGGTAATAATGCGGTAATGGACAGCCCCTGCATAACAGGACTAGGGGATTTCATCACAATTTTTCAAACACTTGTGAAGACTTTATGTTTTGTTATTAGGTACTTCGGCACATGTATTTAATCAAGCTTCCAACCTCGTGATTTGTTCTTGGGTGAAACAAAGTGAGGAGTCGATACTCCCAAAACCCGGCATGTCCAGGTCTTGAACTTAGGATTGTTTGATCTCGAGCCAAGCGTTCTAGCCACTGAGCTATCCCACTATTCCACTCGATGGTGACATAAGGCTCATTAACAAGTGAATAGCCAATTAACTTACCCCAGTCGGCCTCTGAGAGCCGGGACTGTGAAAAAAGGCCAGGTATATAATTCCCAGCCAGAGCCATAGTCGCCGCTGCGCGTACAGAGTTCTCATGAAAAGCTGCCAAGGTTGTCCAGCCATATGCTGACAAAAATGGGGACATGGCGGCAGAGTTTGTTTCTCTTGTAGCAGCATCTGTTCGATAAATTGGTTCCATAAATGTAGCTTGATTAGCGCTGTAGAGTAGTGGATTAAATGGTGTAGTTGAAGCTATCGATGTACTGTCCGGTATCGTCTCCTTCGGTGAGCTTTCGGACGGTGATTTCCTCTCCGCTTCTTCCATTTTCTCTGTAGTTTGATTTGATGAGATTTTCTCTGGTTTGTTACCGAGGAGAGCGTCAATACTGAAGGATGAACTTTTCACAGCGTTCATTCTGACGACCATATTTGTCCACAAAGATAAGCCCGCAGCCGAACCAAAAATTATTGTTCCGCTCAATGCCAGGAGCTCGTAATTACTGCAAAAACGCTCGTCTAGCACTTATATGAGCACAGATAATTGCTAGTGTAAATAACACCAGCCTGTCGCAGATAAGTATGGATACATCATTCCTTTACAATAAATGAGGACGAGGCTAAGATAGCAGCCAGTGACGAATCAGCTGCTACTTGGCATTTAGGTTGGGCCACCGGGAGAAACACCAAACCTAACTAGAACCGAATTATTTTGTCAGTGTACAGGAAGCCCTGGTCATGGAATAGGAGGATTCTGGGACAGCTCAATGGCTGTAGCACTTGGCTCAAGATCGAAAGATTGTGGGTTCAAATCCTAGTGATTTTGAGCTCCTCGCATAATCCCCAGCTTCTGTTGTTCCAACAAGCTTCAGACTTATTCTTGCAATTTAAAGCTTGGAGTATATTGCTGTAAATTGTTTTTAGAGGAAATTTTAACCATTAGCCATGTGACTGCGTTTCAAATAATCTTCGCTTATATGTCAACCATGCAGGTGTTAAATCAGATATGATTCCCATAGAAAACAGAATGCTTCTGTGTGTAAGGCTATGTTTGAAGACATAATCATGACAAGTATGGGTGATAAAATTACCAATTACACCTGTGTGATAGCTCAAGTACTCAATAAAATCTCAAATTCTTTTTTATAGAGCACAAGTGGGCCAAAAGTTTGTCAATTGGGTGGGCAATATCCTCTGATAAGGCAGAATAATGTAGCTAATAATGGAAATTATGAATTCTTCACGATACACTACATGGTATATCCGCATTTGTTAAAGAGTAAAACTTACGGTGGGGTACTGTTAGTACAAGCTCACCGGCCATGGGGTACTGGGGGGCATTGAAAGCTAAATAGGGTCACATGTGTCACATGTCACATGTGTTACTGCAAAATGCTGGACAGCAGCTTGGTGGAATTCATTGTGTGAAAACTCTTCCTAATTATGAAAATGGGGCATTAGAAGCTCAGTGAAAAGACTTTGTGGTGGGGTTGCTGATCACCCAGCATTCTGCTTCCCCAATATACTTTAGGACTCCATCCCCCTGCCCCCCAAGTGTATATCATCATTCATCAACTCCTTATACATGTAACTATACATGTCAATCAGAAATCGCTATTTTAACCACCTAGCTTGCTTCATTAATTCCTTAGAGCGGATCTGCAGACAGATTAAAAATTAAGTGTTATTTCGCTATCAATCTGATCTCTTAAATACTGGCCGGTTCCCATCATCGGTTTAGTTCAAATTTGCAAAGATAAACCCTCCCTGGTATTATGTGAGCATCACTGCATGCAGACCTAAACATCCAAGGAGCAGTAAAGCAATAGCATACTGGGCCTTAGACCGGCAGCCGCCCGGTGCGGGTAGAAACATTAGGTGTATTCGCGTGATTTTGGTCAGGCACAGACAAAAAATTTCCGACTCAATCAAGTGAACAGATAGGAGCAGTTAGAAATGCAAGGGGCATCAAAGTTATCCTGTCCCAACATCTTGTGTGTCTTAGGGCAGAAAATTGTGCATTCTGCTTCTCGCAAAAACAACCAAGAGCAAGCGACCATAGAAAAAGTAGCTGACTAATAGATAACCTTGACATTTTGATAACCTTGATCCTTTATAAACTAGCATGCTCACTTTCAGTCACAGAATTTTGTTCGCGTGATCGAATGTTCATTCAGACGCAACCAATGTACATGGTTTGTGAAGCAGCATTCTACAGGCACACTGAATATGCGTCTGAAACCTCATTTCAGATGCCAAAACCTGATCACTCGAATGCACTTATTGTCTCTTGCAATATCCTCACCAACTTCAGATTCCGATTTTAAATAAAGGTCAGTTTTGGATCCCGATGTTGATTTAAGGATGCCACCCCCGTAGAGCTACCTTGTACATAAAACACCGGGTGCAAGCAACAAGCTTTTCTTATGGCGCAACTTGGGCAACGCTGAGTATAAAACTTAGTAGTACAATTTCTGCACCATTCCTGACCGCTGACCTGCCATGGAGATATAAAGAAGGGAGCAGTGTGTTTCAAGGTACCACAGGCTGCACGGATTGGCCAGCCCAGATTTACCTGTGATACTGTATTGTTGTGGACGTACGGTAAAAGATATCAGTGATTATAATCATAATTTATATGCAGAGTGGGGATACATGAGAGATTTATTGTTCGTCAACTGGCAATTCCAGCTACTTGATGAATCTGT
>Ga0224501_10005399_pt1 | contig 10076 bp, 5 predicted proteins | sample SF_Oct11_sed_USG_4_FD_169105 | JGI IMG/M metagenome (GOLD analysis project Ga0224501, IMG submission 169105) | Sediment microbial communities from San Francisco Bay, California, United States - SF_Oct11_sed_USGS_8_1 | ecosystem: Environmental > Aquatic > Marine > Sediment | place: USA...
ATAAGGTAATAGAGCCTTTTACTATAAAACCTCTTACTGCCTAGCTCTATGAGTGACTTACCTCATCGGTGTCAGAGCCAAAGAGCAGTAAGTCAAATGGAATGGCTGCCACCATATCAATCAGAAACCATCCTTTGAAGTAGTGTATAGCTATCTTTCCCGGATGGCTCACCACTTCATCATGCTTGTTGACATACGTCGTTCGGAAGTTTATTATAATGTCAAGGATGAATAAAACATCCACCACTAAGTCGGTGATCTGTAGAGGGTCAGTCGTCAGACCGCGAATGCGTGCTTTAGAATCTTTGACGATCGTGAAGGCGGCGACATAGGGGGTAACAATTGCAGTATAAATAACGAGAATGAGAATGAGCCAATCCCATATCGCTTTAAAGGGGGAGTAGTGAAGTATGGTACATTTGTGCATATGGGGTGACTGTAACTTGTATTCTGGTAGAACTTCAGCACCAAGAGACAACACCTGAAACAGAGAGAAAGTACTGGTTTGGTATCACTAAAAGGTGTCTAATACAGGTATCAGTAGTGATTAGTAACCAGTTGACTTTCAACAATAACCTCAAACTGGCAATCCAAAAAACTCATGACAACACTAACCGCGATCGAAGCTGACCAATCACAGCAGCTATATGACATTGGACAAGAGCTGAGCCAATCATCAGTGAGCTTCCGAACAACGGGATGCAGGGATCTACACCTCAAGGAATTCATAATCACACAAGAAGTCTCAAATTTCATAGGCAGACGATCACAAAATAGATAAATCAAGAAACTCTAAACTCTACAGAAATGTTGCACATAACTGGGAGGTTTTGGGTAAACTAAATTGGAACTAGACCACCTACCAGCCTGTCGCGGATCTGTAAAGATAAATTTGATTAGAGTATTTAGTGGACTCATGCGCGACAAGGGTGTGCATCAGCCAGGCCATGGAGAAAGCGAGGTGGAGGGGAAGTGCGAGGTAAGTACTTGTGCTGCAGCGCCTATATAAACACACAATAATAAGGTAGGATGGGTATCAGGACAGCTGACTAGTACATAGTAAATTCCAAAATTAATGACTGAGAATGCAATCTACAGAAAGGGGGTAGGGCATACAGCGAACCACAGGACCTATGCTTCACCTCTAGGGTCACATGAAGCCAGATGGTAGAGGAAAGTGGGTATAATTATTTTGATAGTCGTATAATTATCACACCTGAGTGAGAAATTATGTAATAATTACCTGTGCCATCTTCTCAGACACATTGTGTTTGACGTTGTGGACATTTGGAAGAAAGATATTCGAGGAGGTGGATTCGCCAGAGAGAAGAGGCTGTCCTTCGGCATTTTCAGTCACTGTAGGAAGGTTATGCCCGACAGATTTAGAACGTTTATCTTCGGATAGAGGTTCGGGAATCAATTTGGTTGGATCATACTGCTTGTCTGAAAGTGAAATCAGCTCAGTGAATGCGAGGTCATCACAGAAGGTTATATATAACAAACCTAAGAGTTTAACTAGCCAGGTGAAGTAGACGGTCAGATAGGTCAGTCAGCGTAAATAGGTATGCTCTGAACAGAAGTGAAGATGAGCAATCATCTGAATGGCTAATCTTAACGCAAACTGGCTTCATAATGATCTAATGCGGATTGAGACAATTACCAATTGGTTCTATCACACTAATAATTACAGCAAATATTTCGTAATGAGAAAATGATCATCATTGGTGTGAAGTTAGAAGCACTGCAGACAGGAGTTATGCTCACTACGAGTGCAAGAGCCCAGCCATGCTTTAAGTGCAGTCAGACTCTGTCTGTCCCTCACTAAAAGCTACTGCGACCAGCGACGTGTTAGCAGACCGATAGCTGTGTATCTATATCTGTATTGATCAAGCGTCTATGGTTCCATTGGTCAGGATGTGAGTGTAAGAGCAAACACAAGGCGGGGATCATATGGCACTCTGCATAGCTGCAACCTCATGCATATTTTATTCCATATATGCACCAATCCTCTATTGACTACCGGATTCAGTTTGGTGAAAACACATGATATGTGATCAAAGGGGTTTCAATCAATAGAAATCAACCAGACCGGGTTTACTAGCAAAATTTGCTGATCTTTATTACAAAGATACACCATCGAATGATTTGTGCAATGGTAAGCTGTTATACACGGCTATTTATATGATATAAATCAATAGTATTTCATTAGACTGAACACACTGGCTCCCGACTATGCAGGATCTCACAGTACTCGCCGCCCCACCTAATGGTCCCAGTAATGTCTTGCCGATTGGGTGGCCTAGCCTAAGAGTTGATTCAATTCTCAATCAATGATTATACAAGCAGGGTCTTTTTGCTACTGTTGATTATGTGAAGAGCATGACTTAATGAATGGAGAAAGCGGAATCAACAGGACGATTATTATCGAATGCTTATTTTTATCGAAAGGAATTCTCGCTTTGTTATGACTATTATGAGTAGTGTTGTTGTCACCACGTAGCAGTTTAAGCAGCTGCTTTGTTGTATATTCCATGGACATGTGCTAGCTTTTACAGTTCCCACAAGTTAGCTTTGGTATAGCTGAAAACCAAGTGCCACCGAACGCCAGTATATGCCTTATACGCCAGTTAGGGGGTACATGTAGCCGCACACACCGTTATTGTGGACCGATGGTTCTTGGTATTGGGGTTAGTTCCATTGCGGACATGCTCCACGAATTTGTTTACCTCCGATCATTGAGAATGATGGTTGGGGATCAAAGAGCTGATGCGAAACATTTTGAAAGAAACCAATCGCAATGATCGGGGTATAGCATTGGGTGATCTCGCGACTTATTAGACACTAGCCGGCTACTCACTGATTAATCTAGGGTCAAACGAATTGGCCCTCACTCTCGTCATGGGTTCCAGGTGACATAACCTGGCTGTAAGGAAGAGTTAGAGTGAGACTAGCTAGTAAGCTAACTAACTAACTGAGCGAGTGGTGAAAAGAGCGAAAGATGTTAAAGGGACTGAGCCATGCTTCAATGGGAGGTGACTCACTCATAACTGGAGAACCGAGGTCTAAAGACCGGGCTCGCCGCAGACTGGACATATGACTCTGTACTGAAATAGAGACGATTCTTGAACCGTGAGGTAGTTTAATACTGTGAATCAATAGGAGGATAAAATAAGAGTGGGTCACAGGAGGTCAACCAAGGAAGAAGCGACTGGCACTAATGCAATATCAATACAGTAGGAGACTGGTACCCCTACAACATGCGACTAGTTAGTGACTCTGCTATATTCACAAAACGAGTGATTGTTGGCGTGAGACTCACCTAATAGCGGCTCGGTATGAGACTGTTCTTCTAAACGCCTGATTTTTCCACTTCCACTGTCAGTCGTATGACTCGGAGTCAGCACTGAGAGGGTACCCAGCCCACTACTCCTATTGCTGATTGGCTTGTTATTATTACTTCGGTCCAAAACCTCCAACTCGTGACCAGTGGCAGGGGAAATACGGCTGAACTCAGTCCCTGAACGATCACCATTAGCTAAAGGCCGGTCTGTTTCCTCGTTCAACAGTTTCGGGCGACCCCTTCGTTTCATCGCAAGGCGACTGAAAAAACTATCTGTAAAAAAAGAGTACAACCCTTTTGAAAAGAGAAGTTATTAGTTTTAAGTTGTATGTACCGGAGTCTAATGCCCCAGAATGAAATCTTGATAAGGATTTTGGTTGCATAATACTACTAGAAGCCTGAATGGAAAGAATGGGGACATTTGAGAACAGATGTCTCTTTATTCATACTATTGAAGTTAAAAAACCTCTCAACTAACAATACCTTTCATTGTAAGATGACACATGTTGAAAGATGCCAACTCTTGGACAGACAATTCACCTATAGGAGATGATGGTGTTTTTGGAGTTGTCTTTGTTCTGTGTAAGTTAGGCCCCTAGACGTGACAGGCGAATAACATTCTAACCGAAGAATTGGTCAATAAATATTGGAGACAGAGAAAGACAATCCACTGCTATTTTTCTAACCTGGTAGGGACAATTCAGTCTGTGCATGGCTTGATATTGGCACGCTTGCTTCGTAATGATTATGGCTTTTGCATCGTACCGCGATAAAGTCAAATTATACAACTTTTTGAAGCCAGCCATGCCAGCATCGCCTATCGCAAGCATCTACCCCCTCAACGAACAGTGGGCACCATTGGCAGTGTATGGCAAGAGAGCACCCCTTCGAAAGAAACTACGGGGCAGCACAAACACGCAAAGCGAAAGGCTATGAAAGCGAACAGGAAATGCCAAACAGCACACGTGTGGCCTTTGCTTGAGCCCGCGGGCTTTAGCCAATTGGTTCTAGTCCTTGACCTCTAACTCAGACTGTTGTTATCACCGGCTGTCAGTAGCAACGGTGCTGCGTTCCTACAGCTATCAACGACCTCTAGCGGAGAAGGCCGCTTGCTGAATTTGCAAATTCAGCGCTCGCGAAGAATGGTTTACGCAAACTTCGCAACAACCGCTGACTGGCTCACACCGGTGTTGGACCTACTTTGAGCAAGCAGGCACTAACGGCAACTAACTTAACGCCGGGATGCGCGGGATCTACCTGCTCGCGTGCAGCCCCAGGTGTAGCGTAATCCGCTTTCCCAGCCACTCCGCACATCGGACATTGGGGCACGCGCCGCTGTAGCCAGGTACGTCTTGCGAAAGGCTTAGCATGGGCTGGTTTTGGCACCCCTGTAGAACTAAACCCCTTCTCAGAAACTAACTACGTTATGTTTCCTTCGAAGGGGTGATGACATGATGGTAACATCCGATCACATCACAAACTGTCGATACTTGGGCCACCGCTGGCAATGATCTTCTTGCTATTCCCAACCCGAATGTTACTTTTGCTTCTTGTAGGCATCAAAGACAGTATATTCAATCGCAAAGAGGGTATAATAGGTAAGTTTAATCACTGGTAGGAGATAGCTATCACTACAGAGTAGACCATCGAGTTATCCTCTATAACACTATAACTCCATAACCCTATGGGGTAGACACAGTACTAGGTGTGTGTGCAATAAGTAAAACCGCAGACTTGGAGTCTTGAAAACCACTCCATTGGTAGATAGCGCCTGATATTTTTTCCACCAATAACGAGCATGTTTTCATAACAAACCTGATGTGCTGATATTACAAGCTAATACCCCTGCATCAGATCCCTAGAAACTGGAAAGTTACTGGTTATACTGACCTGCAAACTGCTCAGTGTGTTTACTACTCAGGGACACCCGCTGCTTTACTAATAATGAATTGTTCAGTTGTTAAATTGCAATGAGCTGCTTCAAGTGACTATAGTCCTGTTCTGGTCTTTCTCGCCCATTAGACAAGACCATTTCAGTTTTATATGAAAGCTCCAGGCTGAAAAAGATGGCTTTTGTGACTCATAAAAGTATGTGCTTAGTGTTTTCAAGCTGTAGAAAATTCGGTATAAATACGTTCTCATGCTTGTTTATCTCTCAAGACAGACATGTACTTTTTATTAGCTGCCAATCTGTGGTATTGTTCTGATCTAACTGATTTCAAGTGACAGAATAATGATGTGACTCCGAGCCAAACGCCACTCATTGGAAATATTCCGACAGCCCTTTCCTGATTTCAAGATTGTTCAGGCGTAATTGATGTGGACAGTGGAATATAAAATGAAAAAAATACTTTTATTCACTTGATACCATAAAGACACTGTACATTATTAGCCAATTATCAAAATATTTGTCTCTATTGACAATCATATATTGAGTTTCTCTCAGTCAATCATTGTCTGCCTACAATTAGTCATTCCAATGTAGTTAGTCCTATTGAAAGCTCTAACGGGTATTATCCACAGCTGGTAGCTGGCAGCGTCACTAAGTAGCTAGTAGGCAAAGCTGTTCATAATAAGCACCTTCTCTGCTTGTAGGTTTTTCCCTCGGTATGTTTGCTTTGTTAGCGGCATTGGCTCTTGCTGCATTCCTCATTCACAAAGGCTATAAAAAAAGGTACAGTACTATTATACATCCTGTGATGAGGGCGGGTAGGCCAATGTCCAGACACCCCATTCTCTATGCAATATTATGACAAATCACAATTAAAACCACTGGATGTCAGTACAACAGTCTGCCCACTCAATGAGCACTGCTGTCTAGTCACCAGAGGCTGTATCGCTGGCCCTGTCAAGGTATATTTACGGGTGGCAAGGATTGGCAGCATCGCATTCCTATCTTAGGAAACCAATGTTTACCTAGAGATTTTGTCTTGCTCTTCTTCCCATTGACACATTGACCCTGTGAATCTGACCACTCGGGAGGATGGAATATTCCTCAAACACTCCTCTATCCATGGCTGTAACAGACATTAAAGCCCTTGTGTGCCATTGCCAATCTTTTCCGGTGTTGCTTAACTATTGAACACACCAGCAGCTTACCAGTTTGTTTTGCTTCAACCTCTCCAGCAACTGTTTTGCCTTCTCAGCCATTCCAAAGCCCTTGTACTGGAACTTACTCCCAACTACACTGCAACAGTAAGCTCTCAAGGGTGGTGTATGACCTCCATGGGGAGCAAATCACCCCATTGAAGATATCCGGGTTTAATCTGCATGACCTGGTGAACAATATAAAACGCAGCTGGAACTTTTGATTGCCACATTAAGAATTCATGCACTTCTATGAGTCATAGTATTGTGAAGCTAGCGCAGTTTTGAGTTGGGTTTCAACTGAGCTACTCCTACATACTATGAATACACAACTTTAGGGAAAGAGTGAAGGATGTGAAATGAGTGAAAAGTCCAATAAATCAAAATTCATGCACAAGATTGATAATTCGATCCTAATTCCCTCCCACTAAAACTTCAAGGCTCTACCATCCGGCTATATGCGCAATCCGATGGATTTCCGTTTTTTCAACAATCTGTTACTGGCTGTCCTAGGGTTCTGCCATAGATGGCTTCATTATACAAGTCTTTCACCTGGAGGTTATGCAGTTGTAAAGCATGTTTGTCATGAAAACTAAAACAATGTTACGCCATACTCTGCCTAAATTCTCAGAACCAATCTCTGCTATGCTGTTACAATTTGCCATTCTTTGTTCTTAGAAAAGCCTTGCTGAATCAGCTGCACCATAGAATTGGTCAAAAAGACTCCCGAACGCACCACTACATCGATGAGCCTCATATTCTAAACACAGACAATGATATGGATATAGAATCGCACAGACAACAGGCAAACTCTTGCCCAAATCTGGCACCCGAACCAACTCCACATCACAGCCAAAACAATCTGAACTATAACATACTTCAGGTGACCAGCCGTCTACCGGAAAAATTCAAAGAAAAAGATTTATCGCTCGCCAATGTAAGATATTCACTACCCAGTTCGTACGTGGAGCGACCGGATTATAATCGCAGCCAATCAGAGCCCGCGTATCGCTGCGGCACTGTCCTGCCCTCAGCGCCACCAGCAGATGACATTCTCCTAGAGGAAGTTTTTGAAGAGCTCGGCATCACTGAAACGGATCCACTCAATCAACTGCCTCAGCGACGGGACAGCATGGCATCCAATGAATCAAATAGTCTTAATGCATCTAAATAAGTTCATATTTTTCATACTTCTTATGCCAAAGCTTTTATGACTTATCTTCTCCTGAATTTCTCTGAATCTCTTCCTGAAACTCAACTAGACCCTTCCCTTAGGGCTCTAACCCAAAACACCTATCACTATAGGAATTATCCTACCCTTCTCATCCTTTATGTTGTTCATCACTCATTGTAAATAATCTGTTCCGGGGAGAGTATTAATTATAAATAGTATGTGCATTGCTGCAGGATTAAGGATTTTATTATGTTCCATGACAGGCGAATAAAATGGCGGCCATTTTTGTGTATTGCTGCCAAGAAAGCAAAGGCTGGTTACCCTATTGGTCATAACGCTATGATCGTTGGCAGTATTAATATGGTAAAAATGCAAGATGCATCTACAGACAATGCAGGAGTCTGGATTTGCCACACCCGAACCTTTATCTGATCTAACACATCTTGACCTTTCTAGTCTCTCACAGTCCTATTCCTGGTTTTCTCTCACACTTCTGAGACAGGGATTCAGATCAATTAGGATGTTTTCATCAATCAATCAGGTATGGTACTGATCAATTTTGAGTCACAGTTGGTATATGGATTACAGTAAGGAGGTACATGCAAAGTAAATCATTCACACAATGCATGACTGAACCCTGGAAATAGATATGGTGCAGGGTTATGACAATCTATAGGTATTCTGTAATGATATTATAGTGAAGAGATGATGGGAAAAACACGTATTGACTTCTCAATTAGAAGGAAATCTGACTTAACAATAATATCTTGACATTGAGCCTTCTGATTTTACGATTACCAGTGTGCCTCGATATTCGACTTGGTGTAAAAAGTGTGCCTCATGGAGAAGATAACTCTACGAATAGGCTGCCTCATTCAGTGTTACGATATATGAAAATAATTATGATGAGGATATGAAAACGCTAATAGAACCCAATGTGCCACACCGCATCACACCATAGCTTCGCTGAATTATCTATCAAAGGGAAACCAAAGGGCAGTCCATTATTTGTGCTGTAAGATTTTATCTATACCGGGACAACAAAAGAGCATGCCTAGTTTTTGTAACAATCCCATTTGAGGAAGCTGCAGACTGCAAGACCAGGAGTTGAAATCCTGGAAATGCCTGCCTGGTACCAATCAGATTATGAACAAGCCTTGGGTTTAGACAGGTCGAACAGCTGTGAAAACTAATAAAATAAATGGTTCTCGGTCCAATTGGGGAAAACTAATATCCGATTACAATACAGTAAACGGAATGCGACTTCATCCACCGGAGAGGCAGGTCACATTGTCAGCTAAATAAAAGGAGTTGCCTTCTCCTTGTTGGCTCGCTCCCTGATTGGGCTGCTCTGATATAGAATGCTGGCATGCATGGAAATTACGTACATATGCATATCATACATATATTTCATCCTAAAGCTAAAATTTAGACTTTTCAAAATTCAGATTGGCAATATCTCGCAGTCTGTTTCACCCTTCCGCATACCTAATCAATAAAAATGTCAACGCAGTGAGAACCATTCACCTGAAGCCATCTTTTAGTGTTAAATGATGGGTAGAATGAGCCGTATATACTGTGGATAATTTCAGACCAAACGAAATGGATCACTAGTATACAGAAGGCCCAGCTCTGTCATGCAGAATTCAACGAGACGAGGGCTAATAACTTTTCTCTGATAATAGTGAACATCGTCTCCTTTTGTCAAAAAGTATTAAGTCATATTAAAAAACCAATGCTGAATTTCTGAAAATCTGTTACTATAAATATATATATGCTGTACTATACTATTATTAAGTTACGTGGTCTCAACTATCTTTGAAATAACCCAAAAACTTCCACCTGAGATTGCATATACCTGGTAATTTCTTTGGTACTTGGTAATTCAGATCCAAATTCAGATTTAAACCCGATTTCTATTTCGATAATGTCTTGTGTAGTTTGAGATCATTTCCTGGTGGTAAGCACTTGCACACATCGCTCTCTGTACTGTAGGTGGTGCTGCAAACCAGCTTTTACTAGAAGTTCCTAGGATACTAAACAAGACAACGGACTGTGCGCGGAGCATTTACCCCCTGAACAACCTAGATAACTCTAGATTGATGACTGTCGGACATTTAAGCAGTTAATATATCTTGTATTTCCTAGTTTTTCCTATGCCTACATGACTTCTGATGCCGGGCCGGATCGTTTCTTGATCATCAATTGTGGACTTTTGCTATTTTTTTCTTCGTGGACCATTTTGTAAGTAAGGCTTGGCCTTAATAATGTCATCTATGTAAAATAAAATTAACCTAACCTAATCCCTTACCAAAGCAATGTGATGTTGGGTAATGGGTTCGAATCTGTCAACAAAAACCCTTTGCCGGTCACATTTAGGCCCTTACCCTTACTTGCAACAGGAAAACCAAAATGGTAATGGGCAAACTCCTATAGGGGGTTTGAAAGGGTTCACACTTACTGCCGTAGCCATCT
>Ga0224501_10005400_pt1 | contig 10075 bp, 6 predicted proteins | sample SF_Oct11_sed_USG_4_FD_169105 | JGI IMG/M metagenome (GOLD analysis project Ga0224501, IMG submission 169105) | Sediment microbial communities from San Francisco Bay, California, United States - SF_Oct11_sed_USGS_8_1 | ecosystem: Environmental > Aquatic > Marine > Sediment | place: USA...
AGCAATAAAAATTGAACTAGACTTAATAGATAGGTCTGGCGTATTTTTTGAACTGGAGACTGCTTTGATACCTCAGATTTTCCACTTTTTTTCTACAACAATCTGTCAAGCGTATTAAAATAGAATCCGATACAGACCTGTAGTTTGATAGTTCAGCAAGGATGCCCCTATGAGCCGATGGACCGAAGACGTAATCTCTCCCACCATAGCCCCCACGATGCCCGCTGTTTTTATTGAGCGTATCAAGCGTTCAGAAGATCAGATTGCCTATAAATACTACAACGTGGACACCCTGAGCTGGATCGATCTGAGCTGGCGCGAAATGGACAAACGCATCCGTTGTTGCCAAGCAGCTCTACAAAGGGAAGGGTTAAAAAAAGGTGAATGCGTAGCCGTCATGATGAGCAATTCGCCAGACTGGGTCGTCTTTGAACAGGCGGCTTTGAGACTGGGCTTGGTGGTCGTGCCACTTTATCCCAATGACAGGGCCGACAATGTCGTCCACATCGTGAACCAGACCGCGAGTAAAGTCATACTCCATCGGGATATCGAGCAATGGCGCACACTGGAAAAGGCCAAGGACGAGTTCACCGTCCAACCCAGGATAGTCAGCATTCTGGATATCGAGGCCAAAACAAAAGACAGCTACCCATCAACCTACTACAAAAACTGGATTGCTGGAATCAAGCCCGAAGAGGCTGACGACTCCATCCTCAAAACCCTCAACTCGACTGACCTGGCAACTATCGTGTACACCTCCGGCACCACCGGGCTGCCCAAAGGGGTGATGCTGAGTCACAAAAATATCGTGCAAAACGCCTTTCTGGGGCTCAAAAGTGTGAAAGTCTATCGAGAAGACCTGTTTCTTTCTTTTCTTCCCTTGTCTCACACCTTGGAGCGCACGGTTGGATATTACATCCCCATGATCAGCGGTGCGACGGTTGCGTTTTCTCGTTCAATTCCTCAATTGGGCGAAGACCTGGTCACCATAAAACCGACCATCATTATTTCAGTACCACGTATTTTTGAACGCGTCTACGCCAAGGTGCAGGCAGGCCTGGCAGCCAAGTCTCCCATTGCCAAAAAGCTCTTTCTGGCAGCCGTTGCCACCGGCTGGCGTCGCTTCGAGGCCGGACAAGGTCGCGCCAGTTACGGATTGACCGGTCTCTACTGGCCCATCCTCAATAAACTGGTGGCTTCCAAAGTACTGGAAAAACTCGGTGGACGCATGCGTTTTGCGATTTGCGGTGGCGCACCACTCCCTCCTGCGATTGCGGAAACGTTTATCGGACTGGGTCTGCAAATTCTACAAGGCTATGGACTGACCGAAGCCAGCCCGGTGATCTCGGTAAACCACCTGGACAAAAATATTCCCGCCAGTATTGGACCGGCCTTCTATGGGGTGCAAGTCCGCATCGCGCCCGATGGTGAACTACAAACCAAAAGTGATTGCGTAATGCTGGGATATTGGAAAAACGAACAGGCCACCAAAGACACCTTCACCGATGATGGTTGGTTGATGACGGGTGATCTGGCCGAGATTCGTGGTGATCATATTTTTATTACAGGTCGTAAAAAAGAGATACTGGTGCTGTCTAACGGTGAAAAAGTGCCGCCGGTGGACATCGAAATGGCCATCGCACTGGACCCGCTTTTTGAACAGGCCATGGTAATTGGTGAAGGGAAACCGTATCTAACAGCCGTCATCGTTTTGTGTCCCGATACCTGGCCCGAGTTTGCACAGAAACGCGGTGTCGATCCTGAGAAACCGGAATCTCTTAGAAAGGATGTGATCGTCCAAGACGTGCTTAATCGTGTACGCAAATGCATGTCACAATTTCCAGGGTATGCCCAAATTCATAAAATCACGCTGACGACTGATGTGTGGACCGATGGAAATGAAATGCTCACCGCTTCATTAAAATTGAGACGCGTTAAAGTGTTCGCCAAGTTCGATTCTGAAATTAAAGCCATGTATACGGGGCATTAGTTTCCGAATGAAATGAATATACAACTGGCGACAGCGGAAGACGCGCCCACTCTTGCCCAGATCCATGTCACCACTTGGCAGACCGCCTATGTGGGGATGATAGATTCTGATTACCTTAATAATCTGGATGTATCCAAAATAACGAGTGACTGGCAGAATGCGCTAAGCAAGCCTTCGCCAGGCATTACCGTGATTGGAAAACAGGATGATCACGCCATCGGCTTTGCTGTGTATGGACCTACTCGTGATGAAGGCGTCGATAAAACAAAAACCGCTGAACTGGTCGCTTTAAATGTGCTACCCGATTATTGGCGACACGGCTATGGCAAGGAGTTTGTCAGCCATATCCTGAATGATGTCACCAGCCAGGGCTATCAAGACGTCACACTTTGGGTGATCCGTGAAAATGAACGAGCGCGGCGATTTTATGAGGCGTTGGGGTTTGTGGATGACAATACCGAAAAACAGGAAACACGATTGACTATAAAGCCCGTATTTACCCTTCGCTACCGAAAATTTTTAATTCATTAATCATGGTTGAAATTAATTTTCAGATGTCATCACAATTGATTCATTTTTCCTCTCTATACAACCGAGCTACACAGCCCACAGTTTTCCGCTCATAGCACAACCTCCCGAACGAAGCTTTATCTGTATCAATTCTTATTCTGAGTCGCATGTTTGTGTGCCGACATATCTGAATATAAAAATACGCACTCTTCCCGATTAATCTCTTAAGTTACACACCTAGTAAACCGTAAAAAGGTGAACTAGTTGGGAAATCCGCCACCTCCGTCTAAAACAAAGACCATTTCGGTCGTAAATCTTAATTAACTATTTTGGGAATATTTTAACAATTTTGAAAATGATACCAGATACTTTTTTTTCGCAAATTTCAAGAACATTTGTTTACAGGCTTGTATTGTTTGGATGCATTCTAATTCCTGTGGCTACCATCTCGTACAAACTCTATTGGTTAAACTTCCCCATCAGCGACCTAATACCCACCGTTAGCTATCAAATGGATGTTAGCATGCAAGTAGATGGACATGGCGGTGATATCAATACCAGCACCTTTCTTCCCATATCTGACTCTCGTCAAACTATTCAAAACGAGAGCAATAATTCGGGAGTATTCTCTCTTAGCCTGCTATCGGAGGGCATCAATCGTCGAGCCCAATGGAATGCGGATAGTGTACAAGGTCGCCATACGATTCGTTACAGCTACTCTGTACTTGGCAAGCACGTTCGATACGAGATCCCTGGCGATTTGTCGATTCCAGCGTCTTACCCAAGAGAGCTGGACAAATACCTGAAAGAAGAATCAGGCATACAGGTAAACGACCCTCTTATTGAAAAGAAAATTAATTATTTGTTTCCGGAAGGTAAACCTAACATTTTCGATGGTGTATACACTATCCACAAACATTTACAGAATGAGTTCAATAACAAAAACTTTTCCGGATTTACCGACGCACTAACTGCGCTCAAACTCGGCGAGGCCAGTTGCAATGGTAAGGGCAGGCTATTTGTCGCCCTCGCCCGCAAACTGAATCTGCCTGCAAGATTAGTGGGTGGATTCGTGATGGAACCGGGTACCAAGCGTACTAGCCATCAATGGGTGGAGATCTATATCAACGGATACTGGGTTCCTTTCGACACCATCAATAACCACTTTGCTGAACTTCCTGCTCACTATCTTACGCTCTACTACGGTGACATGGTACTTTTTAAACATACCAGCAATGTTAACTTTCAGTATTTTTTTAAGACGTTAAAGAGACTGGTTCCTCAGCAAGACGCGCAAAGCAAACTTGAAGCTACCCCCTTCAATTTAACAAATCTATATTCCCTTTTTGAACGCATTGGGATTTCACAAAATTTGTTAAAAATTATTTTGATGATTCCCTTTGGAGCGCTGGTCACGGTTATTTTCAGAAACGTGATTGGCCTGGAAACGTTTGGTACATTTCTGCCCGCGCTAATCGCTGCGGCATCGAGAGAAACAGGCCTGCTCTGGGGATTGATTGGATTCGTCATTATCATCCTTACAGCATCCTGGATCAGAAAATTTCTGGACTGGATACATCTACTCCACTCACCCAAAATGGCCATCATGCTGACTATGGTGGTCAGTCTTATGCTACTGATGACTGTGGCCGGAGTAAATGCAGGTCTTTTTGAATTGGCCCACGTCACCTTGTTCCCGATTGCCATACTGGCCATAACGGCCGAGCGATTTTCCATTCTTGAGGCAGAACAGGGATGGGCCAAAGTAAGCAAAATCACCCTATCCACCCTGTTTGTAATTTGTGCCTGCTATGTAGTGATGGATTCATTGTTTTTACAAAGCCTAGTACTGGCTTTCCCTGAGGTGCTACTCATTTTAGTAGGGCTGAATCTTTGGTTAGGAAAATGGGTGGGCATGCGTTTATCCGAACTGTTTCGATTTAGAAAACTTATTTTCAATCCTGAGGTTAAGGCATGAAGAAGATAAGAAAACTAATTTCAACTTTTCAAAAAATGCGACAAGCGCAGAATCATGTACTTTCTATGAATCGTCGTAACCTAGAATATGTATATCCTAACAACTCGCGTTGTAATTTTCCAATCGCCGACAATAAACTGGAAACCAAAGCCTACCTCAGAAGCTTGTCGATACCCATGCCTGTGACTCACAGAGTCTATGACTCTTTCTTTAGCCTGCGCAAGGTTGAATCGGATCTTCAAAACCTAAACGACTTTGTGATCAAACCTGCACAAGGTTCTGGTGGCGGTGGAATACTGGTGATAGTCGAGAACAAAGGGAGTGAACTAATAACCGCCGGCGGCAGAATAGTAACTTTGCAAAACTTGCGGACTCATATGTCGGATGTCATTTTTGGAATCTACTCGAATGGCTTAAGTGATCAAGTCATTGTTGAATCGCGGCTGGTGCAGCACAAGGATATGGATATACTGAGCCCAAGCGGCCTTACCGACCTACGGGTGATCGTACATCAAAACACACCTGTTATGGCCATGTTGAGAATTCCAACCTCTCTCTCAGACGGAAAAGCCAATCTGCATCAGGGTGCAATGGGCGCTGGAATTGACATGGAAAACGGAAATATATCCCACGCAATACATAATAATGTTGAAATCACAGCGCACATAGACTCTGGACATCACCTCATTGGACGCCAAGTCCCGTATTGGGCGGAATCAATAGCTATTGCAGAAACTGTGGCATACGCCGTTCCACTGAAATACCTGGGTATAGACATCGCCCTCACTGAGTCCGGACCTGTATTGTTGGAGTTGAACGTGAGACCAGGTATTGCCATACAAAATGCCAACGATCTGGGACTGTATGCTGCGCTACGCAGCAAGGCAGGTGCTGCATGACCGTGATATCCATTCCAAAACTACATACACGCGCACTAAGCGAGAGTTTCGTTCCCGTGTTGCTCGTGTTGCTGAGCCTGTTTTTTCTACTTGCCTTTATTCAGTATAAAGTGGAAACCAGTGCAAGCCAAGTGACCGTTATCGAGATCCCTCTTTCCGCTAATAGCGCACTTCTTGACACCAATTCCGAACTCGGTGATTCGGTGGAAACTATGGTTGAAATTTCCGAAAAAGGAAATTTTTCTCCGGTTGTTAAAAACGCCGCCAATCTAATCTCTGCAAAGAACTGGAACGCAGCGTCTACACTCTATGAAAAAGAACTCAAAAAGGGGGAATCTTCTCGTTTGCGTTCAGAGCTGGGGCGAATTTACTTATATAAAGGCGATACAAAATCTGCAGTAAAAGAGCTGACTCGCGCCACACAATTAAAGCCACCTTATCCTATGGCCTGGTTTTACTTGGGTGTGGCTACCAGCAAAAGTGGAAATGTTTCTCGCGCTGAATTTGCCTATCAGTCGCTTTTGAAAGCGATTCCCTCACATTTTGAGGGACATATCAATCTAGCATTGATTCTTCTTAAACAAAACAAATTGATGGACGCCAACAGAATTTTACAAGCAGCGACAAAAATAGTAGGTGGAAAACGCGAGGCATATGCGCAATATCTCCTTGCCCTCAATTATATGCGTCTTAACGGAAAAGACAATGAACGTTTGGCAGTAAAGGCCCTTAATCGTGCCATCCGTTTACAGCCGGACTATATCGAGGCCAGAATCAGGCTGATTCCCCTAACGCTCGATCTTCGAACTGAGGAAGGATATTCCGAAGCAATAAAGCGCTTCAATAACATTCTGGAACTAAAACCCAATTATGCACCAGCGTATTTTAGCTTAGCCAAGATAAACAATGAGGCGGGCAGAAAAATCGATGCCATACGCCACTATCAACAAGCAATACTCTACAATCCTGCTTATCGAACGGCAAGAAAAAATTTGGGTCTGATTTTTCTGGATCAAAAAAAATGGCAACTCGCGGGTGAGCAATTCCAATGGTTGGCCAGCAATTTCCCCGATGATTCAAAAAACTTTTTTCTATTGGGTAAGGCTGCCTATGGGGAAAAACGATTCGAGGAAGCGATTGCACAATACAATAAAGCCATTTCATTGAAACCCGATTCCTACCCAGAGGCCCATCTTAACATCGGCCTTGCCTATGCTAAGCTTGGCCAAATCAAAGAGGCTAAAAACCAATACAATAAAGCTATACGACTAAAAAATGCGTATCCCAAGGCATGGTATAACCTGGGATTGCTTTACAAAAAAGAAGACAATCTAATCCAGGCAAAAAAATGCCTTTTGAAAGCGACGGAACAAGACAATAACTATGAGCAGGCCTGGTTTAATCTAGCGCTGGTCTATACCAAAGCGAATGACATAAGCAAAGCTATTTCCGCCTACAAAGAGGCAATTCGGATCAGTCCCAGATATAACGCCGCCAAACTCAATTTGGCGGTTCGTTACTCAAAACAAGGTGATACTACAAACGCGATAAAGCTCTATCGAGAAGTGCTGGCTGATGACCCCAGCTACACGTCAGCATGGATAAACCTGGGTGTTTCTTTCCTTAAAACAAAGCAGTTCAAAGAGGCAGAAAATGCGTTTTCACAAGCAATATCTCTCGATCCGGAAAATACAAAAGCGCTGAGTAATAAAGCTAATGCACTTACGCAGATGGGGGAATTTTCTTCTGCGAAAGTGGTTCTACAAACTGCAATCGATCTTGATGTAAAGGATGTTTCACTACGCATTCAACTTTCCCGAAATCTCAGGGATGGGGGCAATCTTAATCTGGCAAAAAAGGAAATTGAAAAAGCACTTTTGCTGGACCCAAAAAACAAAGAGGCAGCGAGCGTTCATAGCTCGATCTTGCAACGACTTTAGATTTTCAATCGGAGACTCACTATGAACAAAAAAGTATACGCAATCAATTTGGCTGCTGCCTTTGCTTTAGGTTTGATGATGACCGGCGGCGTTTCAGCCGAAGAAGAACAGGAAAGAAGCCGTGAAAAAACAGACCCTCAACAACTGATTCCAGGATTTTTTCTCTCAGGTGATCTTGGCATTGTTACCGACAACAATGTGTTTAGAACACCGGATAAGCAGTATAAAGACTACTTTGCCGACCCCGCAGGTGGGGTGATTCCTACGCAAAATCGTCAAAACGGAAAATACATACCTTACAATTTGTCGGTGGGTCATGAACCAAAAAACTTTAGCCGCGTTGAGGGTCTATTCAAATATACCCTAACCGGAAAGCACTATCTTGACTCGAAACATGAAAACGCCAATCAATCAGATCAGGAGTTTTCTTTCGGCGGCGTATTTAGAATGGGTGAGAAAAGTAAGCTCGAATCCGGCCTAAAGGTTGATGTATTTTGGCACAAGCGAAATAAACTCTATATCGATCGTGACACCGGAGAAAAGAAGCTAACTGGTGCTATGGATGATATTTCGGGAAAATATACCTATACAAGCGTCGGCTTGGAGGCGGAACTTTTTAAACAGTTGAGCAACAATGCTGAATTTGGTCTCGGTTTCAACACAGAAGCACTCGATTTCGAAAAGCCCATCACTGGCAGAGAATACGACAATCGATTCACTGAATTTTTTGTTAAGACAGATTATAGGCCTTTTAAATATACTAAGCTCAAGATAGATTTAAGCCAGGCCTCTGAGAATTACAGTGATAGACGCTCACGAGATCTAGATGGATCGATGTTTGGAAGTTATCCCACTCGCGTGTACAATTTTCAGGAAATAGGGTTTCAAGTTCGTCAACGAGTCATTCAAAACCTGGTAACGTATGCGGATTATTCCATTAACAATAGAAAGGATGAATACCTAGGTTATAGCAACCGCAGCAAAAGCACCATGGCTGTACGGGTGTTATATAAATTTAACGAGAAGCTCGATAGCAAGTTTAAGTTTTCGTACTCTAACTACGACTATCCCAATGCACTGGCCTACGATAAGCTGATTTCCGATCCGAGCAGCCCCTCACGGATCCCTTTAACCTACAGCTCCAGCCAGATTAGTGGAAAACTGGAATACGCACTGAAAAAGAACATTGCAGTAGTAGGAGAGCTCTCCGTTTATAACGCCGATTCGAGTGACAAACGCTATGACTATGAACGTAACGAAGTCACTGTAGGTGTAAATAGCCATTGGTAATAGCGAAGGGAGGCTGCCTCCAGGAGGCAGCCTCTATCCCCAGTCGACATATCCAGTTTTCAAAGGCAAATAGGCCTCTGTAGCTCATTAGACCAAACCCAATTTTTTTCACCTGCTTTAATTCGCACACCCCCCAGTTCCCTGACATATCGACTATTCCCCACAGCCATCAAATTCAGTTCACCCCGCAATAATCGAATGCCCAGTTTGCTAATCGCGAGCCGCATGGATCGCATCGGATGTTCATTGGGAAAGAATTCGATCACCTCTATCGAAGCAGGCTCGTTCTCAAACAAGGGCCGCAACACCGTAAGCAACATAATGTCTCCCAGATACGGCAGCGGTTCCAATTCAGTCGTTAAAATATTAAAAATGGCACCCGGCCTCATGGGCCCATGTTCAGCCAAAACACTCAACACCAGGTGTTCTGTGAGTCCGAGACCGTTGCCTGTCCACGGCAGTTCCATGAGCATGCGTTTGGCGGCAGCTTGCATGTGCGGGAGCGGTGATTCTTTTTCCTGAGTGAGATGCCAAAGCGAAGTTGGATCATCGTTCACGAAACCCTGCCAGATGCGGCTACCATACGCGATCATCGCCGGGGTAAGTGTGTGACGTTGTGGCCACAGTGTTAATAACACCTCAGGTGTTTGACTCAGCTGACCAATGCCGATGAATTTTTTCACGCCGGGGAAATGATCTATCTGAATGCATTCCACTTTTGTATCTTTCAAATCTAACTCAGCAAGATGTGCGCACACATAGGCCTTGCATAGTTGATCGAAGGGATCATGCTCAAACCACAAAACCACCCGTTGATATTTTTTCGGGAGGGTTCGCAATACCTGTTCTACATTTTCAATCTCTTTTTCGGTGTTATCGATTCTTTCCTTCGCCACATCACTGGGCATATCTTTTCCGTAGTTCTCGCGAATGAAACGGGCTCGCGTTTCAATAAATGCTTCCACAGGTTCGTAGTGTGGAACCGGTCCTTGCGGAAAGGGATTGCTGATTTCCAGATAGTCGCCGGTAAAGCCGCACGCTTTTAAAGGTTCTTGAATGTCCGTGCCACACCGGATGTGTAAAGTCTTTAAATCCTGATCGGGTCTGGTCTTACCCATTTTTGTAGAGGCCTGATTGACTTGTTCAATGTGGGCCTTCAATTTCGGCCAACTGGGAAGGCCGTTTTCTCTGGCGATGATGAGTTGGGTATCGGCGAGTTGGTATTGCTCAGTCGTTTTATGGTAATGTTGCTCCACCCTTTCCAGTGCTTCTTTCTCACCGGACTTGATCTCTTTGAGCAGATCCTTGGCCTCTTTTTTGAGTTTCTCTAAAGAAAGCCGCTTTACAATGGTTCCTTCACTGGAAACCAACATACGGGCATGTAGCAAACTGGGTTTGTAGTTTGGGTCTTTCGCCAAGGGATGACGATTTTTAAACTCGGCAATCGCTTTAGATCGGAAGAGCGTCG
>Ga0224501_10005402_pt1 | contig 10071 bp, 2 predicted proteins | sample SF_Oct11_sed_USG_4_FD_169105 | JGI IMG/M metagenome (GOLD analysis project Ga0224501, IMG submission 169105) | Sediment microbial communities from San Francisco Bay, California, United States - SF_Oct11_sed_USGS_8_1 | ecosystem: Environmental > Aquatic > Marine > Sediment | place: USA...
AACCGGTTCAATAATATACTGTTTGTTTGGACTGGGTGTGTGCGTAGTTAAAACAAACTTTTAAAAATCATTTGACGAAAACATCCGACTCGTCTGCCAAGGTCTGAAAGCGTGGCAGCGTGGCAGCAATTTATCACAGACTATTCCCGGAGGCTCCTGATTTGGTTTGGCAGAGGTGTGCAGAGTAGAATAGTACTAATATCCGTCTACTCTCAGGACTACGAATCCCCTCTCTTCCACATGGCACACATCTTCCATTGATACCTTTTGGCTGTTTCTCAATGAACACAACAATTAACACCTAAAACCCCAGGCCCTGAACCCGTATTAGTCGAAACCTCCAAAACTCATGTGCTTGAGTCCACAAGTTGAGATAATAGCTGTTACAACAGGTGCTTTTGGGCTCTAATAGTGCAGAATTTGGGCATTAACTGGCAGCACGAATGGTATTAGACTGAGCAGCGAATAGACTACACCGTACGTGTGATTTAGACTCCGCTTGACTTAGTTCACGACGTCATTTCTTGCGCCGGGCCAACACATTCTGAGAATTTCGGTCTCTTTATTGACAAAACTCAGTCACTGGCCAAACATTATAACATTGTTTCTCCCCCAAGTATAAATCCACGTAATAATGCATTACATCTATTCAAATTATTCACTACACTCTTGTTACACACCTAGTTTTCTTTCCACCATTAAACTGATTGCAATAAATATTATGAGCTATTAGTTACAAATTTCAATTGACTGAATATACAACGGCTGCCAGTCTACACAAGTACCCGACGCCACACGGGAAATGAAAACATCAATGTCGGATGTGAAAATGTTATCCTGGGAGCATACCTTTAGCCGTATTTGATCTGGGATTTTTAAGAGTTACCGGATTTTGTATCGATGTGTTTGGACCCCCGCATTGAGTCTTCAACCGCCGTCTCATTCACTGTATCCCTGGGATGGCAGGATAGCTCGGTGGTAAAGTGCTGAGTTTGAAACCATGAGAACCTTGGGCTCGAATACCGGCTATGGCGCGCTCCCATTGTGAGTGTGAGCTCCTCACTTCAATCCTAGCTTAAAACAAAAACAAGCTCCACTATAAGGTGCAGCATTGATACTGACCCACACATCCTGCTCCATGCTAAACCTGAACTGGTGAAAAGACAAAAATCTAACCTGACAGCTTCACATAATCATTTTCGGGAAATTCAGGATACTTAACTCCCAAAGGATCCCAAGTTTCCTTTGATAACAGTGATTACTCCACTGAGCTCAAATTATTTTTGCACAGAGAACATCAGCCATCCAGGGTATGGTTCGTTCTTACATAAGGCAGACCGCAAAAAGAAGATAACGGGTAGAATAGCCTGAGGGCCGTGGAAAGACAACTCCATATATCAGGCAGCTTGACCAAACCTTTCAGCTACAGATGAGTTGCCAATCCCTTTTCAGCCCCATGGAGTAATATCTACTCAATATGTAGTCCACAGTATGTGTTTTGCGTGGCTGAGCTGCGATCATGAAGGACACACATATATTATGCGTTTATCCTATTCACCGGTATATGTATGGACTGTTTTGTCACAATAATAACTCAAATTGTGGATGCTTTTATAGTAATGTACCAACTATTTGGTGTTAACTAAGGCACAGCTATGGGGTACACTGCCTTAGTACAGTGGCTATTGTATTGTAATGTATTCTATTGCACCGTGGTATAGCTGGTGGGGGCTCTAATTAGGCACATTTATTGGGACCTCTAGCTAAGTAAAGCTATTGTTTTCGTGCTTCCCTAGGTACAGTGGCTATCGGGTACCTGGGTACTAATTACCTGGGCTGTACCCACTGAACTCTTTTCTCCCTGCTATCAGAATTCAGTTAATAACATCCTTAAACAATGAGATAACATCAAGTTCAGTGACTGATTTATTATTGATGTCTGCGCAGTCATTTTCCTGTTGCATCAGTCATTACAAGGGTCTGACTGCGTGATCAATGGAATTATTACATGGGTAAGCTAAGCCATATTTACGCTAAACTGAAAACAGGCAGCATTTTAAATCTGGGAAGAACAGCATAGTTACTTTGTATTCTTTATCTGGTTTTACAAAGCGTCTTCAGTCACTATTTCATTTAACATGCCATTTAAGATGTTAAATCCGCTAAATTTGATTTTAAAGGTGTGGTAGGTGATGGTTTCTCTCTGGTGATGATGTGATGTGGTATATTCTTACTGGTTTAGTCTTGCCTAGACCCCAGACTCTTGCTGTAGCTTGTGTGCTGTAGCCCGAGTTCTGGCTTTCTATCCAGACTGATGCACAAGTTCTCAAATTAGTATTACACACATGTTGCTTGTTTAGATGGGTGTATCAGTATACATAGTTAGGTATATATTTACCTATCAATAAACTACTAGGCCTATAATCCGTCAATATGCCTGTAATATGTCTATACCACCACTGTATAGACAGACACCCACTTAAATCTTTGGTTGGGACAGAACCAACTCATGTGGAGCACATTGTGATGTAGCGTACTGCTTTTTCGACTACAGCTCAGTCTAAAAAGTTTCTTTATGGAGACAAGAAGAGGGCTAAAGAGGATGATACGGAACGGGAGTTTCACTCGAAGGGATACATGCCTGCAGACAACAAATGTAAGTATTCATTACACCCATCCGTGCAGAGGTCTCTCAGTAGCTTTGCGTCTGCGTATGTTGTTGACTTCCTTATTTCTTTGTTCTAATCTAACATTTGGTCGTCCTATTTAATGAACCTTCTAAGCCCGAAGCTTATTGGAGTGGTTGGAGCTAGGAATTATGTGAGGAGCTCATTCTCTCAGTATGAACTAGGAATTATGTGAGGCGCTCATTCTCTCAGTGGGCAGTCAGCATGACTTAGATCTGAATTCAGGATCTCTTGGTGGTGAAATAAGCGTTCCGTTCTATCCATTGAGTTATCCCGCGAAGTGATGTTTCCTGCCATATTTGATTCCCTCCATCTTTAGTCTGATAGTTCAGTGGTTAGAGCAGTGGGCGCAAGATTGGTAGATGCTGCGTCCCCCCCTCCCCGCTTCATCTGATATCTAACTCCTACTGCTCAAGACCAACCTTTAGGCTTAAAACGTTTAATAAATTTGATGGCTAAGTGCCTGTATAGAACAATAAAATCTTATCAGCAGTAGGACCAGACAGACGTCGCTAGACTGAATCATTGTAGCAAAATTACTAGCTCGGTAAAGCTGTAAACACCCTGCATTATGTGTGAAATAGAAACCCATTTGTCATCCGTTACTGAAGGTAACTAGCTGCTACAGAGTACCACATCTTGAGACTGATAAGTTGCACTGGGTCTGATGTGAACCATACAATAATGCACAGTTTGCTGTATCATACACAGTGTAGCGAGACCATGTCGGCATCATCTTAGAAAAATGACTTGCGCAAACTGCGTCAGTAAAGACAATAAGCCGGACCATTAATAATGTACAAAACCCTGGTCTATATTTTATAATATATTCTTATAACTAACCGACTGTGTCGTTTGCGTGGCCTTGAGAGAATAATTAGTTGAAAATTGATTCACAATATTAATGGCTAAATATGAATTACGTGTGAGACGGTTACACAAAACGAGACAGTAATGAGATTCTGACAGATTATTGATCCAATGTCATCTCCTGTGCTATGTAGCTGTCAGCACATCTGGCTGAAAAAAGACATGCACTGATCAGTGACCTTTATGTCACTGTGCTGACCATGATCCCAGCTTTGTCCGTTGGATTGAACATATTGTCATTTAAACACAATTCAATATAAAAGTGACCAAAAGGCCTTTAAGTTCTAAATAACTTATTTAAATTATTAAATATAATAACTTATTTAAATTGAGGAATAGATTTTCAGACTGTCCCCTAAAGATCAAGACCCAAAACTAATAAATAATAGAAAAAGTTAAATTGTGAAAAAAAGTTTTCGAACATTTTTAAAACCCCAGACATTTTATCACCGCTTTGTGTCGAGGCTGAATAGCCAATTTACGCTAGAGCAGCGGGGGAGCGGAGCGCGGGAGTGGAGCGCGGCAGCGGAGCGCGGCAGCGGAGAGCGGCAGCGGAGAGCGGCAAGCAGTACAGAGAATTTCACTGTGGAGTTGTTTACACTAGCGGCAGCACTGTCTGTGCCGCTCAAATGGATGTCAGCTTCCACCAATCCAGCGGCGCAGTGCCGCTATGAACTGATGCTTCATGCACTATTTTTCCAAGTTGACCGGCACAGCGACCAATCAGAGCATCAATTTTATTTACTTTAGATAGATTTCCACCTCCGGTGTTTAGGTCAAGGGCGAACTTGGTAGAGCGGCAAATCTGATTCTGCATTGTCATTGGTTGTCGCTTACCTGACGCTGAGGAAATAGTGCATGCGGGATCAGTCTTCTGCCGCTGGATCACTGGAAGCTGACGCCAACTTGACGACCATTTTAAGCAGTTTTTAAGCCACAACCAGGCGGTCGTTGCTCGTGTAAACTCCACTGAACTCTGTGATTCTGAGATTCTTTATGATGGATAAAATTGTTGAATACCTATTAGAGGACAGTGCTGTATAATGCTCACATCACCCACCAACAGTTTCACATCCCTCATCTTATCTGTAACATATCTTTGTACAGTGATTGACCTAGAAAGTGTTTGGAGTGTCAAGAATATCACTTTGGAATCTAACAAGAAACCAGCATCCAAAGCGGCGACTGAGCCACCTGTCATAGGCACTGTTGCTAGTACGAGCTACTACTCACGCTACGGCAAATATGGCAATCCCTCGTGTAAGTGAAACCAATTACTTATAAACTCCAGAAACTTGCTGTGTGGTGGATTTTAATTGAAAACGCTGCTGATGAAACAGCAAAGAGTGCCTGTATGTGTAGTTGCCATAGATATAGCTTCGAATTTAAATATTCATTAATTTGTGCATACATGTAGCTCTGATGTGTATTATTGTATTCTATTAGAAAGTTGTATTTTACACGGATCAACCCATAGCCGTTTTTACATTAAGGGCTTTGGTAAAACAACATGCTATAGTCAACCGAAACAGAAGGCTGAAAAAGAGTCGCATAGACGTAGACCCCGGGTCAAAATCTAAATTTGCACGGAAACAATATATACTGCTATCCAACAAGAAGACGAGGCTTAAAATTATGTAAACTGTTCCAAAGCCAAGGTGTTGTGATGCTAAAATTAAGGTAAATCTCCGATCAGATTGCGTGACTATGGGTGTTGGTTTATATGTCTATATGTGATGCATTGACTCTAATTGTGGTCTTCTTATTTTGAAGCGAGTTCCCAGGCAAATAAATCTGAGCAGCAAGTTGACCAATGGGATAAGAGAAAAGCTTATGATCTGCAGAGCACAAGGAGCACTCCAGGCGCTCACTATAGTGCCGTTACCAACCCGCTAGATTTCTAATCAAAATATAAAGTCTACCTATGACAACTCATTGTCAAACCACCTCTAATTGGTGTGGTATTAGGCCCTAGGCGGCAATCTATAAGATACATTGTCAGTCAGTAATTTGTGCATTTTTTCTTCTCGCACCCACCTTAGTATATAGCCTGAGGAATGGCTTTAGGATGTAACTCTAGGTGGATGTTGTTCGGTGACGGCTGATCAGCCATTCAATCTCTGCGTCAGCATTGTGTATCAGAACAATGAGTGATCCATATTCGTCCTAATAATTTGAATTTATCTGCTACTGCACATTTTAATCATTACGGGTAGTGTGTATGGGTTGAGTAAAATACTATTGAGATCTATTTTTATATCACATAATTTACATTAAACTTTAGAGTGTGGAAAAATCCTGTTATGTGGTGAAATACCATTTGTACATGTGTACCTGTGTGCAACGGTAGACTAGAGTCCATGTTTCAGCTTATTTTATCTACCTAAATGCTAAACTTCTATAAAAAAAAAGCATAAAACCACCATGTATAGTGAATGTATTTCATTCCCATTCACATGCGGAGAGCTGCAGATGGAGTGCAGGAGCTTTCTACATAAATCAGGAGCAGTAATGTTTCAGGCGGGTAACTTAAATGCAGATAATTCACTTACAGATCAAAGGATATTTCAAAGGTACCATCAACGTTTCGTGGCACATCCTTGGCTCCCATTCCACTTCAATCACCCGCCATACGCCAAAAAGCCGAGTCATCGTTATAGGAGGCTCTACTCTACTCAATAATAGAGCCCCACGAGGATTTACTGCGGGACTGTTCAGTCCGTGCATGACTTTCAACCAGTGATTCCGAGTGCTTTGGTTCTGATATACAACTCGGACCTTATCTAGTGATGGCGTGCGCTGCTCGACTAACGAATACATTGCGCCCACTACTTCTTGGTGCCTCCAAACGTGAGTACCTAATTACTTGCAATTAATAGATCAGTATTACTAACTAGCAGGCGCACAGTTTTCATTTTGCAGTCACTCGCTGGTCTTGACAGTTGACTAGTTCAACTTCAAGTTGTTCACTTGTTTTTGTGAGTTGTGACTGTCACTGTTAGACTCAGACAGTTGAGTGTCACTTAACGGTTGCCCTGCAGTTGCACTTGCCGGTACACGCAAGTTACTTGCCAACTCCTTACTAGAAGTGGAACACCATCCACATTTAGGTTCTACACTCACAGTCACTCCACTCAGTCCACTGTCTTATGTCTACAGTACACTGTACAGTGTACAGTCAGTGAGTACACTGACTTACACAATTACATTACAATTTTCTCTATACTACCACTAGTGAAGTGTGAACTGTAATTTATACTGTAATTCCTCATATCAGAACTTGTCTGAACACACTAGTCAACAGTATTGATCAGTTGGCAGTTGCTCGTACTGAACTCACCCAATCACTGAATCACTGGCATAAGTTAGACATTTACTGATTTAGAGTCTTGGTTGGGGACACTACAGTCTACAGCTCGCTCTATCACTAGTCACTGAAAAACTTTCTAAAATAAGTCTTAATATAATGAATCAAATCAAATGCTAACTAATTGGTCAACAGGACATCCATCACGTAATGCAGAACACCTTTTTGCTCATTCATTTTGGTGAAACTATGTCTAGACTATATTTTAGTAGGTGGTAGAGTTATACATCCCCTGCTTTCTCGTCCTTCTACAAGATGGTCAAGGCAAAAGGCTAAGTTTGCTCCTACCGTACCACAGTTTGATTATGCAGGTAAGGTCAATCACATCTGCCTCTTAGATAAGACTGTTTTGTATGAGGTCGTTCAGCGAGTATTCCATTTTGCTTAGCTGCATGACCGAGCCATACAGGCACTAAAAGGAAGGAATGGTATTGCTAAATATAGGGTGGACTAGATAGTGATTTCTTAGAGTAGTGTATGACGCTATGGATTTTATTTTTGCTTTAGGTGATCAGACGCTTGAACTTCCAAAACTAGAAGAGGATGAGTCTATTTTCTCCGCAATCGGCCTTGACCCTGGGGAGTAAGTATTAACTGTTTTCTTCACTGTTAGGTTGGAGATGTTACTAGAAACGAACTTGTTTTAGCTGGGAATTATGTGAGGAGCTCATACTGACAATGAGAGTGTGATATGACCGGGGCTAGAAGCCTAGAACCCTGGATGTAACCATCTTGAGCTAGGCCCTCTAACCATGGAGTTATGTCGCTATCTTATAACATTTCAATATAGGATACAATTCGTGATTTTTCATCAGCGCCTGGAGCGACAATGGAGACATAGTTTGTGTTGAACTGATAACTGTCCTGAGCATTTGAGCGTGAAGAAAACTTTGATTCTGCCTTCATTGAATGAATGACCGTGCGGTCTTCTCAGTGGACAGTGACTAAGCTCATGTGATCTTCCTTATTTTACAGGTTAGGTGAGGCAGAAAAGGAAAGATACTCTATAGCTGCAGCAGATCATGTGAGTACCTCCATGAACCCTATTTTTCACTCACAGACTGATACGACCGTTGTGACTTATTCTACCCACCACATTCTGGTAATGACCAAAGGGAATTATAGAGGCCATTATGCTGTTTGGCACAATTAGGAACCACTTGATTTTATACGATATAATGTCCAAAGACACTAATGTAGTCTTTTAGGGTCTTGTAGAAAATCAGACACAACAGGGCGAGCCAATGGGTTATCAGTAAGTACACTGAACATAGAGCCAGAGGTTCCTGGTTCTATTCCCACCTCTCCTATTAATCTCTCTTTTTTTTCTCAGCAAACGCAGATGAAGCTGATCATACAAAAGACAATAGAGAAATTTGGACGATATGATTTTGATACAGAATCTGAGGAGGTGAAACGTAGGTCTCTTATTTTGTGTAGTAGTTCTTTACTCGGCCTCACATTGGGTTTAACATAACAGTCAGCTTTCATCACCTCATGTCCTTGTACAGCAGAAGAACTAGTACGAGTAAAATTTCCAACTACTCCGTACTTATGGTGGAAGCAAACTCGAAAGTCAGTAGTGGTGAAAGCCGACTGGCCTAGATTCGTTTCTCAGGTCCAATGATATTTCTCTATGAATGCGGAGATAACTCCGTGACTTCGCAACGGGATTATAAATGTGTAGTATAAACAAAGAGTTGTCTTTGCACATGTTTCAAACCACAATGAAAACTCATTTTGAGTTATTTTATTTCCAACAGAATTTTTTTTTAACTGTTTAATTAAACAGAGTAATGACTATGTTTGATTCTTTGTAGTGGCAATTCTCACAGTTAAGATTCGGAACCAAACAAGACACATACAGCAATTTCCAAAGGTCAGTGGATGGAATAGAGAAGGAGTTTCTCCGCAAAACAATGGATAGGTGATATATCAACCCATAGGTCTGACTATTACCTGAGATGGTTTGGTAGCTAGAGGGCTAGAGAGCTCAACCCCTTGTCATGCCGGACTTCCACTTTGAGACTGAACTTCTCAAATAATATCCAGCTCTTACTGCTCCAAAACAAGTCCGCTGACATGAATGGCCAAATCTCAATTTGGAACAATAATTATTGTTTCTCTAGGTTTCCATCTCAAAATTTGCACAAGAGGAGCCAAATCCAGTTGCTCTAATGGATTTAATATACCAACCTTGACATACTTCCACGTATGTTAGCCTTAGTACTATGTGTATTATTGCACGCAATAGTAATACAATACTCACAACACACTTGCAGGATAAACTGCTAAAGAGACAGCTAGTAGAAAATATTCAGCATCGGAGAAAGAAACTCGGCCAGCTGCAAAAATTCGACATTGACAGGTTCAACTGGATCTGTGAAGAGCTTAACCTAAAGCACATCCCTCTGCCAATGTAAGAATTTTTATCAGCGTTTATATATTTGTAGTAGACCTGATACTTTTAATTTTCCATTTTTTATCTAGAATCATTCGAGTAATATCCACAAAGTCAATGGTGGTGTTCAGGAGGGTCATCCGACATGGACTCCTGGGCTTCGACAAAGTCATCATGAGCAGGCCCCATCATCCTACACAGGAATAATGATGTGGAGTATAAATAAAACTTTTTTCAATGTTTTGATAATTACAGATACCATGAGCACATACCGCGGCGGTCACGTATTCGTAAGGCAGCTGTCACTGAAATGATGCAAACTAAAGAAGCGAAGCTGGCCGAACTACAGGCTACACTGGCCATGCAAAGAGAGGAATACTACGCCAAGAAGGATCAGGTGAGAGCCCTGTGTAATCAATCAATAGAGCTGCTTAAGTATTTCTTGTGAGCAATGGAAGGCCTGTAGTCGTGTTGCTCCTTTGAATTGTGAGGTCACGGTAAATCAATTATATGAACTGGATACCTACACTTCAGAGTGGTGGAATCCCCAGCTGTCCTGACCCGTTCTTGAAAACCAATGACTTGAAAGCCTTCCTAGTTTAAGCACTAAAGTTGATATCAGTGGTACAAATGTTCCCTGATCGAAAGACCGACCATAATCAGCTCAAATGGTTGGCGTCAGTGACTTTCCATCGGTCTCTTTTAATACACGTGTAGGTCAGAGCCAGCCTGGTGGAATTGGGATC
>Ga0224501_10005404_pt1 | contig 10070 bp, 10 predicted proteins | sample SF_Oct11_sed_USG_4_FD_169105 | JGI IMG/M metagenome (GOLD analysis project Ga0224501, IMG submission 169105) | Sediment microbial communities from San Francisco Bay, California, United States - SF_Oct11_sed_USGS_8_1 | ecosystem: Environmental > Aquatic > Marine > Sediment | place: USA...
ACGAGTCTTTCGGTTGTATCAGGTCTATCGGGCGTTAGTGCGAGCCAAAGTGGCAGGGTTACGGTCCGCTCAGTTGGCCGAACATAGCGGGGAGGAAGAAAAGGCCAAATGCGAATTGCTTGGATACCTGGAACTCGCACATCGTTTGACGACTGGAACCACTCCAGCACTCATTCTTATGCATGGGGTTTCGGGAACGGGGAAAACAACCGTGTCCACAGAAATCATCAAAGCCATTGCTGCGATACGCATACGATCCGATGTGGAACGAAAGCGGCTGTTTGGAGAAGGACTGGGGCCTAAGGAGAACGTACCAGAGGCGGGACTCTACCAATCGAATATGACGGTGCGCACATACGAGCAATTGCGAAATTTGGCAAAAACCCTGCTGGAGGCGGGTTTTTCTGTGGTTGTTGATGCCACCTTTCTTCAACAACAGCAGAGAGCATTATTTAGGCGGTTGGCCCAAGAGCAAGGATGTGCGTGGTGTGTTGTGGATGTTTTTGCTCCCGAAGCAGTTTTGGCGGAGAGAATTGAACAGCGTTCTCGTGACGGCCATGATGCCTCAGATGCCACGGTCGAGGTGATGAAGCGTCAACAAGACAACCAGGAATCGTTCACCCCAGAGGAACAAGCACATGTGATTAGGGTTGATTCAAGCGACCCCAAGGCCATATGGCACGCCATCAGCCAACTGAAGGGAAAGACCTGAACACGAGACGTGGTGTAAAAAACGCGTAGACATGTCGTTATTTCATGAGAGTTTGAATCCGTACGTCCGATCCACCCAAGTTTAAAAATTTCTGATAGTGGTATTTGGCTTTATCCAGGTCGGCTTTGTGAAATTCATAAAAGGCTCCCATATTAAATTGGCCTTCCACCGAATTTGGTTGTAAGGCCAACCCTTTCTGATATGCCTCCTCCGCTTGGTTGAACTGTTTTTCTGCAACCAACAGCACACCCAAATTGACATAGGCCTCAGCGTCGGTGGGTTTGAGTTGCGTCACTCGCTGAAAATGTTTAATCGCTTGTTGGGGCTGCTTGTCCTGTTGATACAAAAACCCCAAATTGTAATGGGCAACTGAATGGTCCGGTACAATTTGTACAACGTGTGTGTACGCGTCAATGGCTTGCTCGAATCGCTGGTTTTGTTCGGAAAGTCGGCCTAAAAGATACCAGCCTTCAGCATGTTGTGGATCGTGTGTGGTGAGACGAGTGAGAAGTTCTTGGGCGCGATCCTTTTGATTCCTTTGCACCAAATGATAGGCAAGGTGAAACAGTGCCTCCGAGACTAAAGATTCCTGTTTGAGGACTATTTCATATTCTTGAATGGCTTTGTCGGTCTCACCGATCTGATCAAATATTTTTGCCCGAGTCAGTCGGGCTTCCCAAAATCCAGGATAAAGAGTCAGGGCTTGTTGGATCACCAGTTCAGCTTCTTTCATCTTGTCTTGCTTCAACAACAGTAATCCTAAATCATAGTGAGCTTGGGCAAAGTTGGGGTGTAGCTGAACAGCCTGCAGGATGGGCGGGATCGCGGTGCTGGGGTCCTGAGTGCGCTGATACTGTACGATCCCCAGAAGATGATGGGCTTCGGCGTAAGCGGGAAATTCGGTGATCGCCTGTTGGAGCAGTGATTCAGCTTGTTGGAAGTCCTGGCTTTGGATGGCGGAAATAGCTTGATGGTAGAGATCCCCGGCAGGGTGACTGAATGCGGACATTGGCCAAAAACTGAGAAAGACCACAATGGGGAGATACCCCTTGAATGGAAAGATTCCTCTTCGCATGGGTTTCAGTGAATATCAAGACTCTGAGGAAGGTTGTGTCGCGATCGCCATGCTTGTAATTCCACTTAATCGGATCAAGTCCATCACTTTAATGACGTGTCCATGCGGGACTTGTTCATCGGCATTGATCAATAACGATGGCTTTGAAGAGGTTTGGCGAAGATGTGCCAATCGTTTTTCGAGGACCTGTAAGGTGATGGCTTCTTTGTTGTAATAAAGGGTGCCTTCTCGAGTCAGCGTGAGAGACACATGCTCGTCGAGAGAATCGGTTGACGATTCAGCTGTGGGGAGGGAAACGGGCATGCCCTGCTGAATGGTCATGGACAATGTCGCGATCATGAAAAACACCAGGAGGAAAAACATGGTGTCAATCATGGGAATGATTTCGATGCGGGGTTTCTTTTTGGCAGCGGCTGGCAGTCTCATGGTTGGTTTGATTTGAGCACGCGTTGGAGCGTGGCCTCCGTTTTTGTGGCGTAATGCTCGATTTTTTCGGTTTCTCGTTCCAGGCGTGCGACAAAAAAGTTGTAGGGAATAAGCGTGGTCACCGCGACCACAATTCCCGCGGCGGTGCAGATCAGGGCTTCGGCGACTCCTCCCGTCACCGCGTGAGGATTTCCTAGGCCGGATTGGGACATGATGCCGAATGAATCCACCATGCCGATAATGGTTCCTAGCAGCCCCAAAAGTGGACCGAGCGTAATTATGGTATCCAACACGGGAAGGCCACGTTTCATTTTGGTGAGTTCGACAATGGCGGTGGCTTCCATGGCTTTGCTAGGGCAGTTGGTTCGTTGGTGAATCCCTGTGGCCATGACCCGAAGCACCGGACTGGGTTGCTGTTCCGCGATGGCGAGGGCATCGCTAAATTTCTCTTGTTCGATCAGGGAGAGCATCTTCGGGGCGACGCGACTGGCTTTGAACTTTTTAAAATACATGACACGCTCAATGGTGACGGTCAGCGCGAGGAGGGAGCATCCGATGATGGGAATCATCATCCAACCGCCCTTCATGAGTATATTGAGGAATGCCATTGAGGTGTGCTCTTTCCTAGAGTTGAACGATTAACTATTGAGATCGAATTTGATAGGAATATCGACCCACTTGGTGATAGGAATATTCCCATCTTTCGCGGGATGAAATGTCCAGCTCTTCACGGCGTCTTGTGCGGCCAGATCTAATGTCGGATGCCCGCAACTTTGACGAATTGAGATCTGAGTGGGAAGGCCCTTTGTATCGATGAGTGTACGGACAATGACCGTTCCTTCCCATCCGGCTTCTCTTGCCACTCGTGGGTAGACTGGTTTAGCGGAAGACATGATGGTGGGACGAGTCACCGTTGATCCAGTCTGATCTGGTGGAGTGGCGGTCAGTGTTTGAGGTTTGGCGACTGTCTGTGGGGCTGGTAGGGAAGACGTTGTTGGGCGTTCTCTTCTTGGTGATATCTGCGGCATGATATTTTTGACAGAGTCCTGATGCCTTTGGAATGCCGGTGGCAAGGTTGGTGATGTCGGTTGGACCCGGCTTGGCATCTGCATTTTCATCATCTCTCTTGCTTTCAGGGCTTGAGAGGCATGGGTATCTCGTAAGATGGGTTGAGTAGGTTTTGGTGGGGTCAAAGGGGATGGCGTAACCAAAGGTGGCCGGGTTAGGAAAGCCTGTGCCGGTGGTATCGAAGGTTCTGCTCTCTTGGTTCCTGTTGTCGGCAGGGGGAGAGTCGAGGGTGGTGTGGTCATGAGCGCTTGTGGTTGAACGAGAGGGGGTGGCGTCTGTGAGGTCTGAGAGGTTTCTGGTGTTGGCAATAAGGTGACCTGAACGGTTGCGGGTTTTTCCTCCACGATCAGGGGTTTTGGCCAATAGGTCAGGCCAGCGATGATGACGCCATGCAAGAGAACGCTGCCCAATGCGCTGAGCACAAATATTCGGGTATCCGAATGTTGGTCAGAAAATGTCGAGGTCATGATCCCACCCGCTTGAGAAGTTTCGTCACCCGTTCATCCTGTCCGCCCAGATTGATATATTCTTTGTAATATTCCAGCGCTTTTTCAGGCGCATTATGATGGAATTCATAAAGGAGTCCCAGGTTGTAATGGGCTTCTGACAAACGAGGATTGAGAGCTAAGGCGGCCTGGTACTGTTCTTCCGCCGGCTTCAATTTTTCCAGAGCCGTATAGACGACTCCTAAGTTGATATGGGCTTCCGGGTTGTCTTGATCCAGGCGGAGAACATTCTCAAAAGCCTCGGCCGATTTTGTGTATTGTTTTTGTTGTTGATACAAAATTCCAAGATTGAAGTATGGGGCAACTAGTTGGTGTTGAAGCGTCACGACGTGCTGATAGGCCTTGATGGCTTTTTCCGTCTGGTTTGTGTGTTGCGCTAACGAACCCGTCATCAACCACCCATTAATATGTGTTGGGTTCTGAGCCGTTAATTGTTCGACATAGGGCTGTGCCAGTTCGGGATGCCCTTGCTGCATGTACCAAAAGGCCAGACCGTAGAGAGCCTCAGCGTGATGGGGGTCCAATTCTAAGACCTTTTGATGGGCCTCTATGGCCTTTGGCGCTTCTCGACGTTGATCAAAAAGCGCCGCGAGGGCGGTCCAGCTTTCTAGGTAATTCGGGTAGAGGGTGGATGCTTGTTGAAAAGCCTGTTCGGCTTGTTCAAGGTCTCCGTGGTCTTGAAAGGCAAATCCTAAATCCAGGTACGCCTGCGCAAATGAAGGGTAGGCCTTGACCGCTTGTTGCAGCGCAGCAATGGCATGCTCCGGTTGGTTGAGTTGCCCCAAGACTAAGCCAAGAAGGTGATACGCTTCGGCATAGCTGGGGTAAAGCGTGATCGCATGCTCCAAGGGCGCTTGAGCGGAACTCCATTGCTTGTGTTGATAGGCGGTGTAGGCTTGGGCGAAGAGGTCTTGGGCTTCCCCAGCAAAACTGCAAGGCTTGGGACCCAGAATGAAGATGAATGCACACACGATCAAAAGGTGAGTGCGTTGGATGGAAAACATCTGTCCGTCCTTTAGAGTGTGTCGGGCTGTCTTTACTCTACCAGATCAAACTGGATGGGAATATTGACCACGGTGGCTACAGGGAACCCCCCATTTTTAGCCGGTTCAAATGTCCATTGTCTCGCAGACTTGACGGCGTTGTCATCCAATAATTGATGCCCGGAACTTTTTTGAATGGTGGCTGATTCCACCGTCCCGTTCGCCAAAACCTTCAAATGGACGATGACGCGTCCTTGCCAACCCTGTTCCCGAGCTCGTCTGGGGTAGAGGGGACGTTCGGCCTTCAGCGGCTTGACCGGTGTATGAAGATTGCCGGTTTGGGCCGTGTGATCGAGAAGGATGCGTGAAGGAGTTGGGATGGATTTGTGAAGTTGTCGCGTAGGAAGGGGCAGGTTCTTCCTTGGATTAAGATGGGCAACAGGTTGAATGTGGGGAAGAGGGAAATCGAGAGTTCTTTCCTGTTGCTCGATGACGGTCCCCGTAATTTCAATGGTGTCCAATGTTTCAATTTCTTCTTCGAGTGGTGCCATCCCCCAGCTGGTTGAGAGAGGGATCAAGAGGATAATCCCCATGCACCCAAAAAAGAAGCCGGTGCATGGGGATCGAAGTGGCCACAGACCAAAGGGTATTGTCGTTGGCATGGATTAGTCGCAGAGGGCTGTTTAGGTGTTGCTGTTGATGTTAAAAAATTTGACGAATCCTGTCAGGAAGCTCACGCCCTGTTCCAGCCCGCCATTGAAATCTTGGACCAATGGTACCTGCGTGTAGAAGTACCAACTTGTTGAGTCATCGAAGTTCAACGTAATACCTGGGGTAAAAAGAAGATTGGTTGAACCGGTATTATTAACGGAGCGTCGGCTTAGATTGGTATCCACGTCAGTTTCGCTCGCAAGCCCTGGCCCGATTCCTCCCGCCTGGGAGAGGGTGCTACGGAACGTATCCCGCACATTGTAAATATAATTGAGCTGTCCGGAAAAAGCGATGCGAGGGGTGATATTGTAGATCAACCCACCTGACACGACATGGGTATCCCCGAACTGGTAGCCGAATTTATTCCTGAAGGTGTGGCGGTATGTGTAGGAAAGAAACTGATTGAGCGTGTGAGGTATGAGTTCATAGGCTTGGTACACATGACCCAGGACGCCATAATCCCCACGCCCTGCTTGTAAGGTGGGTTCTTCCACCACATTGGTGCCATGCCCCCCAGTTTGTGCTTCAAATTGCCCTGTTGGAAATTCTACCCCTGCGCCAATGACGACCATGCTTCGAAGAGAAGGCAAGATGCCATATTTAGCCATGAGCCGAATGTCCCCCAGCCCGTTCGTATCGAAGTTTTCAAATGTCCCTTCTCCATCATGATGCCCTCCGGTATCGGGCTCAATGCCAACTTCAACGCGATGATCGTGCTCACGGAAAATGACCGGTACCGTGAGTTGAAGGGTGAAATTATCGGTGACGCCATAATTAAGATTCATTTGAAGTTGTTGGTTAATGGTAGAAATTTCTTCATGTTCGTCTAAGATTTGCTCCTGCGTCTTGAGATTGACGGCTGCTACTCGTCCTTGTGGCCCCTTTTGAGGGATATAGCTATAAGAAAGGTCTGTGCGTAAGGTGCCGGTGGGCTGGATGCTGGGTTGATTGCCGATGTTCAGAAAACACGAAGCTGATCCGCAACTGGCCTGAGCAGGCGTAAGAATGAGAGTAAGGCTGAAAAATGAAAGAAAAATGAGACCAGAAATTTTCTTAACCAATGGGATGTTCATGAACGATATTCCTTTGAGTAAGCAGATAAATAATCGAGGCGCCGCGAGACAATTCGTCAACCCAGAAAAGGACCACGAGAAGGCGCACAAAATTTCAATGACGTTAGATGATGACGGATGACGGAAAATGTGACGGGGGGCCTCGGGCCAGGAGCGGGGAAACGGCGACTGTGAGATGGGACGTGAAGGTAGAGAATTCGAGATGATAGAGGTAGGGTTGACCAAAGTGTGGAGTCGGGTCTGTGATCTGCGCCATTTGCCCGGCACTGCACAATAACGTGCAGAAAGGGGAGGCATGTGTGGCGGCTTGATGATGGGTATGGTGTATCTTGGCATGCCCCATCATTTGGAACGGGAGCCACACACTCATTCCTAAAAGCATGCCTGCTAGGGCAACGGCGATACGATGGGTGATCGGGCGATTCACAGCAGTTGGCTATTTTCTGGAAACGGTTGATTCTTGAAGCAATGGCCGGACGGTTTCGGTGATGGATTCTTCCGTCAGTAACCCACCTTTGACGATCTTTCGGACATGTCCGGTTTTGTCAATAAAAATACTGACGGGCAGACCGACGACTCCATATTGATTGGCCACATGATTATCCGGGTCAAGCAGTACTTCAAACGTATGGCGGTGTTCGGCAATATGCTCACGAACTTTGGGGACGTCTTCCAATTCGTTGATGGCTAATACCACAAAGCCTTGATCGCGTAAGGCATCATAGGCTGTTTGCATGGCCGGCATTTCTTTTGTACATGGTTTGCACCAGGTCGCCCAGAAATTAAGCAACACGACTTTTCCTCGGTATTGGTCCAGCGAACCGTTCTCGCCGGCCAGGTTTGTGAGTTGAAACGAGGGGGCCGGGCTCCCCAGAAGAGGCGGACGACTCGCCATGCCCCATGATGCCGACAATCCCATTCCCAAGCAGAGAAATGTCGTGGTGAGATATATGCTGAGTTTGGCTAATGGTTTTCGTATCACGGAATCTCCTTGCTTCTCGGGAGCCGACTCCATTTCAGGGTTCTAGATGATGTGGACCATCAAAAGAATTCTCATCCCTACGGCACATTAGCCTCGACTCATCCAATAAAAATTAAGAGATTGAATGCTCGGAGGGATCGATGAACTGAAGAACAGGCTTAGTAGGGTGGGGCGCGGGAAGGAAGAAAGGTTTGGGGAAGAGTGATATGAGAAGAAATCGGGAAGGTCTGAAGAATGTCTAGTAGGGAAAGTCGGAAGGAATAGACATGAGAGTCCGAGGTTATGCTTTGTGCCGCTGCGCACATCCAAGCGCACATACCTGTGGTATGGGTTTGGGCTGAATGGTGTTGATGTTCAACAGCATGCGAGCCGACATTGAGCTGCATCGTGCCCATGATGAGGAGGAGCGCGAAGCTGAGTGAGAGGGCGAATGGTTTGATCAATCGTTGCATGGTGACGTATCAGAAGAGCGGCCTCAAGAAAAATTCAAGAATCTAGGGAAAAAATCGTATGAAACTCGTCAATATCCTGTCAAGTTATAGCGGGTGAGATGGGAAGGAACTTTGCCGCTCTAGAGGCTGGGATTTCCTGATAATGTTGAGTCTTTCGAGTTGATTCCCATCGATATTTCGGTATACTAAGGACATTCAAGAGAGCAGAAGGCTTTCCAGCCAACAATTCCTATCTCTTTATTGGGTCACCCCACATCTATTTTCTTATTTCAAGGTAGCGTAGGCCTATGTTTGTACGTCTTCTGAATATTCTGTTTGGCAGTAACAATGATCGAGAGCTCAAGCGGCTCAAGCCCCAAGTTGACAAAGCGAATGCGTGCGAAGCCTCGCTTCAATCGTTATCTGATGAGGGTTTGGCGGAGAAGACGGCAGACTTTAAGAAGCGGTTGGAAGCCGGAGAAACGCTCGACGATATTCTTTCTGAAGCCTTTGCCGTGTGTCGGGAAATGTCCAAGCGAAAATTGGGAATGCGGCACTTTGACGTACAATTGCTTGGCGGCATGGTCTTGCATCAGGGCCGCATTGCGGAAATGCGGACGGGGGAAGGCAAAACCCTGGTTGCGACTCTGCCCATTTATCTGAATGCCCTGGATGGAAAAGGGGCGCATTTGGTGACAGTGAACGATTATTTGGCCAAGCGGGACGCGCAATGGATGGGGCCGCTTTATCATAGTCTAGGGCTGTCCGTCGGGATCATTCAGCACGAAGCCTCGTTTCAGTTTGATCCGACATACGATGCGTCTGATAAACGGCTGCAATTTCTCCGTCCCTGTTCCCGGCAAGAGGCGTATGGTGCAGATATTACCTATGGGACGAACAATGAATTTGGGTTTGATTATCTGCGGGATAATCTCATCGTCACGAGTGCCGAACAGGGCGTTCAGCGAGAGCCTAATTATGCCATCGTGGATGAAGTGGATAGCATTCTCATCGACGAAGCTCGAACCCCGTTGATTATCTCCGGCCCGACTGAACAAAGTACCGACCTGTATTATCAAATCGACCACATTATTCCCAAGCTGACACGGGACGAGGACTTTACGATTGAAGAAAAAACGAAAACCGTGTCGTTGACGGATGAAGGCAATGTCAAAGTCGAAAAATTACTCGGGGTCGACAATCTCTATGATTTGAAACATCTAAGTTTGGTGCATCATGTGGTCAAAGCCTTGCAGGCCCATGCTCTGTATAAACGAGATGTGGAATATGTCGTGAAGGACGGTGAGGTGGTCATCGTCGATGAGTTTACCGGGCGGATGATGCCAGGGCGTCGCTGGAGTGATGGGCTGCATCAAGCGGTGGAGGCCAAGGAAGGGGTCAAGATCGCGAATGAAAATCAGACCTTGGCGTCGGTCACCTTCCAGAATTATTTCCGAATGTATAAAAAGCTCGGGGGCATGACCGGGACGGCCGACACGGAAGCGGCAGAGTTTGCCAAGATCTATAATCTGGAAGTCAATGTCATTCCCACCAATCGTTCCATGGTTCGGATCGATCATCCTGATGTGGTGTACCGCACGGAAAAAGAGAAATTTGAAGCGATCGCAGATGATATTAAAGAACATCATGAAAAAGGCCAACCCACATTAATCGGGACGGTATCCATTGAAAAATCAGAACGACTGTCGGCTCTCCTGAATAAACGCGGCGTCAAGCACAATGTGTTGAATGCCAAGTTCCACGAAAAAGAAGCCGAAATTATCGCGCAAGCCGGGCAGAAGGGGGCGGTCACGATTGCCACGAATATGGCGGGTCGAGGAACCGATATTTTATTAGGGGGCAGCTTCGAAGCGCTCTTCAAACAGCAATTCATCTATAAGGGTGAGGAGTTGAGCGAAGAAGATCTTGCCAGGGAATTCGAGAAAATTAAAACGACCTGTGAAGCGAATAAGGTTGAAGTCCTGTCGGCGGGTGGTTTGCATATTGTCGGGACCGAACGTCATGAAAGCCGGCGCATTGATAATCAATTGCGAGGCCGGGCGGGTCGACAAGGGGATCCAGGATCTTCGCGATTTTTCTTGT
>Ga0224501_10005405_pt1 | contig 10069 bp, 7 predicted proteins | sample SF_Oct11_sed_USG_4_FD_169105 | JGI IMG/M metagenome (GOLD analysis project Ga0224501, IMG submission 169105) | Sediment microbial communities from San Francisco Bay, California, United States - SF_Oct11_sed_USGS_8_1 | ecosystem: Environmental > Aquatic > Marine > Sediment | place: USA...
TGTAGTTGTTGGAGTGACCGATATTCTTTTTGTGGAAAAAGACCACTCGCTATCGCTGCAAGGAATGAGGAGTTGCCTCCTTTTAAGGATGGGAACACAACTCCGAAAGTGCATCTACCCACGCAGTGACATAACCCCTTTAACAATAAAAACGTACCAAGTTATCAGAAAGTTTGTTGACGATAGTTGATTGCGCCTTCACATCCTGATCTGACTTCTCAAGGTCTCTCAGCTTGACTGGGAGAGAATCCCTGGGTCTTGAAAGTTCTCCAGGGCTTTTCGCGATTCTATTCTGCAACTCTCCTGACTGAAAACATAACAAGATTAGGCCTCTTACGATTTGCACTGGTTCCTTAATCTTATGAACCATTATTTTTGGTAAATGCAATTACTTTATCCACAGTGGTTTCTCTCTTGTATGACGGTGAAGCTGCCGAGTCAGATACTGGGTCTTTGCACCAGTTATGGCTTACCATGGAGCACCACAAGCGGGTAGCATCAATGTTCCACCTCAGAGCGAGGTTTGTTTTAGTTTTGAGCTAGAATTTATGTGAAGAGCTCAAACAGACAACGAAGCCCGTCGTGACCGGGATTCAGACCCAGGCTCAGACAGTTGCGAGCCCAGGGCTCTATCAGTTATAAAGTCTGATAGCTAACCTCGCTGTGAGTGTGAGCCATATCAGAGTTGCGAGTGCCGTGTCTGCTGGCCATCTTAACCAGGTTATCCACCAGATGTATTAATGGTCTGTGAAGATCCAGCTGGTTTCCGGTACTCTCTATGTAATCTTGTAAGTTATAGATATCACGGCGAATAGCCTCCGTTGGAGCTCCACGAGTCCTATTAAAAATCCAGGCACCAAGTTAGCATTGATTAATAGTAGATACATCCAACACCTCAGTCTTATATATCCTTGTTCAAGCTCCCAAACCTTATTTTAGATTCGCCAATCAATCTGAGTCAGAGTTTATCAGCGATGAGCTGAGAAAACTGCACTACTCACTGTTGCCTGTTGAGCTCATACTGAGCTCGGTCTAGTCTTTGGTTAGCAATACTGATGGACGAATTGAGCTGGGATTCCTCTCTTCGCAGTTCTATCAGTAACAAAGTTAGCTCTTCTTGCTAGAATCGAGGAAAGATAACTCCAATTAGAAACACACCAGCTAACACGTCTTCCATTTTGGTTTGTTACACATGGTATTTAGATCAGTACTTACAGATTTGCCAGCTAAATCATCGGCCATGAGACTGCCATGGGTGATCACTCTCGCTGGTGGCTTGAATGTATGTTGATCTAGAAGCAGTGTAGAATTGATTTATAATTGGGTCTGTCACATGAAAAACAGCACAAAAAGTGCACACATTGGGAAAAAAAGTTCAGAGTTCACTAATTCAAACGTGGCACGGGTAACCATTACACACAACTGTATCTGTATTGAGAGACGAACCTTGTGACTTTGAGATGCTAGTGAGTGAAGAAGTGGAATAGAGGCTGAGAGACCCTACAGCATTCTGCAGTTTAGGGAGGGAATGTCGTTGGGGTGTCGGCTCGCGTGGCTGTGACTTTGAACGCTTTTGCATCTGGCCATTTATCTTGTGTGGTAATCTTCGGTCATGTGTGAATGAGCGAGACGTCGTATTGATATCCGTGATTAAAATCTGGCGAGCACTTTCCATCCTTTCAACTGGCCTGGACCTTCTTGAGATGGTGGAGGAGGTGGGAGTATCATCAACCTTTCTGGGAGTGTATGAGCCGGACTCGGCCGAGTAGGACTGAGTTTCTATACTCTCAGTATTGACAGTAAGAGTGATGAGCTCGGTCTGTCTGGTTGCTGGAGAGGTTAAAGGGCCCATGTGCATACGATCTTTGCTCTCCGTCATCCTCTTTCCACTTTCGCTGACCACTGCATAATCTGGGCTGTGGTGTTGCCTGCTCTTACCCAAGAGAACACCCTGTTGCTTTCGTGACGGGGAATTCTCGCTCGAAACACCATTCAATTTCCACTTATCATTATAAGGCTTACATACATATTCTCTACCAGTGTATCCCATTTCTAAGCTGTTGTTTTTTGAACGTTCAGGCTTATTGGTGCATTCTGTAGGTGTGTTGCTAGTGGCAGCTGACTCCCTTCTTGAGATATCGGAGCTGGATCTTTGGTTGGTCAAGGTGCGACTGATGGTATCATAATCTTGGTATCGAACAAGCTTCTGTGAGGTGTGGTATTGCTTCTCGCATTTGACGCCTTATACAAACAAATCAGCAGAGCACTGAAGTTCCATGATGCAGTCCATAACGAGAGTTATAGGTAACTTGCAGGTCTCAGTGTGAGTTGATTTACATTGTCAGGGGTGGGTAGGGGTAAAGGATAGAACTGTGACAGTGCAAAGAGGATTCTTCATGCTGTGAATGAGCCGATGTCGCTACGGTTACTCCTATACTGCAGACAGTTGTGGTAGAGATGCTACCATAATGCTATGCTATCTACTAAGCGAAATTCAAACATCTATTACCGGTTCGTAGGTTCGTGAGCAAGAGGCAACAGGTAGTCTTGCTTGTGAGATCATGATGCCATGCTAAGTGTGTGAGCAAGGTTTGAACCTGTCTACTAGTTTGTAGGTTTGTGAGCAGGCAGTAACTGGTAGCTTTGTTTGTGAGAAATCCCGAGGCACAGATTGTGAAGAGCACAACGCATTAACAATATTGCTAAGAAAGATGAAGTAAAGACAGGCAGGTATGGGTTATTCTGATTATTTATGGGTACACCTTACGAGTTATTCTAAAATGCTGAGCTGACTCACCAACATTATGCGGGGCACTAGGAGGATCACGATACGCATTATGGTGCTCAAACTTTATCGGCGTTTCCTGCAAGACAGCATAATTTATTTCGCATGACTCATCTACGCCCAAGTCATGTAGAAAAACCCCAATATTCGCCAAACACAAACAGGGAAACCTACCACATGTAGAGAGCACGTCTAGGGATAACTAGCAGCAAATATCTAGGACTGTTAGTTCACTAGTAACATAGGTTAGTAAAGTGCACACACAATCCTCTGAAACCGATAGCGACATGTCTGCTTTCGTTATTGGTGGGGAAAGAAATCACCGCATAAGCCCAAACATGCTACCTGATACCCGTGTCCCTGCTGATTGCCTTCTGGGAATTGGAACACAAGCGGTTCGCTCAGACGTTTCATAGAGTTGTGTGTAGCCTGCAGTAGGTCCTGCCTGACTGGAGTGGTGGATTGGTAAGCTAGATGACGTACAAATGCGTCGCGTGAGCTGCCAGGTAGGGGTGGCCTGCCAGGATACTCTTGATATTGAGCATCCCTGGCAGCCTCTTGCACATTCTCATATAGAGGAGGTCGGTAGGTGGGTGTTTGCGCATTCTCCCGCTTCCAGGGTGGGTTCACTACAGAGGTTGGTGTTCTGGGTTCGCCACGGACCGGTACAGAGTAATTCGCCGCCTAAACGACACAACTCTATAGATTAGCAAGGCAAGCAGCAAAGAGTTAACAACGCATGCAACTTTAAGCAATGACGACCATGCCCCGGACAGGTTGAACATGACTCGAGGACAGGTGAAGGCACAAACCAGACCAATGGCAGTATCCTACTAGCTAGCAGTAACTAAAGGAAGTGGTGTACTTGCAGCACAAATTGAAGGCAATATTTAGCAATAAAGGCAATTTGAGTGTCTTATGAAAGGGGTGAACTACAGTTGCAGTGAATTTACCTGTGAGTATGGGGAACTATTCGGCTGCTCATGCGCTCCCATTGGCTCTATATTGTTGGAGTTATTGGAGATGTTATAGACTGGCATCGGTGGCTTGTAAAGCTGACTATGTACAGGCATGTGAGCTGGCGGTCCACTATCGGCGTACTGATAACCTTTAGAAGCTACAGGACGACTGTCCACATACGGACCAGGTGTCGAATTATCATACGGTGTACGAAGATCACTGTGCTGCCCTGGATAGCTCACTGGGTATGCATTTACTGGGCGATTATCCGGGTATTGGCTGCCAACCTGACCAGTGTACTGGCTCTGAGGTCGGCCAGGCGAACGACCGTCAACCCCATTACGATAAGAGATGGAAAATTCTGGGGTAACATTATATTCTGAATGACGTCTCTGCATAGCGTCTGGTCTAGGCGGCCCATTCAAACTGTTACTGGCCTGTAGGGGCCTGTGCTGGTGATGATCAGGCATATCACTGGGGTATTGCCAATCTGATGAGTAGCCATTAGTAGAAATGTGTTGGAATCTAGGGGAGCCAGGGGTGCCATCGTCATTAAAACCTCTCACCTTTGGCGATCTATGGCGTTGCTCAGTTGGCATAAACCTCATGTCAGGGGAGGCAAACCTTTGATCAGGGGATGGGAATCGAGGATCAGGTGACCGCATACTATGTGGTGATGGGTAGCCGGGAAGATAACGGAGGTCAGGTGACAAAGGTTTATCCATTGACCGTTCATACTGTGCGGCAACAAAAGGGGAATCTGTACCATCCCCCTCAGTACGATTGTATTCTTGCTCAGCGCTACAAAACCCAAAGTGTCACCATTGCAAATTAAACTGGAAACATGGGTTTTGGAGGTTCATTGCTTAGACTAGGATATGAGTCCTGCAGCCAATTTTCTAGTTTGGCCACATTGTACAGGGGACTCCCCTTATGTTCTCTTTGATAAGCCTGGCGCCTATCTCGTAGGTTTTGCATACCAAGACATCCTACAGTACTGAGCCTATCTGCGGAGGTGTTGTACAGGACCAGCTCATCTAGCTTATCAGCAATCTATTCGCAGAATGCGTACGACATACTTGCGGAGAAACAGGCATAACAGGAACTTACAAAGGATCCCGTTGGATGAGAGAAGCCAGATTCAAAGCTTTCATCCATTTATCCATATCCTCTTTATGGTCACTCGCAAAGTAGTGGGTCTTCATATTGGCATGCTCCGTCATGAAGACATATTTTTTATTGGTCTTGAATTCGGGACAGGTTTTCACCTTGTAGCTTGGCAGAAGAATGGAACTCAGTATACTTTCTTCTCGACTATCTGTTTAAATAGCACAATACAGAATTAATATAGGCAGAATTGTGCTCTCATAACCCTCAGCTGAAATGACACTGGACCCACGGCAGCAAAGATCGACAAAACGGCAAACTTTGCCAAAACGGCTTTAGATCAAGGACAAGGTATCAATTGGATAACTAGAACATTTGTGCTGGTGTAGGGTAGTTCCTGTGTATGTTCTTTACAGATTGAATCCGCAATCTGGCAGTGTGGCAGGACACTACCCGAGCCAAGCTTTTCGGAATGCTTCTGATCACATATTTTACTGACCTATTGACCACCAAGCATTCCTGAACAGTAATTACAAGATACAATGCCCTACTAGCAACAGAGGATTAGGCCAGTAGACCCCACTAATGATAGTGGGTCTCCCCTACCTTTATAGGCATACAGCCAAAAATCAGACAGCACAAAGTATCTGTGCTTCCAGCTTCGTATTCCCGCTCCATTGCTCTCCTAAACAAGACATAGACTCGCTGAATCATACGGTACGGGTTAGCGTGCACTGAAATCATTAAGTTATCCTATGGCCATCTATGACTAAATCAACTCAATCTCAGGTATTTCTTAAATGAAACTGGGACAGGCAGTCACAGATGACTGGATTAACATAATACGGGAAAGCGTACCCATTTATACAACCAGCCTTTCATTGCTACTGGAGCATCGAGATCACGATGCTTAGCTGTTGGCCCCTCCAGTTTCTTCTTGGTACTAGAACTCCTTTTGATAAGGTGTTTCCGCTGTGGTGTCTTCTCAGAACTGTAACAATTCATTCCGATGGTAGTCATAGCAAAAGAGATGCAAGTACACAAACGTTTACAAAAAAAGTCCAACCTGAACCCATTTCGAGCCCACCTTATACACGGATTACCCATCAAGAACTGGTTGTCATCTCTGAACCAGTCACATTAGCAACTGAGCAAACAACTTCTTTCATAACTTTCTCCGCATTATGAAGAGAAGCATTTTTTTCACGGGTTATCAACCAGCTCTCAAGCCGATACAATGTTACAATTCATTGACATTTCGGTCGATACAAATTCATCCTAAATCATATTTTATAATCCCTATAAAATATTATTTGTATTTACGATATAATGTTAGAAAGGTCAAATCTTTGTAGAGATTCAAGCAGAATATGAGTTTAAAACCGCTGTAAAATCCGTCAACCAGCAGTCATCTCAGAGCAGAACCCAGTAGCCAATCGGAAAGACTTACGCAGCCTTATGTTTGCTTGATGTTATTGGCGAGGTGGTTAGAAACTTTGTGTTAGGAGAGCCAGCGCCGGGTGAGTGAGCGCCCGTTAACTGAGCCTGAGGTAGAGCTCTTGGGCTGAAACATAAACCGTGGCTGAGTGTGGAGCAACCAGGAACTCAAGAACAAGCAGTGCTTATAATCAACATAATACAAACTGCACCCAATACACGGCAAAGTGAAAATAATGCAAAGAATCTAGCAAAACAATTGAATCGCCTTAGGACAGTACTGTAGTGATCAATGAATCATACAAGACTCCAAGAAGTGCTCTTAGAGTCATAGGGTTATCTTCCCCTCTAGGAAGCTAACTGTACGCTTTGAGTACAAAGTTAACTTAAAATGAACACTTCTATGTAGCCTGCCAGCCACCTCTTTTCTAACCAGAGTAGGTATACCCACTATTCCATTTGTCAAAAAAAGCCGGGTTCCTCATGACATAATGGTTAGTAGCTGTGATTCAAATCAGTTATGCTGGGCTCTCTGATAATCCTGATTGATATAACCACGTTGGGTTTGCAATGTCTGAAGGTAAGCTTTCTCTTTACTTTATACACGAACCAACAACCTACAGTCTTGGTAGCTATACTTGTGAGGCATTAGGTGAGTAAATCAGAAATCCACGAAAAGCAAGATGCGGCTAATCACACGCCGAAATTAGTAGGCAAATCTTGAGCATTGGCTCACAATCAAGGCGCAGAGCAAACGAAAAACGCCTAGCATCTAGGTACAGGGCAAGCGGGTTATACCTCGCCCACTGTTGACTGGACAGTGGTTCCATGTCGGAAGATTTAGTGGTGTGAGGAGAATAGGGAATTATCCACCCATTCCTAACAGAGGGAGATAGCATTCAGTAACATGTTATGTGGTCAGATACCAGCTTATCTAATAAGGTATATATACTATTTAAAGGTAATATACACCAGAAACCTTGTTCAAAGACCTTCACCAACAATTGTGATCTCGTTGAGCATACCATGATATGGTGTTACTTACCTGGAAGGGAGAGCCGCGGCCTCTACCCGACCTGTTGTGGGATTGGTGAACGTAGTACTCCCTGTATTGTGACTAAAATGACATAGACTTTGTAATTATTCACACAAATAATTTAGGATTGCATGCGTTTCCCCTGTGTTTCTACACAATAATATTGTCAATTCAGTTCTTGATATAAAGGGGTTGTCACTTTACTCGGCCCACAATCAATATATTACTTAGGTTGTAGTACTATAGAATGATAATGTAGTAATCGTATTGACATGTTTAGTGAAATGCCAACTTAACCTCATAATACCAATATCCCAAGGAACTTGAGAAACCTTCATACGTACATTCGGTTCCCTTTATCTGTGGATTTTTTGGGGATCATAGCCGGTGACCCTATTAACATGAACTTATCGAAAGAGCCAATGTGGTTCCAAATTCAAGATAAAAGCCATGTCTTAAGCACAGCTGATAATAATTTGAACATCTGCAAGCCATACCATGAGACTGAATCGACAATCACACTATCTATATCAACATTTCAAACCGTACCTATTGACCATGCTCAGCCAGCCTAACAGAGCAGTACACCAGCCAACATTGACTATTTGAAATATGACTATCAGTCATGGTGGTCCTACATGTGCAAGCAAAACATAACGCCTGAGCGAACTTGTTCAAGAATAATAATGGACCAACACAATTTCTTCACTCACTCGATGTAATATCGAATACCATCCGGGGTATAGCCGAGCTCCCATCCTCTTGGCAAGCCTACAACAATGAAGATTCAATGGATTGTCTGTGGGATGCATATTCTTGCAGTTTGAGGATAGAATTCTGGCCACCTGGAAACTGAATCCCTTACAGTATTTAGCCGCTGAACTTATTCTGCCAATGTGGTGGGTAAGTTGGTAAGTTAGACCTGATGATAAAGCTGTGGTTAGTCCTGGAATGCCATCAATAACCTTTGACAGGGGAATTATGGTATTTTGACCCTATTGTGTGTGTTCTATCAGTCGGAACCTGGTCTACTCAACCAAAAACCCCAGTTTGGCTAGTTTGTGAGGACCAGGTCTTGGCCAGGTATCACAGTAGGTCGCTGCTCCTAAAAAAGTCTTGTCATGACTTGGTTTCTTTGGTAAATGATACTCAACCTGTAGATCGGATCAAATTACGTCATAAAATGGGTTTGTCAATTGTACAGTAAAATACAAAAGAGACCAAACCCACATGCCGGCTGTTCATCAGAGCACATAATGTAGTATTCTTACAAAACTGGTACTGCCTATGAAAACAACTGCAAAATATCTTACCTAATGAAGCGAGATGACCGCTCTGGATAGGGTCACCAGTAACGGGACTGCACCATGATGTCGTCTTATCTTTGTCACTGAAAAAAAGGATGATTTAAGTGAAACTGCTGGCAAGCTGCGAGCAAACAGAGGCTCTGTCTGGCATATGGTCACAAGAACATAAAGGGGTTTGCTAGCTGCTTGTGATTCATATCCAGAAATGTCACCCTGAACGAGTGCACAGACACTGAAAGCTGACACCGTAATAGGCATCATTATTCCATCACTTTCCCAATCTAGGTAATAATTTTCTGATAGCCTATCAATCACTCTTAGTAGACACCTTCATACATTAGAGTGTATATTTTATGTTAATACGGGACAGTATTGGGAGTCACTGTAGCCAAACGCAGAATGAAAATACTTTCTTCAACTGAATGAACACTGCTTGGCAAGTAGCCATCAAATGTACCGCATACCGGAACATTGACCCACATTGTCTGGCTAGCCCAGCAAAGTACACCTCATCATCTCTAAACAAAGTCCTTTGCACCTTGGTATAATCTAGTGAGGAATGTTCTCATGACTTACCTCTTTCAAAAGTTAAAGACTGACAAAGGGGAGCATGAGGCATGAAGTGCAATCTAGCAAGCAAGCCTGAGGTTGTGGCATCACCAAACCAATGCCTTACAATGACTAGGGCAACTAATGGGGGCTAGGACACACCAGCTTCATTATGAACTTCATTTACAGTGAATGTATTCATTAAGTTTGTTCACTCGCATAATATGAAAATTGTTTCAAATAAGAGTTTTTTTACTATGGTTCATCGCATAGTATGGGTCAAATTACTCGGCTGACGTTTAACTTCAACTGATAACTTTGTACCATTAATTTATTGAACTAGATGTGTGGGTATTATCTAAATCATGAACACAGTACGCGTGTTTACATTCTAGGATTGTAGTTTCTGTTGTCAGTTGTGCATTTATGGTCACTTCCTACCAGGAATACCAGAAAAATGGGAGTGATTTTGACACAAAATTATACGGATTATAAACATGTGAATTGTAGGTCTTTTCAGCGGTGCTGATACTAGAGATAATGAACGTCACCAACTAGGTTATTGAGTTGCTGCGCTCATCAGCTGGTGTGAACTGTACATATAATGGCTAATGTACACAGATCTTATGATGTGAAATGGTTGCTAGACAAGATAAAGAGAGAGCCTGGGGTGCCCATCCGCTAGTGGATTAATTAATACCATCACCAGTGAGTGATCACGTAATGTATGCGGCTACACTAACAGTAACACTGTTCCGATCATCTGATTATGATGTACAGTAAATAACGTAAGTTATTAAATTGTTGTGTCGTCTGTTCTGTAGTCAGATGCTGTGTGTGTGTGTGTGTGTGTGCGTGCGTGCGTGCGTGCGTGTGTGTGACTGTCGG
>Ga0224501_10005406_pt1 | contig 10068 bp, 14 predicted proteins | sample SF_Oct11_sed_USG_4_FD_169105 | JGI IMG/M metagenome (GOLD analysis project Ga0224501, IMG submission 169105) | Sediment microbial communities from San Francisco Bay, California, United States - SF_Oct11_sed_USGS_8_1 | ecosystem: Environmental > Aquatic > Marine > Sediment | place: USA...
TAATCTCAATCTCTTTACGTTCTTTAGCGGCCAATTCAGACCGTTTTGCCTTTTCAAACTGCTCGACCGATTCTCGGCGTTGTTTCACAAGGGTCGTCATCACCCGGCTCATTTCTGCGTCATCGAGATCACGTTTAAGCTCAACCTCTTTATTTAAGATGGCTGCTTTGATCATTCGGATCACATCCATGCGAAGTTGATCGCGTGATTTCATTGCGAGTTTAAGGTCTTCACTCAGACGGTCGTGCAGGGACATCCTAGGCCTCGCGGGTGAATACGGGGGTGTGGTGGGAGCATACCCTGCTGGTTTCAGCGAGTCAACGATTGGGCTTGGAATGGTATTCAGGAGACAGGGTGGGTATGATAGCAAATCGAGCTGCATGGAAACCATTTCTATGGAGGATACCTATGTCAGGGGATAGTATGTGGTGGGCAGGACCTACGAACGGATTAATCGTTGCTGTGATGGGAATGGTGCTGGTGGGTATCGAAGGTTGTGCTAGCGAAAGGCAGAAGCCGGTGTCGACAATGACGCAGGATCAGGTCCGTGAGCATGCTGATAAAGCGTTCGAAAAGTTGAAACAAGAAGAGAAGAATCGTACGACAGGCTCCGGGGTTGCTCCTTATTGATCGGTATTCAACGCAAGTCCGAGCCCTGCTCACACCATTGAAGACGGTAACGGTGATAAGAAGCGACCGTCATACACCAAGCTGATTCATCATAATGTTGGTCGGTAGGCATTGACCCTAGAGGGCTCAGTACGATGAGCAGGATGGCTGATGGTCTACCAGACAGATCGGCACAAGGGTGGGTAGTTCCTTGCGTGGTATGCCTGGCTCTATGCCAGAGCCAGGTAGGAATGGCCAAGGATCTTCTGCCTCCCAAAGAGCAAGAGTCTACGGAGATCGGCTCAACCACAAGCCCATCATTCGACATTCAGGAAAAAGGGATTCCACAATCCTTGTTTACCTGGATTAAGATGGCCAAGGGATTTGAAATAGAATGGGATACCTTTGGACGGAAAGGATGGTATACCCAGGACCCACGGCTAAAACCGATCCAGCCCAGTTCGATCTTCACGCCAGAGGTTCCAGCGATCTACATCGTTTTTGAGGTGGCTCCCTTGGAAGATCCAGCACAATTTGCAGTGCAGTGGTACCTTGAGCAGTCGAATGGTCAGCTGAACGAGAACTCATTGGGCAAGGATGTGTTGGAAGTGCCTGGGCATGAACGGTATGGGTATCTCGAGTTGAAGAGGCCAGGCGAGAGATGGGCGGTGGGAAATTACCTAGCAAAGATCTATATCACGCCGCTAGGGCAACAGCCGTTTCATGCTGTGAATCAGGTTGGTACGATGCGGTTTACAGTTATGGACGGTGCGTCGGGTATGCCTCACGGGAATAACCCAACTCGGTAGGTTTAGAAAGAAGGGGGGGGCGTATGGGTGTGCGTGTCAGAATTACCGAACCGGAAAAGCTGACGTTGCTTTACGAACGGTTTCGAGATGTGTGCTCAGTGGAAAAAGAGGTCTGGAAGGAAATCTTTTTGCCACGCGAGAGTATCGAGGGGCCAGTACGAACAAACATCCAGGACCTCTATGAAGTCGAGATCGACGATCCTGACATCGAACGGGCTATCGAGGCCAACATCCCGCGGGGTAATGTGACCTTGGGCGCGGCCATTGATGAGTACCGCGCCCACATCGCGTTTTTTAAGAAACAGGATTAAAGTCGCTCTAACGCCGCGATCCGTACTTCAATCGGTGGGTGGGTTGAGAACAAACTCATGAACCCACCGGTCTTGCCGGAGATTTTCATCGTTGCGAGTGCGTCCTGCCCGGAGTATTCGAATTGAGAGCGATTCACCCATCGATCAATGGCTTGGAGTGCGCCGATCATGGAGTCCTTGCCGTAAACCTTGGCGGCAAACGCGTCCGCTCCAAATTCACGACGACGTGAAAACCAGCTGATTACAATGGAGGCTAAGATACTGACAATGATCTGAACCACAAGAGACAGACCAAAGCCTAGGGCTGCCTGATCCCGTTGCGCGAAGAAACGACGTATCCACATCGCGATGTAATATACAAACGTGTTCATCAGCCCGGCTAGGACGGTCGTAGCAAACATGTCGCCGTTATACACGTGACCCATTTCATGCGCGAGAACAGCCTTGACCTCATCTTCTTTGAGATTCTGGAGTAATCCAGTTGATACGGCCACCATCGAATTGTTCTTGCTGGGTCCTGTCGCGAAGGCATTGGGATCCGGCGAATCGTAGACCCACACCTCAGGCATCGTGATATGCAGACGTTGCGCGATTTCCTGGACGGAACCATAGATGACCTGTTCAGCCTGGGAGCGAGGTTGGGTAATCTGCTGACAGTTGAGCATCGCCCGCGCCATTTGTTTCGAAAATGCCAAACTGATGAATGCTCCACCGAACCCAAACATAGCGGCCCATACCAACGACGTGAGATCGACGGAGCCGCGGACATCGATTCCGAACATCGGTAAGATCACATTGATGACGATAGGTACGGTGATCGAGAGCGTCACCATGATGAGAATGTTTGAGATTAGTAGTAGGCCTATGCCTTTGAACCACTTCATTGTGAGCCTCCTTGAAGACAAACATTCGCCTCATCTGAGGCGAGTTGTTGAACTGTCACAATTATACACAAATCCGGTGCTTGGGATACATTGTCAACCACATGAGGCATCCGTATATGAATAAGATCTCATAATGTAAAGTCAAGATGTTTGAAGTCTCTGAAAGTACATGGATAATGTTGACCGTCTCTTGGCGTTCCTGTTAGAAAACGGTGTTGTTGTAGGGGAATCGGTAGCCAGCCCTTCCGATAGCTTCCTAGGGTTACAATCGATCCGACTCACCCTGCAGCCTTTTCCCTTTCTTCGTTGGATGATTGTGGCCTCTGGGCAGTTGTCGAGCCAAACAGCGGACGGGATAGTGGTACTGAAATATATGGATCCTTCGGCAGCGACCATCTCATCCAAACACGAACCGTTACAGGACCTGCTCAAAAAAGTCTCGCGTCTTTTTTATACGACATTAGTAGTTGTTCCAGCTGACGTGCGCGATCAAGTAGGGCTCGCCTATCTGTTCGCTCGAGCTGCTGACACGATCGCCGATACAGAACTGATCGATCGACCACGACGTCTAGGTTTTCTCAACCATCTTCGAGCACAGTTTTTGGATGGGCACGTTGACTGGGGTCAGATCCGCGCGATTCAGCAGGCCGTGGGGCCGGTTCAACACGATTCAGCCGAACGTACCCTACTTGAGCGGTTGGATGAGTGCTTTCAACTGTTTCTCGCCTGTTCACCGGAGGACAAGCGTCGGATTCAGCGGGTACTGACGACATTGACACAGGGAATGGAAATGGATTTGAGCACATTCCCTGGAGCTTCTCCGGCGCATCTTACTGCGCTTAAGACCCTCGACGACTTGGATCGCTACACATACCATGTGGCCGGGTGTGTTGGGGAGTTTTGGACCGATCTGATGTGTGCCCATCGTAAGGCGTTAGCCAGTTGGGACGTTCAACGGATGTCGGAGGTCGGTGTATGCTTCGGGAAAGGGTTACAGTTGACGAACATTGTCAAGGACATCGCTCATGATCTGCAGAAGGGGCGTTGTTATATTCCTGAATTGTTGCTTGATGAGGTGGGATTACAGCCCCGAGATCTGTTGGAACAGAAGAATCTTCCACGCTTCAGACCCGTGCTTAGCAAACTCGTTCGCCTGGCGGTTGAGCACCTTGATCAGGGCTGGCTCTATACGATGGCGATTCCCCGCCACGAAACCCGACTGCGATTGGCGTGTATGTGGCCGATCCTCTCCGCCGGGGAATCTCTCAAACTGGTCATAAATTCTCCCGATCTGTTGAATCCTATGGTGAAAGTCAAAATTTCGCGCAGCAAAGTCTATCAGATCGTGGCCATGACGACGGGGACCGTTGCTTGCGGATATGCTGGGACTGCCTACTGGGGGCATTTGCGAAAACAGCTTGTATGAACTCGGGATGGGAATGTTCAGAAGTATCCAGCCTAGCCGGTTTTTTTCTGCGCTTCCAGCAGCTTGTCGCCCTTCTTGAAGACAGCATAGATTGCTTGTGACGGACAAGCATCCAGACAGAGCCGGCAGCTTTCTAGGCAGCGCGACGGATCAAACTTATAGGGAGGTGTTGAAAGCCACGCGCTGGTTGGGCAAATGGGCACGCAGACAGCCTGGTGTGTGCAGCGGTCAGGATGGCGGACGAGGTGATCACGAATGACTAACATGGGCTTGACTCCTTCAAAGAGACCTTGTGAAAAAATCTCAAACATGTTTTTTTGCGGGAGACTGCTCACTTCCACTCCTTCACGAGTTCTGTGAGCCGAGTTTTGAGCTCGGGGATCTGTTCTAGATTATTGTGAATCGCACCCAAAATCTTTTCGAGTCGCGCATTCCGCAGGGCCTCTCTATCCTTCTGCACCAATTGGTCGTATTCCTCGTAAGCAGTTCGGTGCGCAGCTTCAAGCTGGGGACGAGCATCTATAAGCGCCTGTCCGATGGCCCAGGGCTCAGGAGCAAGCGGAGGAACGATCGTAAAGGAAGCATCGGCGAACACGATCACCATTGCGCCTGGTTTCCCTGTGAGTGGAAGGACGGCACGAATCGTCTTGCCTTCGCAGGCGTGCCAGTTCAATAACAAGCCGGGAAACTGTTGGGCGAAGGCCACCTTGTGCATGTTGGCCTTCCATTTGTCTTCGGTCGGCATGGGCGTGTCGCAGGAATCGCTATAACCTTTTGAGTGGCATCAATTGTTCTGGGGCTGGATGCTCGGGCATGAGTAATCGGCGGACGATTTCGCCCTTCATGACATGCCGTTCCATGATCTCCGTGACATCCGCTTCGGTGCCGACCCAATACCATACTCCTTCGGGATAGATGACCACGCTGGGACCGAGGTCGCAATGGTCGAGACAGCCGGCTTTATTGGCACGGACCACGCCCTTGAGATTGAGTCGTTTGGTTTCGCTCTTAAAGTGCGTGTGTAGTTTTTCTGATCCAAGATTAGCGCAACAACCGCGTGGATCGTCCTTTGGGCGCTGGTTCGTACAGATAAAAATGTGTCGTTGAAAGGCTGGCATTAGGGAATCCGTTAGACCGGCACGGTAAAGGTATTGAGCTGTTCCAGCAGTCGTGTGACGTCGGGACGCTCTAAGAATGGAGATTGCTGTTGCGGCGCGCTCAAGATAGTCAGGATTTCTTGTAGTCGCAATGACGCCCGTCGAAACTCGTCAGTGTGTGAAAGTTCAGAACTCTGACCCACTCGCAGTTTGTCGAATTCAGCATGGATGTCGCGAAAGTCTCTGTGCAAGTTCTTATGCATGGAACAGGAAGCGCAAAACCATTTCGGATTCTGATCTGACAGCGGTGACAGGCGATCGTAGGGGCGGCCAAAGAAATCCTTTCCCAGCGACAATTTCGAGAGTGGCCCACTGGAGGATCCGCAGGCCTGACATGTTTCTTCCCGAGAGTCCATACCCACCTCCGTGGAGAATATTCTGCAGTGCATCTTACAACAGGAATTTCGGAACTGTCCACGGGTGAGATGGATGCGGGTGAGACGGATGCTGGAAGGAGTATTGCTTGGTCTCGAGGTATAATGGATTTGGAAGATGACAAGATGCGAAGGCACGAGGGAGGAGCGTCTCAATGATTATCGGCATACCAAAGGAAATCAAAGATCATGAATATCGCGTTAGTCTCACCCCGGAGGCTACGGCGACGTTGTGTCAAAGTGGGCATGCGGTTTGGGTGGAATCCTCCGCGGGCGAGGGCAGTGGTTTTAGCGACGACGAGTACCGCAAGGGAGGAGCTACGATCGCGCATTCAAAAAATGACCTGTTTGCCAGAGCCGAGATGATTGTGAAAGTGAAGGAGCCGTTGCTTGAAGAATGTTCGCTCTTCCGACCCGGACAAGTCTTGTTTACCTATTTACATCTCGCCGCGTTACCTGATGTGACCAAGGAGCTTTTGAGGATCAAGGTGACGGCTATTGCCTATGAGACGACGGAAGCGAGAGACGGCAGTCTTCCAATGCTCAAGCCGATGAGTGAAATAGCCGGACGAATGTCTGTGCAGATTGGTGCGCAGTATCTGGAAAAGGTTCATGGAGGACGTGGTGTGTTGCTGGGAGGCGTTCCCGGGGTTGAGCCAGGCCACGTCGTTGTGCTTGGCGCTGGAGTGGTGGGCTCATCGGCCGTTCGTATGGCGGTGGGGCTGGGGGCACGGGTGACTGTCGTCAATCTAGACGTTGAACGACTTCGCGTGCTTGACGACCACTATCAGGGGCGCATCATCACCCGGGCTGTGAGTTCTTCCGCCATAGAAGAGGCTGTGTCCTCGGCTGACCTTGTCATCGGAGCCGTACTGGTTCCAGGAATGAAGGCGCCAAAGCTTGTCTCGCGGTCGCTGGTGTCACGAATGAAGTCTGGTTCGGTGATCGTGGATGTCTCTGTAGATCAGGGTGGCTGTATAGAAACGACTCGGCCGACAACTCATACCAATCCCGTGTATGTCGTTGATGGGGTCCTTCACTATGGCGTGGCCAATATGCCTGGTATCGTTCCTCGCACTTCTACCTATGCCCTCACCAATGCGACAGTGCCGTATCTGCTCCGACTTGCATCGGATGGCGTCGACCGAGCGGTTCAATCGGACCCAGGGTTGGCCAAAGGGGTCAATCTGAAAGATGGGAAAGTGACGTGTCGTGGGGTAGCGGACGCTCACGGGTTGCCTTTTGCCCCTCTGTTGTAAGACAATCACATCTCCCGTGTCTGCTTGGTCTTGTCGGGGCGTAGCGCAGCCCGGTAGCGCACTGCGTTCGGGACGCAGGGGTCGGAGGTTCAAATCCTCTCGCCCCGACCAAACCAAGCGTGCTCGCACCGCCAGCCCATCACCAACAGTCGTGTTGTAGTCGTCAATTCAAACATCACCAGGGTACTCATTCTTTTCAAAGTTTTTTTGTTGCGCGGCACGATAAGAAGTAAGCTGGCTGCGTTCGACTGTCTCTCGCTAGATGCAGGGGCAATCCTTAATGTGATGATAGGAATAGTCACGCTCGGAAAGCGCAAAACACGTGACGCCTCCTGAGAGGTATGAGAATATCCGCTGTGCGAAGCGGGAGTCGGCTGTTGAGGCGTCATGAACCTAGTGGAGCTACATGACTCAATCAGCCGATGAACAACCGGTCCGGGCACATGTCGTTGTGTCTGGTCGCGTGCAGGGCGTGGGGTTTCGTGCGTTTTCTGCGCAGATAGCGTTAAGCCTTGATCTGTTGGGCGGCGTTCGCAATCTCGACGATGGCCGAGTGGAACTGAAAGTCGAGGGCAACAAAACAGTTATTGAAGCCTTTGTGCAGCAATTAAAAATCGGTCCCCCTGCCGGACGAGTCACAGAGATTGAGACTGAGTGGAGTCCGGCAGAGGGACGATATTCAACCTTCAGCGTTTGGTATTGATAAGGAACAATAAGCCATGAGTCGGCAGCATGACGAAGGGTCTGATGTGAGTGAGGCTCGGAGGCAGACCGTCGACGACATGGGTGCCTCAGAGCCCACCGACGCTTCAGATCAGGGAGAGCGCGAGACAAGCCGATCAGAGGGGCTTGATACGCTGAAAAGTTACCTTCGTGAGGTTCGTCGATCGACGCTACTGACGTTCAAACAAGAGCAACAGCTTGGGAAGCGCGTGATGGCGGGTGATGAGCAAGCCCGTCAGCAGATGATCGAATCCAATCTGCGGCTCGTGATCAGCATCGGGAAGCGGTACATGCATCGAGGGTTTCCATTTTCCGACATCGTGGAAGAAGGGAACTTGGGTCTGATCAAAGCCGTCGAAAAATTCAATTACAAACGGGGATTTCGGTTCAGCACCTATGCCTCTTGGTGGATTAGACAGTACATCGAACGGGCCATTATCAATCAGGGGAAGCTGGTGCGTCTACCGGTGCATGTGGTAGAGCGCCTCAATCGGTATTTGAATCGTGTTGAACAGCTGGTTCAAGCGCTTGGGCGGGAGCCGAGAGCCGAGGAAGTCGCTGCCAAGATGAAGACCTCTGAAGACGAGGTCTTGGATCTGAAGCAGTTGGTACGCACCACCTGTTCGCTTGACAGTCCTCTCAACGACCACACTGATACGTTTCTTCGCGATGTGATCGAAGATCCAACCGGACTCTCACCGGACGAGACGGCTGATGGCGTACGCAGACGGGCGAAACTCATGAAGTGGGTGAGGGAGTTGCCTGAGAAAGAGCAAACTGTTATTGTGTCGCGGTTCGGGCTCGATGGAGACGAAGCAAAGACGTTGGAAGAGATCGGCCGCACCATGGGATTAACTCGTGAACGGGTCCGGCAGATCGAGATGGCGGCATTAGTTCGGCTTCGCAACACCATCGAGCGAAAAACGATGACACAGGCAGATCTGCTCTAACTCTCGTGACGACCGTTAACTATCAAGCGCTCATTCGAGAAGTGCCGGACTTTCCGAAGCCCGGCATTCTGTTTTATGACATCACTACGCTGCTGAAGAACCCTACCGCCGTCCGGAGCCTCGCCGACCAATTGACCACTCGGTATCAAAATCAAGGAATCACGAAGGTCGTTGGTATCGAGTCCCGTGGGTTTATTTTTGGCGGGGTCCTTGCGGCACGTCTTGGCGCTGGATTTGTTCCGGTTCGCAGGCCTGGGAAACTTCCGGCCGATTGCTATGAAGTCAAATACAGCCTCGAATACGGTAACAACAGCCTTGCCGTGCATCGGGATGCAATCGAGATTGGAGAGCACGTCCTGATCGTCGACGATCTCCTCGCCACCGGAGGAACAGCGGAAGCGACAGTCAACCTTGTTCGTCAACTTGGTGGCACGATCGTTGGACTCGACTTTCTTGTTGAGCTGAAAAGTTTGAATGGACGCGGGAAGCTTGTTGGGTATGACGTTCATTCGACCATCACGTATCCCTAAGTGTGTCCGCCGTGCTTCCGTTCGGCTCTTGTTCTCAGGGGAGAGGCCGTGCTATAGAAGCCAGGCTTTTCGACCCGGCCACAACCATTTATTTTCGGAGTGGACATTTTATGGCGACGAAAACGCAGGGCAAGAAAAAAGCTGAGGCGAAATCGAAGGCGGCAGCGCCTACGACCAAGAAACCGCAGCCGATTACCGTCAGCACAGCGACCGTCGTTAAGGCGGCCCCCGAAGTCGAGGTTGATGTTCCTGTGCGTCCAAAGGAAACTCCTAAAGAGCGGGAAGCGCGGGAGCGGCGGCAAGAATTGCTCCATAAGATGCTGCTTGGTAAACGCCAGGAAATCATAAAGGAAATTGAAGAGAGTCTCGGACAATCCTTAACTGAAGATCAGCAGCGCCGTTTGGAATCAGCGCGTGATGTTGGCGATCAGGCCTTGATGGACCTGGAGCGTGAGCTGGGGATTTCCTTGATGGAAATGCGTAACCGTCGGCGACAGTCGATCGATGAAGCGCTGATACGTTTGCACGAAGGCACCTATGGAGTGTGTGCTGAGTGTGGAGTCGAAATCAGTGAAAAGCGTCTCCAAGCCGTTCCCTTCGCCAAACTTTGCGTGGAATGTCAATCTCGCGCTGAGTTACTGGAGAAAATCGAACGAGAAGAAGATCGCGACTAGCACTAAGGCATTTCACCTCACATTATTCTGCTTCGAATTCTTTCCTGCATGGATGGGCACATGTCCGAGCGAGCGATCGTTCTTGCCAGTGGAGGCCTGGATTCCACTGTTGCAGCGGCCGTTGCGCGGCGGGACGGGTACAGGCTCACGCTGTTGACGATCGATTACCAACAACGCCATGCTGTAGAGATTCAATGTGCCAAGCACGTCGCGGAAACGCTGGGTGCTGAACGGCATGTCGTCTTACGCGTTGATCTGCGAGCCATTGGTGGGTCGGCACTTACCGATGAACTGCCGGTGCCGAAAGATCGGAGTGGCTCGGAGCGGCATCATAATATTCCACTCACGTATGTGCCAAGTCG